>ERZ840407.441-NODE-441-length-32242-cov-7.044241_pt1 | contig 32242 bp, 29 predicted proteins | sample MGYA00519877_ERZ840407 | MGnify/ENA primary metagenome ERZ840407 (study PRJEB31850, sample SAMEA3708875) | human gut metagenome | biome: human gut; feature: human-associated habitat; material: faeces | place: China | collected 2014 ...
CGGCGGTTCCCCAATGTCTTTCATGTCTTTTGTTAATTTTTCACAATTCAATTTACGTTATGTTGAGTTACACAATTATCTGATATTCTATCTACAATGTCATATCTATTTTAACACATTTTTCTGTATAGTGGATAGCGTTTCCATAATTTTACAAGGAGATGAACCATAGATAGATTCCCACCGGACAGAGGTACCGCACGAATTTTAATGCCGGAATGAAGGCTGCAATATCCACGAAAACCGGGCAAAACAACAGATTGATCAATACCAGCAGGAAGATGCTGGATGTAAAACCTGTCAGATTTTGTATCCATTTTCCAACAATCCATATCCACATGATACAGGCTGCCAGCAATAATATCATGGCGCTGATCTCCCGAAGGAGTCCGCGGCTCTCCCCGGAACAAAGCAGTAACACCAAGCCAGCCACCGCCGGAACGGTTCCCGCTGCGAGAAGTCCCATCATCTGAAATCCTTCGCCAAGTGGCGCCGGAAGTGCCAGATATGGTTTTCCACTGCCGGCGTCAAAACGTCGTCCGTATTCCACATATATGATCAAAAACAGAAACAATGCCACAAGTCCGTGAAGTGGAAATACCTGTTTTTCTTTCTCTGTCGTCTGTACCGCCTCTGTCTGCTCCACATTTACCTGAAAAACCTCATTTCCTTTGAGATACTTTTCATTATTGGCAAGCAGAACATCACCTGCTGCGGCAGCATTATCTCCAAACAGCTGCTCTGTCCTCGCACTCAGCATCTGCGCTCCGTACACCTCAAACAGCGCCGCATAAAATGTCTCACGCGCCACCTCGCCCTTTGTGGTAAGCGGAGTACAGAGATACGACACACTGTTTTTTAACTTTTCATGCTCAAATTTCTTTTCAAAATTGTTGGAAAAATAAAAACCACATTCCAGTTTTCCTGCAATGACATCCTCCTGCAACGCCTCTTTGCTGTCGTACATCACAAAGGAAAAAAGACTTTCACGCTGTGTCAGATGTTCCAGCACTTCTTTTCCATGCGCTCCGTCTGTTTCCACAATTCCAACGGTCACATTGTCAGACTGCGGCATGGAGATCTGTCCGGCAAACCAGACCACAAAAAACATGGACGCTAATAACAGCAGGCTTGTCCCGCGTTTCAGCCTCGCTTTCAACTGTAAAAAGTACCAGTTGAAAAGCGCTGATTTTCCAAACCCTCCGACGGTCAGACTGCCTCCTTTTTTATGTTCCTCCCGTTCTACCTTTCCAAAATGTCCTGCCGCTTTTGCCCATAACACGCTGGCCGCAAAAAGCACAACAAACATGAGAATCAGCTGCCTTGTCTCCTGCCCTTTGATTCCGAAAAACAATAATTTCAGATAATAGCTGTCCCAAAAGGTCAGTGGAAAAAAGGTTCCGATTTTTCCAAAAAGTTCCGGCAGATATGCAGTAGGGATCACAACACCGGAAGCCATGATCTGAAAAACATTGACCGCAAGCAGCACGATCGTTCCTCTGGTGCTCTCTCCCGAAATCGTATAGATCAGTTGAAAATACGCTGCAATCACCGCTGCAAGAAGCAGTGTTCCAGGCAGCACCTCCCGGTCAAACCACAAAAAAGACAGATGATACTTCCCTGATACCAGACAGCCCACAGCATACACCAAAACTCCCACAAGCCACAGCGGAACGGTCATAAGAAGCACTTTGATCAATGCATTTTTTCCTTCGCCGATACCGTAAATTCTGATTTTTTCCTCCACAGCACGGCTCTGCTTCTGATACAGATAACCGTAATTGACCCCCATCATCAGAAAGAGGAGCAAAACAGCCGCAGAAAAATAGTATTGATGGAGGTCTGCTTTTCCAAGCGAAGAATACACATTTTTCTGGAAAACCGAAGTGCGGTCGAATGCCTCGTAAATATAAAGCCCGGAGATCACATCCCCGATCTGATTCCTTGAGATCTCCGTCTGATAAATCTGCGCAGTATCGTAGGCAGCATAGACACCAGCCTCCGCCGTCCGTAGCAGAGAGACACCGTCTGTCACAAGTTCACCGAACACTCTCGTGTTTAACGGAGCATTTTCCGGGAAATAAATGGTTGCCGGTGTATTTTTCCCGGAATCCACATCCTCGTAAAACTGCTCCGGAAGTGAGAGCACCGCATCTAAAGTACCTTCTTCCAGCGATGCCATCGCTTCTCCCTGATCCAGATACTGAAAGTGGCAGACACTTTTCACGCTGTCCATCGCAGAGATAAACTGTGCCACCATCTTCGTCTGTGCCTCATCCTCAGGGATCACAACGCCAATCTCCGCCGTCTGGAACACACCTGCATCCTTCATAACGAGACTGACCGCAAGCACTCCGCCTGCGATCAGTAATAACATCACTATAAACTTTACCATGCTTTTTCTCGCCGCTATCAGGCTTTTTTTACCCTCAAGTGACAGATATCGAAGAAAAAATCTCATGAATTAAAATCCACCTAACATTGCTGCAAAGATTTCATGAAGAAGATCCTGCCATTCCTCTTCCGTTGCATTTCCAAGGTCAAAGGTATCGCCGGAAACTTCCTCAAACTGGGCACCTTTTTTCCATGTGATACTACCGCTCACATCTTCAGAGGCACTTCCGAGATCATCAATGGTAATGACCATGCTGTTCTTATCGACTGCAAGATTTCCTGCAAAATTATAAGATTCTTCATCAAATTTTGCTTCCATTGTGATATCTCCGCTGTCACTGTCATACGTGAATTTTATGGTATCGTTTTCCTCGGCGATCATCGTGATTGTCTCGACACTACCCTCGTTACTTCCCTGAACCTCGACCACTTTCTCATCATCTGCAAGGAGGATCATGTTCTGCATTCTCGTGTCACCGCCGAGGAACTGGACTTCAAAGGAAACATCATTTTCCGGTATAATATCAATCGCTGCATACTGACCTTTGTATAAGTAGAATACAAGTGTCGTGCTGTCGTCAAACTCTTCCACTGCCTCTCTCATAGACGCGACAAAATCTGCTGCGGTCAGATCAAGTGCATCCATCAGCTCCTGATAATCTTCCCCGTAAAGTGTCTCAAGTCCATCGATCACATGATTCACATTTTCTTTGGTCACAACCGTCTGATATCCCTTACAACTGCGCTCTGTTCCGTCGATGGTAAAGTCTTTTGCGTCCACTTTGGAAAATTCCAGCGTATTGTATTCATCCGCGTAAACTTTTAACATTTTCTTGCGGAACTCATCTGAATTCTGGTTATCATAAGCAGCCTTAAGCGTCGCATCCACTGCATCGAGCGTATCCTGGTCTACCATTTCCAGCAGATATCCACTCTTTTCATTTCTGTAATCATAGGTAAACAGGTGGTCACTGATCGTCGGGACTTCCACCTGCACACTGTCCGCACCAATGTCTGCCAGAAAATCGATCGAAGGCGCACCGGAAATATTGAGATTTCCTTTTATCTGCTTCTGCTCCTTCGAACTGCGTCCCTCCATGGAAATATCGCCCTCGTTCATGGAAAGATCCATTTTGAGTGTATACTCATCCGAATACAGGGAAACACAGTCTTTTAATGTCTCTCCCAAACTTCCCATGTCACTCACAGTCTTTGCACCTGCAAGCAATACCTTTTTTGACGGGCTTAAAAAAGCTCCTGTTTTGACCGCTGCAAATACGCCAACGCCGCCCACGACAACCACTGCTGCCACCACACCCGCAATGATGGCGATTTTGTTTCCTTTCTTTTTTGGTGCTTCCGGTGTTGGTGTTTCCATCTGGTTTGCCGGTGTCACAGTATTCTCCACCGGATTTTGTGTTTCAAATTGTCCGTTCATAACGAATCCTCCCTTGTTTTTCTCTGTTTCCTTAGTATTTGTACTTGATTGTCATTCTGACATGCCTGCAAACTTTTGCAAAATATCTTCTGCATCTAATTCCTGCACTCTGCCCTCATCCATAAAAAGGCATCTGTCCGCATTGCGTATCTCGCTCTCATCATGCGTCGTCATAAGAATCATCCCATTTTTCTGCTGATAAGTTTTCATCCACTGGTGAATGCTCTCTTTATAGTAAAGGTCAAGTGCTGTCGTCGGTTCATCCATCAGTAAAAATGGCGGGTTCTCCACAAGTGCACACGCAATGCTCAAACGCCGTTTCATACCACCGGAAAGTTTGCTTACCTCTGTTTGCAACAAATCCTCCAGTTGAAACTGTGCGACCAGCTCTTTTGTGTTGGCGTTGTGGCTGCCGCCCCAGAGTTTCAGATTATCCTGCACCGTCAGTTCTTCCATCAACGGATTTTCCTGCGGCACATAACCGCAAAACCGGCGAAATGTACTACTTTTGTAGGCTGCTTTTTTCCCAAAATAGCATAGTTCACCGCCATCCGGCTTTAAAATGCCCGCCATGATCTGCATTAAGGTAGATTTGCCGCAGCCGTTTTTCCCTGCGATCGCAACGCACTCCCCCGGCTTTACCTGAAAGGTGATATCGGACAGTACTTTCTTTTTTCCATAACTTTTTCGAATCTGTGTTACCTCTATCATGTTATCTCAATTCTTCTTAATCTGCTTTTCATTGTCTTTTTGTGATTTTTCAGTACTTCACAATTACGATTCGTAACTGTTCAGTTCCACTTTCTTTACGATCAGAATTTTTTCCCCTCTGCACAGATTCTCATCCGTCCGGTGATTATCCCGCAGAATATCTTCCACCGTTGTGTGATTCTCCTTTGCGATACTCCAGAGCGAATCCCCATCTTTTGCAATGTAACCGACCAGTCCCGGACGCTTCTGTAACTGCTCCATATCCAGAGGCTCCTCACGCGTATCAGTAATATTATCTATCTGTTCCTGCTCAAATGCAAGCAAATCTAATCCGATCACCGCTTTTATTTCCACATGATCCTGATCGAGCATGACCGCGGACAACTGGCTGATCCTGCAATCAAGCTCTGTCTGTAGTTTATTTTTCCGCTCCAAAGCCTCCAACTCTTCCGGCTTATTGCGCTCTGTCCGCGCCGTCTGCTGTGGGATTTCAATGAGCTGTTCAAATGGATAAATCTCTCTGGCAGAACCGATTGGCATCTGATCGTCGGTCGTGATATAAAGCAGTTCTGTGACCAGAATCCCCTCTGCACGCACGCCCTGTTCGGTCAATTCCGTGCTCTCTAAATGAACCGTTCCCTCACAGGAACAAATCTGTAAAATCTTCTCCTGACTTTCCGCTAACTCCATCTGCTCGGTCAGGCGGCACTGGCTGTCATTTTTCACAGAAATATGATGTAAAGTCACGCCTGTGCAGACCGGAATGATCTCCTTTTTCAGAGAATAAACGTCCTCTAACATGGAAATCTCCTGTTCTTTCCACACCCGGATATCCAGATTCATCACAAGTTCCAGGACCAGAACGCGCTCCTCACCGTCGTAGTCCGGCTTTACCTCAAGTTCCATGGAAGCCGGTCTTGCCTTCACTTTATAAATAATATCTGCCTCCGTTCCTGCGTCACATTCCACACCGCAGTCCAATGGAATCACCGTCTCATACCACTGCACGCGGTCTGTTTCCTCTTCCTCCTGATACAAAACGGAGATGAGCACTTCGCCACTCAGTTTTACACCGTCCTGCCCCATTTTTGTATCCAGATTGCGGATTTCTAAGCTTTTCCATAAAATTTCCTGCACATTGGGTTTGCTTGACGGCAGTGTGATCTCGCTTTTCTGGCGGCACTGATCGCGCTTCATACATAAAAGCTGTAAGATATTTGTGTTCCGATAACGTTTTTCACATCCGTCATCCGCCTCTATCCCAACACAGAGTTCATCCTCTTTTTCCCGCGGTTCTTCTGTCTTTAACAAAATGACTGCCCGCACGCTGATTTTTCTGGAATGGATGACTCCGATCGTGAGATCCTCAATCTCTCCGGATGCCTGTATCACATCATATTCCTGTACACCGTCCATGTTGAGTTTTTCCTGAAACGGTATCTCTCCTTTCAGACAGCTTATTTTTCCATTTTCCTGGTCGCTGCGGTACAATACCCTGAAAACAAGGCGTCCCTTTAACCACGCTGCGCCTGCTGCCGCCTTCACCTCATCAAACTGAAGTTCTCCCTTTTCTTTTAACACTTTCACAATATCCGGTCGGTAGTCCGGCACGTTGTAATCGTCATCTAATGTAATCTGGCTCTGTGCACTGGCAAATGTCGTGCAACTATGTAATTTTATTTTATTTAACTGCAAAAAAATTCCCCCGATCCGAAATCCTTTTTTTCATTGTATTCGAATAGAGGGAATTTTATACACGCTTTTATCACTATTTGCTCACAAAATAGCCATCTGCACACTTTCTTAGCAGAGTTTCATGCGAATATCTTTTGTAATAATATCATTGTAACTAAAGGATAATAACTGAGGTTGATTGTCATCACGCTCATCATTTACCAATATCGTGAAAACACTTGGATATGCATGCTGGATCACGCCCTGCTGGATATCAACCTTATTACGCCCACGATCAAGCTGGATCATAACTTTACTGCCACACTGCTGGTGTACGGATGCACGTACCTTACTGATGTCTGCCTGTTGCATTTTTCTACCTCCTTATTTCACGCTTTACTTTAGCACTGTAATAAAATTTTGTCAAACGGATTTGCGTGTTTTGCACAAAATTCATGAATATTTGCAATTTTTCTCTATTTTTGAATGTTTTTTCATACAAATCTACTCAAACACTACATTCTCATCCCGCAGCTCCACTTTCACCACAATATATGGATAACTTGGGCTCTTACTGATGGTTTCCCCCTTGCGCGGACCAATCAGTTCCGTATCAAAAATGATCGCATTCGATGTCAGATACAGATCGCGGATACAGATACTATACCCTCCGGTCTCCTGTTCTCCGTAGCCTCTTACTATGTATAAAAATTCGCTGTCTTTGTACGTCATTTTAAAATCTGCAGCCTTTTTCTCCTCAATATCATTTTGCAGTTCTTCCGGTATGTCTGCCTCTGCGGCGATCGTGTAATCAAGATCACTGATTTTTGTCCGGTTCGTCTGTTCCACACTGCATCCGGCAAAAAGAAGTGCTGCAAAAAAAAGTGTTGCAAAAAGAAATCCCGGTTTCCAAAAACCATACCTGCTTTTTTCCATTTTCGTCTGCATACCCGCCTCCAGTTCCGTGCCCTGCGGCACAGCATTTTTGCTCTTATAGTTACTGTTCACCCATACCTCATTCCAGTAACCTCTTATACCATTGTATGCCGGCATACCTTTCTATATTCCTAATTTATGAGTTGTTTTTCTCTTCCCCAACCCTTATAATGAGATGAGGCTGATATTTCAGTGTAATATGTATCATCGTATTTTTTTAAATTTTATAGACAATTACGAAACTCCTGAAAACCTAAATTATATTGTGAAAAATCAACAAAAGACATGAAAGACATTGGGGAATCGTTGCGAGTGACACATAGCGAGAGCGTGTCTTGAATGTTTTTGTTGATTTTGAACAATTAAAAGAAGAATAGGAGGAGTTTCGTAATTATCTATAAAACATTTTATTAAGTAGAAAGGAATTTTCCTTATGATAAGATTAATCCTTGCATTACTCTTTGCAATTCTCTACCTCATCATCGGAATCCCGGTGCTCGGCGTGGAATGGATCATTGCAAAATTCAACAAACAGGCTGCCGACTTAGGTCAGCTTCGCATGGTGCAGTGGGCATTCCGTGTGATTTTATTTATCTGTGGAACGAAAGTGACCGTCATCGGTGAAGAAAATGTCCCGAAAGATCAGGCGGTCTTATACATCGGAAACCACAGAAGCTATTTCGATATTATCATCACCTATGCACGCTGCCCGCGTCTCACCGGCTACATTGCGAAAAAGGATATGGAAAAAGTGCCGTTGCTGCGCACCTGGATGCGGCGTCTGCACTGTCTGTTTATCGACCGTGAGAATGTAAAAGAAGCGTTAAAAACGATCCTTGCCGGAATCGACAATGTAAAGAATGGAATTTCCATGTGTATCTTCCCGGAAGGCACAAGAAATAAAACGGACGATCTGATGCTCCCATTCAAAGAGGGAAGTTTCAAGATTGCGGAAAAGAGTGGTTGTCCGATTATCCCGATGGCGATCACGAACTCCGCAGATGTGTTGGAGGCTCATATGCCTCGTGTCAAAAAAGCACATGTAATTGTAGAATACGGAAAACCAATTTATCCGAACGAGCTGGATAAGGAACAGAAGAAAAAAATCGGAGCTTACTGTCAGAATGTGATTGCTGAGATGTTAGAGAAAAATAAATCTATGATTTAGGTATCTGTCAGACCATATTAGAACATAAAATAATCTATTTTGAAAACCCCCAGTGTTTCGGCACTGGGGGTTTTGGCGTGTCGCATCGGACATTCCTATTTTTACTTCGTCAATTCCTTCACAATCTCCGGGAATCCCATAAAATGTGACGCTTTCACAAGCACTGTATCACCGCTCTGTACCTCTTTGACAAGGTCTTTGATCAGGTCTGCTTTGTCCTCATAATGATGGACTTCCGTCTTGCTGCTGCATGTACGCACTGCTTTAGCGATCTCCTGCGAGAGTGTTCCCACACAGTAAAGTGCGTCAATTCCTTTTCCTGCAAAATGTTCTCCAACCATATAGTGAAGCTGTTTTTCCTCTGCGCCAAGCTCGCCCATATCTCCGAGTACCGCGATTTTTCTGCCCGGTGCGTTGGACAATACATCGATGGATGCTTTCATGGAAACCGGATTTGCATTGTAGCAGTCGTCGATGATCGTAATGCCATTTTTGTGGATCAGATTACTTCTGCCGCCGATCGTCTGCACTGATTCAATCCCGCGCTTCATCTCGTCACAGGTCAGCCCTAATTCTCTTGCCACGCTCACCGCTGCCAGCGCATTGTATACATTGTGTTCTCCGGCGATTGGAATCGTGACTTCCATCGTCACTTCCCCGCCTGTCTCTTTCGACGGATAATGGATCGCTGCTTTTGTTCCGGTCAGGTCAACTGCCTCTACATTCGTTGCGTAAACCGTTTTCTCGGCAAGCGTCTTAGTTCCTTCCTCTGTTTCAGCCACTTTGGCAGCCTTTTCGATACCATAGAACACTGCCGGTTTTCCATTGACAACTTTCTTATCGCAGAGCTTGTCGTCATCTCCGTTTAATACCGCAATTCCATCCGGTGTCAGATGCGCAAAACTCTCTGTCTTTGCCTTTAAGATTCCATCTCTTGTGATGAGATTTTCCAGATGGCAGAGTCCGATGTTCGTGATCACGCAGATGTCCGGGTTTGCCATTGTGGATAACCGGTCCATCTCACCAAACTCGGAAATTCCCATCTCAAGCACAGCCACCTGATGTTCCTCCCGGATTTTAAAAATCGTGAGTGGAAGTCCGATCTCGTTATTCAAGTTTCCCTCTGTTTTTAACACGTTATATTTCTGTGCCAGAACAGATGCGATCATCTCTTTAGTGCTCGTTTTTCCAACGCTTCCTGTGATTCCGACTACTTTAATATCCAGACCTCTGCGGTAATCTGCTGCGATCTTCTTCATCGCATCTAAGGTGTTTTCCACGAGAATGCATGGACCTGCCGGATCCTCCAACTTCTCTTCAGAGAGCACTGCCAGTGCTCCTTTTTCAAAAACTGATGGGATGAAACTGTGTCCGTCCACCTTTTCTCCACGTACCGGGATAAATAAGTAATCTTTTTCCACAAGGCGGCTGTCGATCACTGCTCCTTGGATCTCACGCGTTTTATCCGCTTCATTTCCTATGTAAGTACCGCCGCAGACTGCTGCGATATGCTCTAAGGTCATATTTTTCATATCATGCTCCTGTTATTATAGAACAAACTGCCACCGGTTCTGCAAAACTGGTGGCGATATGTCATTCATCATTATTTCTCATATTTTTTTAAGGAAATCTCAATCAGCTTCTCACATAACTGATTAAAGTTGATTCCCAGAACGCCTGCTTCCTGTGGAAGAAGGCTTGTCGGTGTCATGCCGGGAAGTGTGTTTGCTTCCAGACAGTAAATTTCGTTATTCTTATTTAATAAGAAATCCGAGCGGGAGTAAGTATCTAGTCCTAACACCTCTGCCACGCGCTCTGCGTAATGCTGCATCCGCTTTGTGATCTCTTCCGGTAATTCTGCCGGACAGGTTTCAACTGCACTGCCTGCTTTGTACTTATTCTTGTAATCATAGAATCCCTGAATTGGTGCGATCTCAATGACCGGAAGCGCCTTATAGTCAATAACGCCGATGGAAAACTCACGTCCCTCTACATACTCCTCAATGATGAGGTTATCTTCCCATTTGAACGCCTCATCCAAAGCGCTCTTGAATTCATCCTCTGTGCGCACGATCATAACACCGATACTGGAACCTCCACAGCATGGTTTTACAACACATGGAAGCTTTAAGCCAAGTTCTTTTGCAGAATCTTTCCGGTTCTCTTTCTTCATGGAAATACCTTGTGGTGTCGGGATTCCACCAGCGATAAATAGCTGTTTTGCCATTCCCTTATCCATTGCAAGCGCACTGCTCAAATAACCGGTTCCGGTATACTTGATTCCAAACAGATCAAAAGCTGCCTGAATCTTGCCATTCTCTCCGTTTTCTCCGTGTAATGCCATGAAAACAATATCCGCCATGCGGCACATGTTGATGACATTCGGTCCGAAGAAGCAGTCCGACTGATCTTTTCTTGACGCTTTTACCTTTGCAAGATCCGGTGCTGTTTCCGGGATATCCTTTACCTGTACGCTGACTTCCTCTGTGCGGTCAAAAATTCCGGTCAGATTTTCCTCTTTGTCACTGTATCCCATAAAAACATCCAGTAAAATAACGTTATGTCCATTCTCACGAAGTGCTTTGGATACCATATCCCCCGTCTTGAAAGACACATCTCTCTCTGTACTTAAACCACCTGCTAAAACAACAATATTCATGGTGTAATCTCCTCTATTCTGACTTTATTTTGGATTTTGCTCCAACTTTTTAACATTATATGTCTGCCTATCAAATCTTTATTATAGTAACCCTTTTTCCAACTCATGACAAGATAAAAAAGAATAGTCTCACCGGAACATCCGGTAAGACTATTCTAAAAACTCTCCCCTTGTGTAGTAATACTTTCTCCTCCCTTGTTATTCTGAGCCGAACTACAGACTCTTTTTCCATCTAAAAATCCACACGGCAATTCTGTGCCTTACACAGAACTCTTTTGTAAAAAATCTTTTGTTATTACGATCTGCAAATCATTTCCTGATCATCTGTTCCTGCTCATCTAAGAGAATCAATAAACACAAAAAAATCTGTCTTGCCAGTAAGTCCTTTTTTCCGATCAGACTGCCATACTGAAAGATGTCATTTCTGGTATCCGTAAACTCCCCCCTGTCAATCGCATAGAGAATCTCATATAGGATTTCCATGCGCTTTTCATCTAACATACCGCCGCACATTAACGTTTTTCCGAATACCGGATTTTTCTGTACAATTCTTAAAATATCAAAAAATTTTTTCTCCATCTCTCTCAAAGTTACTACACATGAAGTAATTACATTATACGCCACCGGTATCTGCAGCACAATTCGCTTTTTCCGCACGTTTTCCTGATTTTACAGAAAAATCAGCTCGGCATATCCATCCTGTATACCGGCACTTTACAGTAATTTCATGCTAAACCTAAAAAGAGGAGAGCTGCCCGCTCTCCTCTGATCTCACTTTTAATATTCCGGCTCGATCAATCCGTAAGTATTGCCTTTTCTCTTATAAACAACATTGACATCCTCTGTCTCTGCGTTGATGAATACATAGAAATCATGTCCTAATAATTCCATCTCTACACATGCATCCTCCGGATACATTGGTTTCATATCAAACTTCTTGGTTCTGATGATCTTGATCTCTTCATCATCCTCTGACTTCTCATCCAGAAAATCCTGTTTGAAAACTGCTGCTGCATTCTGCTGCTTTGTTACAAGTTTTGTTCTATACTTTTTAAGCTGACGTTCAATGACTTCCTCTACCAGATCAATGGATACATACATATCACTGCTTACCTGTTCGGAACGGATATAACTTCCCTTCATAGGAATCGTAACTTCAACTTTCTGGCGTTCCTTCTCTACGCTCAATGTTACATTCACTTCTGTGTCCGGAGTAAAATACTTCTCAAGCTTATTCAGCTTGTCCTCCACTGCGGCTTTCAGTCCTTCTGTCAATTCGATGTTTCTTCCTGTGATCTTAATTCTCATGATGTCCAACCCCTTTGTCGCTTATTTGATATAATGATCCAATCCATGCTATGTCAGATAGCTTTCTGAATGCTTATTTATATCATGACTTTATTATAGCATGTTTTTATACATTATCAACATTTTTTTGTCTTAAACCGAAAACTTTTTATATATTTTATATAATTTCTGAAAATTTCAGAATCTCTGAACAGGCTTTACGCCAGCGACAGCGCAAAATAACCATCCGCAAGCAGTCTTTCCTGTCTTTCTTTGTCATCGGAAGAAAGCACCATAATTCCCTCTCTGTCATACACCAGGCGCGCTGTTTTGGTCTGCGCCATAAGTTCCGGCAGAAGTTTCTCAAACTGTTCTTCGCTCAGTGTCGTTTCGATAATATGCAGGTTCTCATTCTCCGGACAGTACATTAAAATATCAGCGTCTTCTGCGCTCTCGTCTCTGGAAATATCATCACTCCACACTACCTTCACCGTTCTTCCGCCACAAAAACAGTTAAAATCCATCGCAAAACGGATTGCCGCCTCATCCCATGCAATAAAACCATCTCTCATCAATTTCTGCTCCCGGATTCTTTTATATTCTGCCGCAGTGATCTCCTCCACAGAATAACTGTTTAATTCCGCTGCAAAAAGTTCCGGCACATCCTGTTTTTCCAGTAAACGCTCCGATGGATACGCCTCTGTGAACCCAACCTTACGGTAATAACCGACAAGCTCTTTTTCGGCCGGGACTAACACCAATGGCATATTAAAAATCTCTTCTGCCTTCTTTAAGATTTTCCCTGCATAACCTCTGCCACGGTATTCTGGAAGTGTCGCCACTGCATAAACATATTTGGCCGGCTTCCACTCCTCACCGTCCCTGACATTAATATCTAAAAAGCTTGCCATGGAAACCGCATGCCCATCCTGACAGATGAGCAGCATATTATCCTCTGTCATCCGTTTATCCAGATAAAAATCTACCAGTTCCGCCTCGTCACCAAAACAGGTCTCCCATATTTTGTGGATTTCTTCCCTGTTTCTGTCCTTATCTGCAAAAATGACATCACTTGAAATCGCCACATATTTTTTCAGCAGGATTTCCGGATAATAGGACATCTTAGCCTTTCGCAGTCCCGGATCCCCCGTATCCTCCTCGCGGTTTACATAAGTATAATCTTCACACACATGTAAAACAAACTGCTGGTTGATCATCGGATATGCGCCCTGCATATCCGGAAATGCTTTTTCGAAGTGGACAACATAAGTGTCACTGTTTAACGGTTCCCCGATAGAAAACGCAACAATCTGCCCTGCCTTCCGGATGATCCCACCGACAAGCCCGAGTTCTTTTCTATGGTCAAATGCCTCATGGAGCACTGACATCTCAAGTTCCATCTCTTCATTCCATTTCTCTGCCCTCATTTTGATCCATGTGTAAGTCATATTGCGGCATTCTTCTATATTGGAATCATTCAGTTCCTCATAGCACCAGTCATCCTCATCCTGAAATCTCGCAATATGATTTCTCTTGCCATGCATCTTTTTTCCCGCAAGCGTTGCTAATTTTTCTCTGGAATAAATGTAATCATAATCGTTCCGGTCTCCCTGGATCAAAAACTGTTCCGGATACCATGTAAGCATCTGCTCCCGGTCTGCTTCGCTCAATGGGCTCATGATCAACGGACGCTCTTCCTCCCTGCAGATTTCTATCAGTTCATCGATCACTTTCTTGCGGTCACCTGCCCCGATCGGATAGGAATACATCACCACTCCTTCCTCCTCAAAACGAATGATCGCACACCCATATTTTTCTGCAACTTCAACATGATACACCTTCCGCCAGACAAAATTATTGGCAAACGTGTACTCGCATGCATTTCTGTCATCTTCCTGAAATCTGGCATCCATCCATGCCTTATCATCTAATGTAATTTCGTGAAACTCTATTTTTGACATCTTAATTCCTTTCGCTATATACTAACATTATTATTCCATTTTTAAGACGTTTTATTGTACTATTTCATGCCGTGAATTGCAACCGTCATAGCATGTTGTAAAGAGAAGAAAATAAGAACATGGCATCCTCGCGGAGCGTTTTTATTACATAGGAAGTAATTTCCTATGTAATAAAAAAAGCTGACCGCTTTTTTACGATCAGCTTCTGTTCATTTCTAGTTTGTCATTAAAAACTTGATGATTCTCTCTGTATCTTCCGGCTCGTAAGCTACAACTTCAAGTTCCGGGATCTCTACATCAGATTTTAATAAGCTTGTCAGAGAAACATACTGGCAAAGTTTTGATTTGAGGTTTAATCTGTCTCCCTCACCTGTGATCAATTCTACTTTTCCGGCACAGGAATCAATTACTTTAAAAAATCCGTCGACATCTTTGATATTCTTGATTTTCATATTTTTTCATCCTTTCTTCTTTGGAACTCTATACCTGCTTCTTATTAAATCGCAAAAAAAGAAATCTGTAAATACTTTTCTTCAAAAAAAATGTTTTTCATAAAACTTACTTCTCCTGCTATTGTTCCATTGCTGCCCGGATGATGTGTTCCGCTTCCTTTGCTTCTGCTTTGGTAAGCTGCGGCGTATCTTTTAAGACATAATCCATGCCAAGGTTGTCGTACTTGACCTTTCCCATAGAATGATATGGAAGGACTTCCAGTTTTTCCACATTGCGGAGCGTCTTTAAAAACAGACCAAGTTCCGTCAGTTCTTTCTCATCAAACGTAATGCCAGGCACGACTACGTGACGGATCCAGACCGGCTTTCCGATCGAATCAAGATACTTTGCAAACGCAAGAATGTTGCTGTTCGGCTGCCCAGTGAGTTTCTGATGTTCCTCATCGTTGATATGCTTAATATCAAGCATGACAATATCTGTCACGGACATGAGCTGTTCTATCTTTTCCATTCTGTCTGATGCCATGTTTTCACTTATTCCAGTGAGGCTGATCTCTCTCTCACTGATCTGATCTGTTCCTGTATGTTTCTTTGGAAACATAATTCCAGATGTATCCAGACAGGTGTGAATACCCTTTTCCTTTGCCTTCGTAAAAAGCTCCGTCAGAAAGTCAAGCTGTAACATGGGTTCTCCACCCGTTGCCGTGATCCCCCCGGTCTGATAGAAAGAACGGTTGCGCTCGAAACGGTCTATGATCTCATCCGCTGTCATTTCTTCCCCATCCTCTATCTTCCATGTATCGGGATTATGGCAATACTGGCAGCGCATTGGACAGCCCTGAAAAAAAACGACAAACCTTACGCCCGGACCGTCCACTGTGCCAAATGTTTCTAACGAGTGAATTTTTCCCATGTTGTTCTCCTTTTTCTATGAATAACGCTCACACGCGCCATTCGCAAAACGCACCTGTTGCACTACATCCGCTCGTGGAAGGTACGTGCGATCACTTCATCCTGCTGTTCTTTTGTCAGTTTGATAAAGTTGACCGCATATCCTGATACACGGATGGTAAGCTGTGGATACAGTTCCGGATGTTTCTGTGCATCCAATAATGTGTCACGGTTTAAAACGTTTACGTTCAAGTGATGTCCGCCTTTGACTACATAGCCATCTAACATTGCAACAAGATTGTTCTCCTGTGCTGCCTCATCTTTGCCCAGTGCATCCGGTACAATGGTAAATGTGTTGGAAATACCATCCTGTGAATCCATAAATGGAAGTTTAGCGACAGATGCCAGGGATGCAACCGCACCATGGGTATCACGTCCATGCATCGGGTTTGCACCCGGAGCAAATGCTACACCTTTCTTTCTTCCATCCGGTGTTGCTCCTGTATTTTTACCATAGGAAACATTGGATGTAATGGTCAAAATCGATGTTGTCTGGATACCGCCACGGTAAGTATGGTTTCCTTTTACATATCCGATAAAGGTGTGGAGCACCTGTTTTGCGATCTCATCGACACGATCGTCGTCATTTCCATATTTCGGGAAATCACCCTCAATCTCAAAGTCAACGGTCACACCATTCTCATCACGGATTGGTTTTACTTTTGCATATTTGATCGCAGAAAGGGAGTCTGCTACTACAGAAAATCCTGCAATACCGGTCGCAAACCATCTTCTCACATTTTTGTCATGTAATGCCATCTCTAATTTTTCGTAGCAGTATTTATCATGCATGTAGTGAATGATATTTAATGCGTTCACATACACTCCTGCTAACCATTTCATCATATCTTTGTATTTATCCCATACTTCATCGTAATCTAAGTATTCAGATGTGATCGGACGGTATTTCGGTCCGACCTGTTTTCCTGTCATCTCATCGACACCGCCATTGATCGCATAAAGCAGGCATTTTGCGAGGTTTGCTCTCGCACCGAAGAACTGCATTTCCTTACCGATTCTCATAGAAGATACACAGCATGCAATTCCATAATCATCACCATGGACAACACGCATAATATCATCATTCTCATATTGGATCGCAGAGTGTTTGATGGATGTCTCGGCACAGAATTTTTTGAAGTTTTCCGGCAGTTTTACAGACCAGAGTACGGTCATGTTTGGTTCCGGTGCTGCTCCGATGTTGTTCAAGGTGTTTAAGTAACGGTAAGACATTTTTGTAACCATATGTCTTCCATCCACGCCGATTCCACCGATGGACTCTGTCACCCAGGTAGGATCGCCGGCAAAAATCGTGTTGTATTCCGGTGTACGCGCAAATTTTACAAGACGAAGTTTCATCACGAACTGGTCGATGATCTCCTGGATCTCTTTTTCGGTAAATGTTCCCTCTGCGAGATCACGCTCTGCATAAATATCTAAGAAAGTGGAGGTACGTCCTAAGGACATTGCCGCACCGTTCTGCTCTTTTACTGCTGCAAGATATGCAAAATAGACAGCCTGTGTTGCCTCTAATACATTATTTGCAGGTTTCGAAATATCACAGCCGTAAATTTCTGCCAGTTTCTTTAACATTTCCAGTGCACGGATCTGCTCGGATAATTCTTCTCTCTCACGGATCACATCTGAGTACATGATGGTACGTGTGTTGTTCAGCTGCTCTTTTTTGTCCTCGATCAGACGGTCTACACCGTAAAGTGCCGGTCTTCTGTAGTCACCAATAATACGTCCTCGTCCGTATGCATCCGGAAGTCCAGTGATAATATGTGCGCTTCTGCACGCTCTCATTTCCGGTGTGTAAGCGTCAAATACTCCGGCATTATGTGTTTTTCTGTGTGTTGTAAAGTACTCTACCACCTCAGGATCGACTTTGTATCCATTGTCCTCGCATGCCTTAACTGCCATACGGATACCGCCGTAAGGCTGCAGGGCACGTTTGAAAGGCTTGTCCGTCTGGAAACCGACAATCTTCTCTTTCTCTTTATCTAAATAACCCGGACCGTGGGAAGTGATCGTGGAAATGATCTTTGTGTCCATATCCAGCACTCCTCCAGCTTCTCTCTCCTGTCTGGAAAGCTCTAATACCTGATCCCAGAGATCGGTGGTATCCTGTGTTGGTCCCTCTAAGAAGGAATCATCTCCATCGTATGGATGATAATTCTTCTGAATAAAATCTCTTACGTTTACTTCTGTTTCCCAGGCTCCGCCCTGGAAGCTTCTCCATTCTGTCTGCATTTTTCTCTCCTTCTGCCACCTTGTGGCCTTGCATGGTTCATCACACTTTTTTATGATGCTCATTCTGATTTTTGATCGATGCATGGCTAGTTTTTTCTAACCACAGTTAGGCTATCCTAACTTTCATTTTTTGTCAAGAGTCACGTACGCTTTTTCCGGTAAGTATTCGAAAAAATACAATGAGTGGTTCCTTTCTCATGCTGATGGGATTTTTTGGAAAATTTACCCTAAAAATAAAAAGAACCGCACGTCTGGACTCTTCGCCCAGACGGTCGGCATTCTTTTGTTATACTTCACGTGGTAAACCCCACTATTTCCGTCAGTCATATAACAATTGCATTGTACTATGAGTGGCAAATATTTTCAATAGGTAATTTTTCACAAACAATCCACATATGCCAGCAATTCCTCCGGTCTGCACTTTAGCACCCGTGATAGCTTCAGCAATGTCATTCCCTGTGGCAAGTAATACATAAAAATTCTTGTTTTGTTTCCCATGTTTATGTTATAATATTCCAAAGCATATTTTACAAAATCTTTATGGCGTTATGCCATCTATATTCTGGAAACGTCAGATTATCCCCAATGATCTGCGTTGTTCGTTCGTATCTATGCTTTTAATTACCCATTAACGAATTTAAAAGCAGGAGACGAAAGAAATCAGATATAGAATATATTTATTCTCCTGCCAAGACAGTATTATTTAAGAGCTGTCTCACCAATCAGGAGGAAGCCTATGGCAAAACACAAACGAAACCATAACAAAGTATCCAGAAACTCAGCAGTCAATATGCCAGCTACAAGCAGAAACTACAAAGACACTATTTTTCGCATGTTGTTTTCTGACCGGAAAAATCTGCTCTCTCTTTACAATGCCGTCAATCAGAGAAAATACCTGCACCAAATTTTATCGAGTTTTACAATGGTTCGACGGCAATTGCTGACTGTACAGAGCTTCGACTTTCCTCGGCATTTGAACATTTGTCAGGTGAACCAAAACTTGAATTGATTGTCACGGTTTTAAACGTCAATGAGGGGCACAATGCAGATTTAATGCAGCATTGCAATACATTAAACGAATACGCGCAGTATGTTGCCAGAGTGCGGCTCTATGCAGCGGATATGTCTTTAGATCAGGCCGTGGAACGTGCCGTAGACGAGTGTATCAGGGAAAGGATTTTAGCCGAATTTCTTACCTGCAACCGAAATGAGGTCATCAGTATGAGTATCTTTGAGTATGATAAAGAATTGGAAGAGAAGAAATTACGGAAAGCAGAATATGAAGCTGGACATGAGGCTGGTTTCTCTGAGGGGGAAAAGTATGGTATAGAACGTGGTACTTTTCTAAATTCTATTGAAACTGCCAGACGTATGCTTAAATTTCAGGAATTTTCGCTTGAAAAAATTGCTGCTATTTCCGGGCTGTCTTTAGATGAGATAAAAAAATTACAAACAAACGAAGCGAGGTCTGATTCATGAAAATTGCATTAGTTTCCGATACACACGGTGTATGCCGTAAAGAATTATTTGACCATATCAAAAATTGTGATTATCTCATTCACACCGGAGATTTTGACAATGAACGTACCTATAACAGATTCTTAAACTGCGGCATTCCGATGTATGCAGTCCGTGGGAACTGTGACCACGGAGAGTGGGCGTCCTACCTGCATGAGTTTGTCTCCGTGCCGATTAATGGAAAATTATTTTATCTTGTCCATAACAAAGCTGACCTGCCTTTTGATCTCACGGATGCGGATTTTATAATTTTCGGACATACCCATGTATTCACGCACTACGACCGCTACGGAAAAGTTTTTATCAATCCGGGCAGCGCCGGGGCTGACCGCGGAGATGGAAAAGGCATTGCAATTTTAGAATTGACGGATAATGGATATGACGTGGAACGGATTTTGCTATAGACGAATGTATCCGGGAAGGGATTCTGGCTGAATTTCATACCCGGAATCGGAATGAGGTCATCAGTATGAGTATTTTTGAGTATGATAAAGAATTGGAAGAAAAGAAATTACGGAAAGCAGAATACGAAGCCGGTTTCTCCGAGGGCGAAAAGCATGGACATGAGACTGGTTTCTCCGATGGCGAAAAGTATGGAATAGAATGCGGTACTTTTCTAAATTCTATCGAAACTGCAAAACGCATGCTCAAATTACAGGAGTTCTCACTCGAAAAAATTGCTGCGATTACAGGTCTGCCTTTAGATGAGGTGAAAAAACTACAATAAATTTAAAATGAATAATTCCCTTAAAATAACAAAAAGAGCTCCTTGAGCAATGTCATTAAGTTAAGATGACCAATCAAGATCTTAGCATCAGAAATGATGCTAGGGTCTTTTTATTTTGTAATAAATGCTTGACATATGATTCGAAATGTGCGGCCGCTTTCGCTATTGAATGATAATGAGGTAGCGAAAGCGGCCCTTGTAATTAAGAACATCTTGATTGCAAGGAGGTAACGCATATGAGCAATTATATTAATCAAGTTTCAGATTCTCTAAAGAATCATATTTCGGAATTAGCTAACAATCCATGTTTATTTCTTCGAAACCCCAATGTCGATTTCTCTCGAAAACGGAAAATTGATTTCAAAACTTTTATAGGAATCATGATGAATTCGGGTGGAGCTACTATGAGTAAAGAACTACTTGATTTCTTTGATTTTGACAAAAATACTCCGTCTGTGTCAGCATTTACGCAACAACGTTCAAAAGTACTTCCAGAGGCTTTTGAATATTTGTTTAAATCTTTTACGGATGACAACCTTCCAACTACTAATAATTATCATGGTTATCGTTTAATTGCATGTGATGGAAGTAACTTGACCATTGCAACCAATCAAAAGGATCCAGAAACTTTTTGGGAACGTAATCAGCATGGTTCAATTGTTAATAAACTACATCTGAATGCCTTTTATGATGTTTTGAATCGTATATACACCGATGTTTTAGTGCAAACAGCAGCGGATTACAACGAGTTTAGAGCATGTGCAACAATGATTGACAGACCGAAACTAGAGAATGTTATTCTTGTTGCTGATAGAGGATATGAAAACTATAACATTTTTGCACATGCAATTGAAAAAGGATGGAAATTCGCTATACGTGTCAAAGATAAAAATAGTAATGGAATTGCATCTGGGTTAAATCTTCCTCCAAATGATGAGTTTGATATAGATATCACTCAGATTTTTTCAAGGAAAAATACAAAGACCACAAAAAATGCAGGCTATAAGTGGATGCCTGTAAATCAAGTGTTTGATTATCTTCCACGAAAAAGTGATAAAACATACGAATTATCATTTCGTATTATTAGATTTCCTATAGGGTCTAATTCTTATGAAATAATAATTACAAATCTTGATAGAAATATTTTTGATGTAAAAAAAATAAAGGAAATCTATCATTTGAGATGGGGAATAGAAACTTCATTCAGAGAATTAAAATATGCCATAGGATTAACAAGTTTCCATGCACGAAAACCAGATTTTATTAAACAAGAAATATATGCGCGATTACTTTTGTATAACTATTGTGAATTAATAACAACACATGTAATAAAACAAATGAAAAACAATGATAAAACAAAACAGGTGAACTTTACAATCGCCATTTATATTTGTAGAGAATATCTCCGTAATAAACGCAATCTTAGTCCACCTGATGTGATTAACCTAATAGAAAAGCATGTATTACCAGTAAGACCTGGTCGAAAAGACCCTCGCAAAGTCAAACCCCAGGCATCTGTAAGCTTTCTATATAGAGTGGCTTAATCATAGATAATTATAAGTTTTTTTTGACAGATAAACAATCTGTCTTTTTGTTGTGCTGCAAAATAGACAAAAGAAAAAAACACATCATATTTATCAAACAATTGCAAATATGATGTGTTTTATAATTATGTCAAAATTCTTAACTTAATGACATTGCTCGCAAGAGCTCTTTTTGTTATTTATGCTGTAATTTTCAATTACTGTAACAGAGAAAGTACACCCTGAGTAGACTGATTAGCCTGTGCAAGCATAGACTGTCCAGCCTGTGCAAGAATGTTATTCTTGCTGTAGTTAACCATCTCTTCAGCCATATCTGTATCACGAATACGGGATTCAGCAGTTGTTGTGTTCTCAACAATATTATCTAAGTTGTCGATCGTATGCTCTAATCTGTTCTGAACAGCACCAAGTGCAGATCTCTGGGAAGAAACTTTTGCGATAGCATCAGAAATTGCATCTACCGCATAAGTAGCAGCTGTTCCGGTAGCGTCTGTTACATTCAAGCCTTTGATTCCAAGATTTGCAGAATTCATTGTATCAATGTCAACTGTAATCTTATTTGTCATATCAGCGTCAGCTCCAACATGTAAGTTGAAGGATAATGTATCAGCTACAGTTGCGTAACCTTTATTGATTGTGTATGTTGTCTTACCGTTGGCATCACCATCATTTGTTACACTTGCTTTTTCTTCTACTGTTCCTACATTATTTGCAGCTGTCAGTTCTGCTACAATCTTCTGCTCAGCAACAGTTTTGCTAATAATAGAGCTATCATCATCATCAACGCCATCAGCAGCAACTGCACCATTTCCATCATTCATAACTGTCAGAGAATTTCCATCATATGATACTTTACTACCTGCTGCAACTTTAGCTTTTAATGCAGCTAAGTCAGTAACTGTATTACCAGCTGCATCAGCAATAGTATTGCCAGCGGCATTGAATGTAATGGTATATTTTGTTCCATCAATTTCTACATCAGCTTTCTTACCTGCTGCATCGACTGCTGCGTTTGCTTTATCAAGTAATGCTTCTGCATCAGCTTTTGTAGAACCGATTGTGTACTCTTTTCCTGCAATTGTTACTTTATCGCTAGCTTTAAGTGTATCCATTGTAAATGTTGCTTTCTTAGCGCCATCTGTCAATGTTCCTTTGATACCTGCATCATGTCCGTTCATGTACACATTCTTTGTTGAACTGTTATCACCCTTTAACAGGTAAATCTCATTGAACTTGGTTGTCTCAGCAACACGATCGATTTCAGTTGTTAACTGGTCAATTTCGTCCTGGATTGCCTGACGGTCAGAGTCTGCATTTGTTCCATTAGATGCCTGAACTGCCAGCTCATTCATTCTCTGTAACATGGAGTGAACTTCTGTCAAAGCACCTTCTGCTGTCTGTACAGAAGAAACACCATCCTGAGCGTTTGTGGAAGCCTGATCAAGACCACGGATCTGTTTTCTCATTTTTTCAGAAATTGTTAATCCTGCTGCATCATCTGCTGCACGGTTGATTCTGTAACCAGAAGATAATTTCTCTGTGGATTTGCTCTGTGCTCCTGTTGTGATGTTTAACATTCTGTTGGCATTCATAGCCTGCATGTTGTGTTGTACTACCATAATATAATCCTCCTTGTCTCATCTTTTTAATGAGCTATTATGTTTTTTCTCCGGGGAATCCGTTCCCCGGGCTTATTTATAACAAACAGAACGTCCCGGGTTGTGCCCTGTCTATTACCAGATGATTGTGTGATGCAAAAACTACTCTTTCATCTTTTCTGCATCTCTTTTTGCCTCCGCTTTCATGCGTTCATTCCATAAAATCTTTTTAATCTCTGCCTGTGCTTCTCTGGAAATTCCCGGCTCAGCATAATAGGTATCTTTCCTGCGCTCCGGGTTTGTTTCTGTTTTATTCCGGGCAATATTGACATCTCTCGGTGCATCCACCAGAAGTCGTATATGATTTCCGGCGCCTCCTGCGTATACCACGCGGATATTATCGCCAATGTTTAAATATTCACCCTGTTTTAATGAAAGTTTGAGCAATCTGTTACCTCCCTGCACACTTACGTTTTTTGTAATCACATCCATGATTTTTTTTGCAACATAACTTACAGAAATGTTGCATTTTCGACATGAAACATGCGGATTTTCATTGTTAAATCATGTATCTGCAAATAAAAATACTTTTCCGTTTTCAGCTGTATTTTTTTAAGGAGCGGTCATACCAAAAAATGTTGGAAGGAAAACAGGTAATAAAAATCATGAGAAAATCCGTTCTTGAGAAAATCTGATAAAAAATTTTATTTCAGGGGTAAAGTTTCCGAATGAATATCCGATATAGAATTTGTAAATAAAAAAATGCAACATTTCTGTAAGAAATGTTGCATTTTTTTATTTACTCACGATTTATACGTTGTATATACAGCCATTTTGGGATATAACTGTGGATGTCAAAGTGCAGAAACTGCACAATTTATCATGAATTTCAGGAGGTAATTCTCATGGGAACCACGCAGCCAATCAGAAAAGAGGACGAGTTATATTCATTCCGTATGTATTATGCAGATGAAAAACCGAATGTCCGCAATTATACACTCATTGTCCTCGGTTTAAATACCGCACTCCGTATTGGTGATCTATTATCTTTAAAATGGTCATCTGTATACAATTTCCAATTTCAAAGCTTTTACGACCATATTTTGATCCACGAACAAAAAACTGGAAAACGAAACAATGTTCTTTTAAATGCCACTGCAAAGGATGCACTACAAGCATATTTCAATGAGCGGTCCCCGGAGGAAGGCGAATATATTTTCACGAAAACAACCTGTCACGAAAAACCGCTCAACCGCTCACAGGCCTACCGGATCGTCAAAACTGCCGCAGTTCACACCACACAGGAAGACTGCATCAGTTGTCATTCCCTCAGAAAAACATTTGGTTACCATGCATGGAAACAGGGAACCCCGCCAGCACTTTTAATGGATATTTATAATCATTCCTCCTACCGCATCACCCAGCATTATCTCGGAATCAGCCAGGATGAACGTGATGAGATTTATCTGAAACTTGATCTATGACCACTCCTGCTGCGGTTCCTGCTCCCGGAACAGTGAATCCACGATCACATAGTACTCTGCAAGGCGTTCCGTCTTTTTGATCTTCTTGAGATACTTCTCCGGATTCGTGAAACTCTTACTCATATAGCACCAGAGTTCTTTCATTTTAAATAACGTGTTGCGGTCGCCGGACATCACGTCTTTGTAGCCGTCACAGATATCATCATGGAACGCACGGAGTGTCTGCTTGTCCACTACATTGCACTTTTTGCTTCCAACCGGTGTATCCGAATCTTTAGCCTCAAACTGAGCCTCCACCATCCGAAGTTCTCCGACCAGCCCCGGATTCTGCAAAATGCCTCTCCCAAGCATGACTTTTTCCGTCATTGAAAACATCTGCCGCAACTGTTCATATGCCCCGACCGAATGAATATCCCCATTGAAACAAAGGGAATGTCTGCTGTGCTCTGCTGCATACTGATAGGTTTCCATACGCGGCGAATATTTATAAAAATCCTTCTGGATTCTCGGATGCACGATCAGTTCAGACAGCGGATATTTCTCATAGATAGCAAGAAGATTTTCCCATTCCTCCGGTGAATCTTTTCCAACTCTAGTTTTGATGGAAATTTTACAGTCACATGCATGGAAAATTTTATCAAGAAAACTGTCCAGCTGATCCGGTACCGCAAGAAATCCAGCCCCTCTGTTTTTTGCCACCACCGTTCCGGACGGACAGCCGAGATTTAAATTCACCTCATCATAACCATATTGCTTCAACTGTTTCACAATCGAAATAAAATCGTCCGGCTGATTCGTCAAAATCTGCGGAACAACTTCCATACCCTGATTATGCTCAGGATCAATGTCCTTTTTCACTTTGAAGTCCAGTTTTTTATTTGTGATAAATGGAGTGAAGTACCGGTCGATATCATGAAAATATTTCTGATATGCGTTACGGTAAATATAGCCGGTCAATCCCTCCATCGGTGCCATGTAATACTTCATTTTCTTTCCTTCCTGTTATTCCCGGTTCTGTATGATCTGGTAGATTTCTTCCGTCTGCTCATCGTCAGATCCACTCATATAATAGTCTGTTCCATCTGCGGAAAAATGCAGAAATTCTGTATTTTCCGGGTTTAAAAAGACCTCGCATTTCCCAACATTTCTTATAAAAAATGTTCCTTTTTCCAACGTATCCATCGCTGTTCCGCTTGATTTGCTCCAGGACGGAAGCTCTGTGATCTTCTCGACATGTTCTATATCTTCCACCTGAATCTCATAATCTACGTTCAGATGTTTGGCGTAAAGTATCTCATCTTCTACCGCAAGCCGGATCGGTGTGAATTCGTCAAGGATCAGCCAGATACACATTGCCGGAATCGTCACCATAAGTACCACTGCGCCCAAAATAGCACTTCCTTTTCCAACCGGTGTTGCCAGATTCATAGTCGTTCCCATTCCGACTTTCTTTGGCACCATGCTGTGCCTGTCTGCCGGATTGTAGTAGAAGATTCCCCAGATCCAGTGCCTGTCGTCATCAATGTTATCGTTCAGCTCACGCTTTGCTTCGTAGACTGCTTCAATTTTCCTTAACTGTTTCATTAACGGAATACACAAAAGCAGTGTTGCCAGTGCATACACCATGCTGCCTGTCAAAATCATCCATCCCATATTATCTGCCAGAAAAGATGCTGCCAGGATCACTGCCACAAATGCCGTATTCAGCCAGAGTACGATGAGCCAAAAATTTTTCCAGATATTTTTTCTCGCTCTTGTGTAATTTAAGTTCACATCACTGTCATTATTTATTACCGCTGTCGGCTGTCTGTCCATCCAGACTGCTACAGCAGTCAGTGCCACTCCGCATAGCCACATAACAATTGTAAGCCACCCTACACTGCTTAATTCGATTGTTTTTTCCAAAGCCGGATTGAAACTCTTTGCCCATACCGGCACAAGTGCAAGCAGTAATGCCGCCAGATTCGGCAGGAAAAATGGCAGAAATTTTACTCTTCTGATTTTTCCGACTGCTTTCAATTCGATGCGGTGTTCCATCTTCTCCGTTTCATACAGACAATGTTCCGTTTTCCATCTTTTCAATCCGTTGTTCGCATGCACCAGCGGGAGACATAGCAATGCGATTGCAAGCAATATCCACATCATCCAGATTGTAAGCTGGATGGATATGTATTTTATCAGAAAACTGCTAAGTGGAACGATCAGCAGAAATATAAAATACTGTTTCATCTCTCTGCGGAACTTTTCCACAATTGCTGCCACCTCCGGTTCCTTGATCCACTCCGGTTTCATGTTTACTGCAAACAGGCAGCCATCTGCATACTGATACTGTCCTCGGAAACAAAAATAGAGGACTAATAAAACCGGATACATTGTGAAAAACATAATTATGTTTACGATCATAGTTTTTCTCCTTTCAAAGCTGGATTGTAATTGGCGTTTGCGAAACTCCTCATACTCTTCTTTCAATTTAGATTTTCAGGAGTTTCGCAATTGTTCATCAAATCACTACGTATTTTATTCATACAGCTTCCCGCAGATTTCAAAAAATTCTTCCTTCGTCATGCCGCTGACTTTCGCTTCCGAGATGATCTGCTGCAACAATTCCTTTGATTTCTCCGAAAGCTCTTTCGTCACCGCAAATTCTTTCCGCACCCTTGCGCCGCTCCTGCGGTCAGCGAAGATATAGCCTTCCTGTTTGAGCAGACTATAGGCTTTGTTGACTGTCATGGAATTGATCCCGATCTCTTCTGCAAGCCCGCGGACGGTTGGAAGCTGTTCTCCCGGCGATAGTCTTCCATCGGAAATCCCCTGCACGATATGGTTTCGGATCTGCTGATAAATTGGGATTTCTGACATCTCATTGATGGATATGATCATGTAGGATTCCTCCTGTATTTTTATCGTTATGTCAATATTTTCATCTTTCTTATCCATTTCTCACTGGATCTTGTCAAAAAAATATGTATTGTTTGTATTACCTATTATAATACAAACAATACATACGTCAAGTAAAACATATTCAGATTACTTTATTCTTCTGCATGCAATCTATTATATTCTTCAATAAAACCATCCATCTTAGAAGTATCTTTTGTCAATTCTGTCAGTACATTATGGATTATAATGTGTACTACGTTTTCATTTTTTCTCCTCAAAATCCCTTACTTTTACTCTTACTATATAATTTACCATATTAATTAGAAAAAAAGACAATCTATGGCTCTTTTTTATCTGCTGCCATAGATTGTCTCTTTTAAGAATTTTGGAATCGGCATTATCTGCCGGAATTTATGCCTGTTCTTTCATCTCTTGTCGTTTTGTATACACTGCCTCAATTATATTGTATTAATCCGGTATCATGTTTTAAATAACATATTTTTTTGATTTCTTGCAATTATTTGGTATCTTTCATTTTTACCGCAGATTATTCACCTTCCCAACTGAAATATATCCATCAACAAGTGCCCGGAAATCCGTTCCCTCCAGGGCATTCTCATTATAATTTCCATGCACAGTCAGTCGTATTCTTCCATTTTCAAGCCCCTCTTCCAGATACTCATCAATGAAAAATCCACAGTCTGCAATTTTTCTGTCATATAAAATTCCCCGCAGCTTCTCAAGTTCACACTGCGGAAAATTTACGTTCCAGATCTGATTGTGCGCCAAAGGCTGTTCCATCAGTTCTTTCAGCATCTGCTCAAGGTAAGCGTCTGTCACCTCATGACACTCCGATACACCTTCAGAAAACGCAATCGCATGCACACCTGCGCACGCAGCTTCTAACGCAGATCCTACGGTCGCTGAATACTGAATATCTGTTCCGCTGTTATATCCATAATTAATACCGGAAAATACATAGTCCGGCTTTTCTTTCACAATATTTAAAATTCCAAAACGTACACAGTCCGCCGGTGTTCCTGTACTTGCATATGCGTGCACACCCTCCACCGGAAAATCAACCGGAAAAAACTCTATCGTTTCACGTAATGTGATCCTGTGTGACATTGCACTGCGCTGTCCGTCCGGTGCCACCACCCAGACTTTACCATATTTTTTTGCCGCCCGTGCCAAACGAATGATACCGTCTGACTGTATTCCATCATCATTTGTAATTAATATTTTTTGCATTATGTTTTCCTTTTCCACAAATTTTCTGAGACTCTCTTCTCCATCTTTTCTATTTAATTTATCATATCCTTTTTTCCACAAAAATGCAAAACTCCTCAAAATGAGGACTTTTTAGCCTTAAAAGTCCTCATTTTGAGGAGTTTACTTTTTCGTTCATATACACAAATATAAACTGCATTCCCTTATTCTCTGTTTTCATATTGAAACCATCGCCAGTTTTACTGCTTTACTCTTCTCCGAAATAAGCACTTTTTTCAAGAGTGATACTGGGCGGATTCGAACCACCAACTTCGGTTTTGCAAACCTATGCCCTACCAGCGGCTACAGCATCGGATACGAAACAACAGAATGCACACCCGGCGAATATCTATTGTCATAAAAATCCCCTCACGGAGTATGTTTATCAAATTTTCCATGAGGGGGCTGTTTCAAACTGATTTCATTCTGCTGATTTCACGATCAGCACCTGAAACGCTCTTAGTTGCTGAATAATGCAGTAGACAGATATCTGTCACCGGAATCTGGAAGAAGAACTACAATATTCTTTCCTTTATTTTCCGGTCTCTTTGCTAAAATAGTGGCTGCTTTTAAAGCTGCTCCTGAAGAAATACCAACCAGAACGCCCTCGCTTACTGCAAATGCTCTTCCCTCGTCAAAAGCATCCTCATTTTCAATTGGAATGATCTCATCATAAACGGAAGTATTCAAAGTATCCGGAACAAATCCTGCTCCGATTCCCTGGATCTTGTGCGCTCCTGCTTTTCCTGTAGAAAGAACTGCACTTGTTGCAGGCTCAACTGCTACAACTTTGACATTTGGATTCTGCTCTTTTAAGTACTCACCAACACCTGTTATGGTTCCGCCTGTACCAACGCCGGCTACAAAAATATCTACTTTTCCGCCTGTCTGCTCCCAGATTTCCGGTCCGGTTGTTGCCTTGTGTGCTGCCGGGTTTGCAGGGTTTACGAACTGGCCTAAAATAACGGCTCCCGGAATCTCTTTTGCAAGTTCATCCGCTTTTGCGATCGCACCTTTCATTCCCTTAGCGCCCTCTGTCAAAACAAGCTCTGCGCCGTATGCTTTCAAAAGATTTCTACGCTCAACACTCATGGTATCCGGCAGTGTTAAGATTGCTCTGTATCCTTTGACCGCTGCAACTGCTGCAAGACCGATACCTGTGTTACCGCTGGTTGGTTCAATAATGGTTGCGCCCTCTTTTAAAATACCTTTTTTCTCTGCATCCTCGATCATTGCCAATGCAATTCTGTCCTTTACAGAACCGGCCGGGTTAAATGCCTCAAGTTTTACTAAAATGGTTGCGTCTGTCACGCCTGCTTTTGCAGCATATCTGCTTGCGTTTACGATTGGTGTTTTTCCTACTAACTCTAATGTGCTTGATTTGATATCACTCATGTTAATCCTCCTTGTTTTGCGAAGCAAAATGCGACTGTTCCTACAGGAGCAGAGGATTTAGCCTCCTTGTTTTTGCAAAATTAAAATAGTGTACTTAGTGAGAAGAAGATTTATCTTCTAAAATAAAAATGGCAGGTATCCTATGCACGACACCTGCCTGAGTTACAAATTTTTAGCGGGTACACAATGCATATGAAAAATAAACCGTACTCATACATACAGCCTGACAACAGCAACAACACATCATATGATTTTTCTGTGTGCTTAATCCTGTGTGTTTCATATCATTGTCTCCTCTCTCATTTCCTACTAATCATATAGGAATATGTGTTTATATTTGAATTATAACGATTAACATCTTTACTGTCAACTATTTTTTCATAAATTTTTGCAATTCTTTTCGTTATGATACATTTTCCTGTTCACTTGCATTGCGTTACAATAACGATGCCTGGCTGCTGCTATATCTGGTTTAGCTTGCAAATTTTACAGTATCTGCCGGAAGTACTTTTGCGATGCGTTCCAGTGCCTCTTTTAGCGTACTTCTCGGACAAGCCACGTTAATCCGCTGGAATCCTCTTCCACATTTTCCAAAAATTCTTCCACTGTCAAGCCAGAGTTTCGCCTTGTGAACGATCAAATCCTCCAACTCCTGCGTGCACAATCCAAGTCCATTAAAATCAAGCCAGATCAGATACGTTCCCTCATGTTCCACCATGTTCACGCCCGGAAGATTTTTTTCCACAAATTCTTTTGTAAAAGCGATATTGTCAGCCACATATTTTTTCATGGTCTGATACCACTCTTCCCCATCCCTGTAAGCCGCCTCACATGCCACAAGTCCGGCTGCATTGAGCTGACTGTATCCGGCTGCATCCAACTGTTTTTTGAATGCATTTTTCAGTTTCTGGTTCGGGATAAAAATATTAGAAGTCTGCAGACCTGCTAGATTAAACGTTTTGCTCGGTGAAGTACAGGCAATTGTCATCTCCTCATATTCCTTTTTCAGATTTGCAAAAACCTGATGTTTTCCCTGAAAAGCAAAATCTGCATGAATCTCATCGCTCACAACGATCACGTGATGTCTGTAGCAGATATCTCCAATTGTCTCCAACTCCTCTTTTGTCCACACTCTTCCGACCGGGTTATGAGGATTGCAAAGGAAAAAGAGTTTTACCTGTTCCTCCACGATTTTTTTCTCAAAGTCTGCAAAATCAATATGATAACGATTGTCCTCTCCTAAGAAAAGGTCACTGCTTACGATTTTTCTTCCATTATCTGAAATCACTTCTGAAAAAGGATAATATACCGGTGACTGAATCAATACTGCATCTTCCGGATCTGTATATGCTTTTACGGACAACGCCAGCGCCATCACGATTCCCGGTGTTTTGACCAGCCAGTTTTCCTGTACTTCCCAGTCATGATGTTTCTTCAGCCATCCTTTCACAGCTTCAAAATAAGATTCCTGTCCATCACTGTATCCAAAAATTCCATGCTGCACCTGTTTGATCAACGCATCCTGTACATAAGAAGATGTCTGAAAATCCATATCTGCAACCCAGAGTGGCAGCACATCTTCCGGCATACCTCTTTTCACTGCAAAATCATATTTTAAGCAGTTTGTATTTCTTCTGTCTGTAATTTTGTCAAAGTCAAGATTTCTTTCTGCCATGTCGCACCTCTGGTTTCTTCTACTTGTAATATATTTCTGTCTTCTGTGATTGGTTATCATAATTTCCCACTGTTTCTGTAGGTCTTATTGGATATATACATCATAGCAGAATTTTGCTTTTTAACATAATTCATTTTATCTAGAATCAGCTATAGGTGAATCCTATAGCCGGAGTTTAACGGACGTAGTGTCGCAGATTCTATAGTGCTTTTATAGGGTGTGAAGGGCAGATATAAGCGTCCTCTCACAAGTCGTGATTTTATAGGTT
>ERZ840407.445-NODE-445-length-32024-cov-8.314336_pt1 | contig 32024 bp, 28 predicted proteins | sample MGYA00519877_ERZ840407 | MGnify/ENA primary metagenome ERZ840407 (study PRJEB31850, sample SAMEA3708875) | human gut metagenome | biome: human gut; feature: human-associated habitat; material: faeces | place: China | collected 2014 ...
ACAGGAGGCCACTTAATGTGGCCTCCGTCGTGAGCAGGACTGTAGAGCAGGAAACTTCATCAGTGCCCGCCCCACGGGAAACCGGCGGGATAGACCGGTTTGGATGGGGCTTTGATGCATGGGTGGTCTGTTGGTGGGCAAATGGGTATCATACTGGGGTTATTGCATCGACTCCGTGATGCATGTTTGTACGTTCCCGGCGGTCGGTTTGCCAGAAGCGCCCCGTCGGTTGTTCCAGACCCGTTTCGAAGAAAGGAAACCACACTAACCTATGGCAGCTAAAAAATCATCTCCCTTGAAGATCATCCCGCTTGGCGGCCTTGACGGCATCGGCAAGAACATGACGGTCTTCGAGTGCGGCGACGACATGGTGCTCGTCGACGCTGGCCTCATGTTCCCGGATGACTCCCAGCCCGGTATCGACCTGGTGCTTCCCGACTACACCTATGTTCTTGAGAACGAGGAGAAGCTCCGCGGCATCATCGTCACCCACGGCCACGAGGACCACACCGGTTCGCTTCCGTATCTGCTGCAGGACCTCAACAATAAGGTGCCCATCTTCTCGAGCAAGCTGACGCTCGGCTTTATCGAGGGCAAGCTCTCCGAGTTCCGCATCCGCGCACCCAAGTTCCGTGAGGTCAAGGGCGGCAGCCATGTCAACCTCGGCGGCATCTCGCTCGACTTCTTCTCGATGACGCACTCCATCCCCGGCGCTCTGGGCGTGTTCATTCGCACCAACCAGGGCACCGTTATGCACACCGGCGACTTTAAGCTCGACCAGACGCCCATCGACGGCGTCACGCCCGACTATGCCGCTATCAGCCGTTTTGCCAAGCAGGGCATCGACCTGCTGCTTTCCGACTCCACCAATGCCACGGTTCCCGGCTTTACCAAGTCCGAGGCCGAGGTTGGTCCCAACCTGTTGCACGCCATCAAGAACGCCCCGGGTCGCGTGTTCGTCGCGTCGTTCTCGAGCCACATCCATCGTCTGCAGCAGATCTGCGATGCCGCCCGCAAGTGCGGCCGTAAGGTCGTTGTGACCGGTCGCTCCATGCTCACGAACACCCGCGTGGCGCGTGAGCTGGGCTACCTCAACATCGATGACGCCGATATCATCGATGCCTTCGATATCGATAACCTGCCCGACGACAAGATCGTCGTCATGTGCACTGGTTCGCAGGGCGAGCCGCTGTCGGCCCTGTCCCGCATGGCCAATGGCGAGCACAAGACGCTCTCCATCCACGAGGGCGATACCGTTATCCTTTCGGCAACTCCCGTTCCTGGCAACGAGAAGGCCGTCCAGCAGGTCGTCAACAGCCTGGCCAAGCTCGGCTGCGACGTGTGGGATAAGAACCGCGCTCTCGTCCACGTCTCGGGTCACGGTAGCCAGGAGGAGCTCAAGCTCCTGATGGCCATGGCCAAGCCCACGTACTTTATGCCGGTTCACGGTGAGGCCGTGCATCTGCGCGCCCATGCGCAGCTGGCCCGCAAGATGGGCATCAAGGACGATCATATCTTTATCCTCGATAACGGCGACACGCTCGAGATGCGCGGTGGTATCGTCAAGCGCGGTACGCCCGTCGAGTCCGGTGTCGTTTACGTCGACGGCCTGCGTATCGGCGATACCGACCCCATCGTCCTGCGCGATCGCCAGAAGCTCGCCAACGACGGTATGGTCACGGCCGTTGCCATTGTCTCCCTCAAACACAAGAAGATCGAGGCCATCGAGTTCTCGGGCCGCGGCGTCTCGTTTGCCATCGACGACCAGTTCTCCGAGGATGCCTCCGCGTCCATTATGAAGACGATCGAGAAGGGTAAGTTTAGCTTTACCAGCAGCGGTTCCGATGCCATTCGCAAGGCCGTGCGCGATTCGCTCTCTAACTTTATCTGGAGCCGTACGCGCACCCGTCCGATGATCATCCCGGTCGTCATGGAGGTTTAGTTTGGCGCGCGGATCTGCAAAAAACGCCAAAGGCAATAAGGCCAATAACCAACCGGCATCTGCTAAGGGTGCCGGTTCCCATCTGCGTGCCAATAAGGGCCACGAGTCCGAGTTTGATGAGTTTGAGCCCCTGGTCGAGCCTTCGGCCAATCGCGATATCGCCGGTGTGGTCATCGCCGTTTTGGCGATCGCGTCCTTCATTGCCGTGATCTCTCCGGCAACAGCGCCCGTGACGGCTGCGGTTGCCGGTTTCTACCACCTGGGCTTTGGTCTGGGCGCCTACGTGCTGCCGATCGTCATCTTGCTGTTTGCCGCCACGCTCTTTTTGGGTGAGGACTCGCCGCTCAACGTGCGCTCTGTTGCGGGCGGCGCCTTGGTCTTTATCGCCGTCGTCTCCATTCTTTCGCTGATGGTGCCGGGCACGAGCGATTCGTGCGACCTTATGTTTACGCCGCAGAACCTTTCCGTGTCGGGCGGCTACATTGGCGCCTTTATCGCAAGTGCCTTGCAAAACGCCTTGGGTAAACCTATCGCCATGGTTGTCCTGCTGGGGCTTGTCGTCGTTGGTTTGGTCATTATCGGCTTTTCGGTGGGTGGCGTTTTGCGCTCCGCCCGTGACCGTGCGGCAGATTTTGCCGAACGCCGTCGTGCCGATGTCAACGCCAGCCCGTGGGGCGATGAAGAGGCCCTGTCTGTTCCCGGCGTCGCTCGTCCGCACCTGAGCATTCTGCGCCAGAAGGGGACTGACGCAGCGGTGACCACGGTCATGGGTGGCGATGTCGACCCGGTTTTGGATGACGACGAGGACGATGACCCGTTTGTCGACGTATCCGAGTCGGTTGAAGCCGAGCGGGCCAAGACCACGCTGCTGCCGCGTCGCCATGTCAAGAAGGGCAAGGCTGCGCCTAAGCTCAATACGAGTGAGCCCGACCCGTCTTGGTCCGATAGCGAGATTGAGCTCACCGAGGGTGACGACGAGGACGACGAGGCTCCGCTCGAGACCGCCAAGACAACCTTGCTGCCGCGTCGCCACGCCAAGCGCGGGCAGGTCACTGGACAGCTTTCGATGGAGGACGATCCGGACAAGGTTGACGAGTCCGAGCCGCCGTTTGCCGTGAACCCTGTTTCGGCCGCACCTCAGATTCCCGACTTCCTGAAGCATCCCAAGGTTGCCGATGCGCCTGCCACGAGTGCTATCGAATCGGCTGCGGCTCGTGATGGGGGAGTGGACGACGGCGCCGCAGATAACGAGGGCGAAGAGGAGGACGGCCTCAAGCTTCCGCCGCTCGAAATCCTGCATGCCAACCCGCAGTCGGCTTCCGCTGCGTCTTCGGACAAGGAGCTGGAGCAGACCGCTGAGTCACTGCAATCCACCTTGCTTGAGTTTGGCCGCAGTGCCCGCGTGGTCGGCTGGATCGCCGGCCCCACGGTGACGACCTTTAAGCTGCAGCCCGGTGAGGGCGAGCGTGTGAGCAAAATCTCGAGCCTCGAGGACGATATCGCGCTTTCGCTCGCTGCCCAGTCGGTGCGTATCTTTGCCCCGATCCCCGGCACCTCGCTCGTGGGCATCGAGATTCCCAACCGCAAGCGCCAGAACGTCAATCTGGGCGACGTGCTGCCCTATGTGAAGGGCGGTCCGCTCGAGCTCGCCATCGGCCGCGACGCCGAGGGCACGCCGGTTGTTGCCGACCTCGCCAAGATGCCTCACCTGTTGATTGCCGGTACGACCGGTTCTGGTAAGTCGGTGATGATCAACTCCATCATCACGACCTTGCTCATGCGCGCCCTTCCCGAGGACGTTCGCCTGATTATGGTCGACCCCAAGCGCGTTGAGCTTGCGGGCTATAACGGTCTTCCGCATCTCTATGTGCCCGTGGTGACCGAGCCCAAGCAGGCCGCGAGCGCTCTGCAATGGGCTGTGTCCGAGATGGAGCGTCGCCTGAAGGTCTTCGAGCGTCTCAACGTGCGTAAGATCTCGACCTACAACGAAAAGCAGGCCGCTGGCGAGTTTGAGCATTACGACAACCCGCCGCAAAAGATGCCCTACCTGGTCATTATCATTGACGAGCTCTCTGACCTGATGATGGTCGCCGGTAAGGATGTCGAGGCCTCGATCGTGCGTATTGCACAGCTGGGCCGTGCCGCCGGTATTCACCTTATCGTTGCCACGCAGCGCCCCAGCTCCAACGTGGTGACGGGCCTTATCAAGGCCAACATAACCAACCGCATCGCCTTTAACGTCGCCACGGGCATCGACTCGCGCGTCATCATCGACCAGATGGGTGCCGAGAAGCTCACCGGTTTGGGCGACATGCTGTTCTCCAAGGTCGACTGGGGCAAGCCCCGCCGTATCCAGGGCTGCTTTGTCTCGGACGACGAAATCAACGAGATTGTCGAGTTCGTCAAGTCGCAGAGTGAGCCAGACTACCACGAGGAGATCCTGTCTGCCGTGGCGCCCGCTTCCATGTCCATGGCGGGTGGCGGAGGCATTGTCCGCACCGGAGTAGCCGAGCCGCAAGACGATGATCCACTCATTTGGGAAGCCGCCCATATTGTGGTGGAATCGCAGCTTGGCTCCACATCTGGCCTGCAACGTCGTCTGAAGGTTGGCTATGCGCGTGCCGGGCGTATTATGGACATGCTGGAAGAAAAGGGTGTCGTCGGCCCGCCCGACGGTTCCAAGCCGCGCGAGGTCCTGTTGGACGAGGAGGGGCTTGCCGCGCTGGAATCTGTCGACGCCGAGATGGCACGTGAAGATCGTGAGTTTGGAGGATTCTGATGGCTGCACGCTTTGGTGACATGCTGCTCGAGCAGCGTCGCCGAATGGGCCTTTCCATTCAGCAGGTCGCCAACACCATCAAAATCAGGCCGCAGATCATCGAGTTTTTCGAGACCGGTAACTTTGCTTCGATGCCGCCGCGCGGCTATGCGCAGGGCATGATTTCGAGCTATGCTCGTTTTTTGGGCCTCAATCCGCGCGAGGTCGTCAATGCCTACTTTGACGACCTGATGGCATACGAACGCGAGACGTCGCAGCAGGGGGGTCGTTTTCAGGACGCCGCCGGCTACGTCAATTCGCGTTCCTCTGTCGATAACGGGCGCTTCCTGATGGTTCAGGGTGGTCGCTCAACGCGTTATGGTCAGCGTCCGCAGCAGGCTGGCTATATTACCGAGACGGGGTCCAGTGAGGAAATCCGTTCTCAGCGCGATCGTTTCCGCAGCACGCCTATGCCCGACGATCGTGCGCTTCCCGCTGCCCGCGGTGTGGTGCGCGATCCCCGTGTCGGCTACGGAGATGGCGGCTATTCCGATCGTGGCTACCGTGGTGTCTCTGCCGGTCGTGCTCTCGGCGGCTATGCGGACGCCGATGCCACGCAGGTGACGCCGCGTCTTCGCTCTCAATCACAGCCGTATGGCCAGCGCTCTTCGGCTCCGCGTGCGGGCCAGCGTGGCTATCAAGGCCGCGGTGAACTTGCGCCCCGCTCGGGTCAGCGCAGCCTTCAGGGCCAGGGTGGCTATCGCGGCCGTTCCGACAGCAATCGTGGTCGTATGCCTCAGGGAGGCGGCCGCAGCAGTTCCAGTCGTGGACGCGGCGGTTCCCGTACTCCTCAAAACAACGGTCTCGATCCGCGTATCGTCTACGCCGGCATCGGTGCCGTGGCGTTGCTGCTGATCGTGCTCATCGTGGTACTTCTGCGCGGCTGCGCATCTTCGACGCCCGAGACCACGCCCGAGACGCCCACTGCTACCAAGACGACGCCCAAGAAGTCTTCTAAGAAGACCGAAACGTTCGACGAGGATGAGGACACCGATGAGGCGACGGATGAGTCGACCGATTCGGACGCCACCAAGACGACGGCTAAAAAGGAAGAAAACGAGGTAACGAAGGTCAAGGTCTCCGTTGCCAAGGGAAAGACCGCCTGGATTGAGGTCAAGGTCGATGGCAAGTCGGTCTATGGCGCCCAGGCGACTGGCCCCTTTGAGCAGGAGTACACGCCTGAGTCCTCGATCGAGATCACCACGTCCAAGCCTTCCGATGTCACCGTTACCAAGAACGGCGAAAAGGTCCGTTACGATACCAAGACCTCGGGCGTGGCGCGTGTGACGATCACCGTTCCCAAGAAGGAGACGACTGGTTCCGAGAATGGTGAAAGTTCTGATGGTACCGACACCACCGATGGTACCGACACCACCGACGGCACCGATGCCCAGTCCACGGATGGCGCCGATACCGCAACTGACGGCCAGACGCCCACCGATTCTACCGACTATTCGTACGATAGCTACTAAGCCGCTCGTACGCGAAAGGAAACATCATGGCTAAAGATTCCAGCTTCGACGTCGTGTCCGAGGTCAACATGCAAGAGGTCGACAACGCCTTCCAGCAAACCACGCGCGAGATTTCCCAGCGCTATGACCTGAAGGATTCCGGCGCCACGATCGAGCTTTCGAAGGGCGACAAGCTCTTTACGATCAACGCCCCGGCCGACTTTGTCTCCAAGCAGATTATCGAGGTGCTGAGCTCCAAGCTCATCAAGCGCGGCATCGACCTCAAGGCTGTCTCGTGGGATGCCCCGCAGGCGGCATCGGGCGGCACCGTGCGCGTGCTCGGCCATATCGTCGAGGGTATCGACCAGGCGACCGCCAAGAAGATCAACAAGGACATCAAGGACCAAAAGCTCAAGGTCAAGGTGACTATCGAGGCCGACAAGCTGCGTGTTTCCTCTGCTTCGAAGGACGCGTTGCAGACCGTGATCCAGTTCCTGCGCGACCAGGACTACGGCCAGCCGCTGCAGTTCACCAACTACCGCTAATATCATTCGAAAGGACTGCTCTTCAACATGGATACACCGTTGGGCTCCGTGCTCTACATCACCCTCGGGTGCGCTAAGAACGAGGTTGACACCGACCGCATGCGTTCTCTTTTGACCGCCGCGGGCTACGAGGAGGCATTCGACCCACAGGATGCCGATATCGCCATCGTCAATACATGCTCGTTCCTCGCCTCCGCAACGTCCGAGAGCATCGAGACCACGCTCGAGCTCGCCAACGAGGTTCAGGACGGCGTTCGTTCTTGCCCCATCGTCATGTGCGGCTGTGTGCCGTCGCGCTATGGCGACGATCTGCCCGATGAGCTGCCCGAGGTCGCTGCCTTTGTGAAGGCCGACGAGGAGGATGGCATCGTGGCGGTCATCGATGGCGTGCTGGGCGTCGAGCGCGAGATTGCCGCCTATATTCCGCAGGTCAAGCGCACCGTCGAGGGCGCTGTCGCCTACGTCAAGATCTCCGATGGCTGCAACCGCTTCTGTAGCTTCTGCATGATCCCGTATATCCGCGGTCGTTATCACTCGCGCAATGCCGAGAGCATTATTTCCGAGGTGCGCGACTTGGTTGCCGGTGGCGTGCGAGAGATCGTGCTGATCGGCCAGGACACGGGCATCTGGGGCACCGACTTTGCGGATGGTGACGTCGCCGAGGGCTCGCCGCGCAATCTGGCGCAGCTGCTGCGCGCCGTAGCCGAGGCCGTGCGTCCGCAGAACGTCTGGGTCCGTGTTCTCTACCTGCAGCCTGAGGGCATGTCCGACGAGCTTATCGAGACGATTCGCGATACCCCCGAGGTGCTGCCCTATATCGATATCCCCGTGCAGCACTGCGACGCGCGCATCCTCAAGGCTATGCGCCGTTCTGGTTCGCGCCAGGAGCTCGAGGACCTGTTCCGCGATCTGCGTGAGCGCATCCCCGGCATCGTGATCCGTTCCACGGCCATGGTCGGCTTCCCGACCGAGACCGACGACGAGTTCCGCGACCTTATCGACTTTATGGACACCGTCGGCTTTGACTACACGAGCGTCTTTGCCTACTCGCAGGAGGAGGGCAGCCTGGCCGCCAAGATGGAGGGCCAGGTCGACGAAGAGGTCAAGCTCGAGCGCGCCCAGGAGGCCATGGACCTGGCCGAGTCGCTCGGTTTTGCTGCAACTGCCGCACATGTGGGCGAGCGCGCCCAGGTGATTGTCGACGGTATCGAAGAGACCGAGGACGGCGCCGAGCTGATCGGACATGCCTGGTTCCAGGCGCCTGATTCCGATGGCGCGGTGCATCTGGATGCCAGCGAGGCATCTGTGGGCGATATTCTGACGGTCGAGTTTACCGATAGCTTCTGCTATGAGCTTATCGGCCATGTTGTGGAGTAGGAGAGCGTCGTGGCAAACGAGAGCAATAAGGAACTGACGAGTGTTTGGACGCCCGCCAACATCGTGACGTGCGTTCGCATCGTCTTTATCCCGGTGTTCATGATTGTGTCGGCGCTTTCTCACACGAGTGTTGCCGGTACAGATTGGAGCACCTTCGACGGCCCGCTCGCCGCCGCTGCCTTCATTCTGTACGTCATCCTGTCGTGCACCGATAAGGTTGACGGCTACCTGGCGCGCTCGCGCAACGAGATTACCGACTTCGGTAAATTCTTGGACCCCATCGCCGACAAGCTGCTCGTATTCTCGGCCCTGCTGCTATTCTTGGACTTTGGTGCCGTGTCGGTTTGGTCCGTGTTCATCATCTTGTTCCGCGAGCTGCTGGTAAGCGCCCTGCGCATGGTTGCGAGTGCCGCCGGCGTGGTCGTTGCCGCCGATAAGCTTGGCAAGTACAAGACGGCGACCACGATGGTCTCCATCTGCGGTTACCTGTGCGTCTTTGCGATGGCCGGCTTGCACCTTGGCCCGCTGGCGCTGACGCTCGGCATCTACTCGGTGTCGCGCTTCCTGTACGCCGTTGCCGTTGTCCTGACCGTTATCTCGGGCGCCCAGTACTTCTGGAACTGCCGCAAGATCGTCTTTTCGGTCTAGGTTCTGGTGGGTATGACGGACTCTTTTGAGCAGATTTCCGCACATAACGAGGAGCTGGCGCGTCATATTGTCGAGCGCGCGAGCGCTCGGGGCGTGACGGTTTCGACGGCTGAGTCGCTGACAGCAGGTATGATCGCCTCGACGATTGCCGATATCCCGGGCGCCTCGGCGGTGCTGCGTGGCGGTGCGGTGACCTACTGCGATGAGATCAAGCATCGCGTTTTGGGTGTTGATCAGGAGACGCTCGACCGCTATACCGCGGTGTCGCATCAGACCGCGCGCGAGATGGCGGCGGGTTCGCTGGAGCTGTACCAGAGCGATATTGCAGTGAGCGCAACGGGTTATGCCGGCCCCGGCGGCGGCACTGAGGACGATCCGGCTGGCACTTTCTATATTGGCTGGGCGTATCGCGCGGCTGATGGGGAAGTGCCGGTCGTGGACTCTGTGCGCTGCCACTATGAGGGCGACCGTTCGTGTGTTCGTGCCCATGCGGTCGCGGAGGCATTGGGACGCATTGCCCTTGTGCTTAACTCTATGGAATAGACGTGTTTTAAGGGGCCTTCGGGCCCCTTAATTGTGGAGATAGGGACCTTAGGCTCATTTGGCGTTTGTGCTGGTTGTAGACGTAATTTTGCCTGCCTTGTTCATATTTGGTCCTTTGTGGTCAAGCATTTGGTCAGTGTTTGGTCGGCGTTTGGTTGGGTTTTGGAAAGGTCGGCTGCATATGATTTATCTGAACGGTTGACCACGAACAGCCGTTCGTTTATTATCGATGCAGGTTGTTAAGAGGAGGGCTTTTCATGGCCAAGAATTCAGGTCCCGTACGTACCGTTCATGCTCGCACGACGGGTAAAGAGCGCGATGAGATGATCGCCACCACCAAGGCCGAGATCGAGAAGAAATTCGGCCAGGGTTCCATCATGAGGTACGGCGACGGTGGCCCCGAGCTCGAGGTCGAGGCCATCCCTACGGGCGCTCTGGCACTCGATGCCGCTCTGGGTATCGGCGGTGTGCCGCGCGGCCGAATCGTCGAGATCTACGGTCCCGAGTCCTCCGGTAAGACGACGCTTTCGCTCGAGATCCTGGCCGAGGCCCAGGCAATGGGTGGCGTGGTGGCATTTATCGATGCCGAGCACGCGCTCGATCCCACGTATGCCGCGCGCATTGGCGTGGATATCGACGAGGTACTGATTTCCCAGCCTGATACGGGTGAGCAGGCGCTCGAGATTGTTGACATGCTCGTGCGTTCCGGCGCCATCGATGCCATCGTCGTCGACTCCGTCGCCGCGCTGACCCCGCGTGCCGAGATCGAGGGAGAGATCGGCGATACCACGGTCGGTTTGCAAGCTCGCCTGATGAGTCAGGCGCTCCGCAAGCTCGCCGGCTCGCTGTCCAAGTCCAACACGACATGCATCTTCATTAACCAGCTGCGAGAGAAGATCGGCGTCATGTTCGGCAACCCCGAGACCACGACGGGCGGCCGCGCCCTTAAGTTCTTCTCTTCGGTGCGTATCGACATTCGCCGCATCGATAGCATTAAGCTCAAGGATGAGGTTATCGGTAACCGCGTGCGCGCCAAGGTCGTTAAGAACAAGGTGGCAGCTCCATTCCGTTCTGCTGAGTTCGACATCATGTACGGTACGGGCATCTCTAAGGAGGGCTCGATTCTGGACATGGCTGTCGAGTGCGGCATTTGCAAGAAGATGGGCTCCTGGTTTGCCTATGGCGAGGATAAGCTCGGCAACGGTCGCGAGGCCGCCAAGGCGTTCCTGCGCGAACACCCCGATTGCGCCGACGAGATTGAGCATAAGGTCCGCCTTGCCTGCGGGCTTGAGTTTGATGACGATGCTCCGTCCGAGGTCGAGCTGACCGATCAGCCTGCGCCTGAGGAGTTTGACGAGCTTTACGCCATCGATGGTTCCGCCATGCTCGATGATGACGACGAGTAGCGGTTACGCTCATGTCGTATACGGTGACCGAGGCCACGGTCGTCTTTCCCGATAAGAAGGCGGCCTCCTCGTTCTCGAGCGGGTATGCGTCCAAAAAGCCTTGCGCACATATCGATTGTGAGCTTGAGGGCGGTTTTGAGCGGTCCATTTGGATTCCCGTGCGGGTCGCGCGCCTGTATGTCAAAAATCGCCCCGATCTTCCCTGTGATTGGGATAACTTTCGTGAAGCGGTGCAGCTCATCGAGCGTAAATGTGCACTTACCATGGTGACCGAGATGCTATCGCGACGCGACCATGCGACGGGTGAGGTCTGTGACAAGTTGGCACGCTACGGCTTTCGCCAGCCCGCGATCGATTTCGCCGTCGAGCGCGCCACCGAGTATCGCTTTTTAGACGAGAACCGCTTTTGCTCGTACTTTATCGAGGAACGCAAGCGGCGCGGTTGGGGACAGCGTAAAATCGAGACCGAGCTCAAGCGCCGTCATGTCGTGCTCGATGATATTCCCGGTTATCCGGAGGATTATTTTGCCGTCGAAGACGATTTGGCGCGTGCGTCAGCCCTGCTCGCCAAGCGGCGTGTTCCAGAGACGCGCGGATTCGAAAAACTGGTTCGGTTTTTGATGGGCAAGGGCTTCTCGTATCGCATCGCCGCCGATGCCGTTAAGGCACGTCTCGATGCCGAACGTGAGGAATGTGCGGTTTAGGCGTATGCGTTTTGTGGCCCTGCCGTTCACCGCGTTTTAGCCGCCGTGCTGGGGCCATTTATTTGACAGTTGTTGTGGTTCAACGTACGATAAACACTGTCATTTGCTTTGTGATATGTGCTCATCTGTGATGAGTTTGTTTATATGTTTATCTGTATCCGACCCGCATAAGCTGCGCCCATATTACTCAAATGTCGCGAGCCGTTCGTAAGGACGGTTCGCTTTGTTGTGTAACGAATCCATAAAAAGGAGTGAGCATGCCTATCATCGCAGCGCTCGTTGGCATCATTTTGGGTGCCATCGCCGCCATTGCCTACATGCGCACCGCCAAGCAGGGTAGTCTTCACGAGGCCGACGAAAAAATCCAGTCGGCACACGCACAGGCTGAGTCCCTGATCGGTGATGCTAAGCGTCAGGCCGAGACCCTCAAAAAAGAGGCTCTGCTCGAGGCTAAAGAGGAGATCATCAAGAACAAGCAGGCCGCTGAGGCCGAGGACAAGCAGCGTAAGAACGAGATTCGTACGCTCGAGAACCGCGTGATTCAGCGCGAGGAATCCCTCGATCGCCGCAACGACGCGCTTGACAAGCGCGAGCATCAGCTGTCCAGCCAGGCCGGTCAGGTCGAGAAGCGCTCCCGTGAGCTCGAGGAGCTCTGCGCAAAGCAGACCTCCGAGCTCGAGCGTATCGCCGACCTTACCCGCGAGGACGCCCACAAGGAGCTCCTCGATAAGGTTCGCGGCGAGGTCACCCACGAGGCCGCCACGATCATTCGCGAGTCCGAGCAGCAGGTTCGCGCCGAGTGCCACAAGACCGCCCAGGAGATTCTGTCTCTGGCGATTCAGCGCTGCGCTGCCGACCACACTGCCGAGGTCACCGTTACCTCCGTGCACATTCCCTCTGATGACCTCAAGGGCCGTATCATCGGTCGCGAGGGTCGCAACATCCGGACCTTCGAGCAGGTTTCCGGCGTCAACCTCGTGATCGACGACACGCCCGAGACCGTCGTTCTTTCGAGCTTCGACCCGGTCCGTCGTGAGACCGCCCGTGTCGCCCTCGAGAACCTCATCGCCGACGGCCGCATTCACCCTGCCCGTATCGAGGAGATGTATCACAAGGCCGCCGACCTGGTTCAGCAGCGCGTGCGCGAGGCTGGCGAGCAGGCTGCCTTCGATACCGGCATCCACGACCTGCACCCCGAGATCGTCAAGACCCTTGGTGCCCTGCGCTACCGTACCTCGTTTGGTCAGAACGTGCTTCAGCACTCCCTCGAGGTCTCTGATCTGTGCGGCGTGATGGCTTCCGAGCTTGGCCTGGACGTTGTGACTGCCAAGCGCGCCGGCCTGCTGCACGACCTGGGCAAGGCAATCGACCATGACGTCGAGGGCCCGCATGCCGTCATCGGCGCCGAGCTGGCCCGCCGTTATGGCGAGAAGCCCGTTATCGTCCACGCTATCGAGGCTCACCATGCCGATGTCGACCCCAACACGGTGCTCGATGTCCTGGTGCAGGCCGCCGATGCTGTCTCTGCCTCTCGCCCCGGTGCCCGTCGCGAGTCTGCCGAGAACTACATCAAGCGTCTTGAGAAGCTTGAGGAGATCGCCAACTCCCATGACGGCGTCGAACGTACCTATGCCATGCAGGCCGGTCGCGAGGTCCACGTCATGGTCCAGCCGGACAAGATCTCCGATGCCCAGTCCACGGTCCTGGCTCACGATATCGCCCATCAGATCGAGGAAGAGATGGAGTATCCCGGTCAGGTGCGCGTCGTCGTGATTCGCGAGAGCCGCGCTGTCGATATCGCTAAATAACATGAGCGACGCGAACGAGCTCATCTCATTTATCGCGTCGATGTCGGGGGAGGGCAACCTTCGCGTCGAGGAGAACCTTGGCGAGGGGTATGTCCGCCTCCGCGTTTCGGAGGCCGAGCGGCGCCAGGCTAAGCACGACATTCAGCATGTCGAGGACATCGTCATCGAAATGCTCCGTAATGCTCGCGATGCCGGCGCCGACAAGGTCTATCTCGCCACGACCAAGGAAGATGGCGTCCGCACGCTTGTCTTTCTGGATAACGGTTCTGGCGTTCCGCAGGATATGCAAGAGCGAATCTTTGATGCCCGCGTTACCTCCAAGCTCGAGAGCATGAAGATGGACCGTTGGGGCGTTCACGGTCGTGGCATGGCATTGTTTTCGATTAAGCAGAACACCGACGAGGCCCGTGTGGTCACGTCCGGCGTCGATCTTGGTTCAGCCTTCAAGGTGAGCGTTGCGGCCGACCACCTCAGTGAGCGTGCCGATCAGTCTAGCTGGCCCCAGGCCGTCAAGGATGAGGACGGACGTTATGTCTGCGCTCGCGGTCCGCATAATATTATTCGTGCTGCTTGTGAGTTTGCGCTCGAGGAGTTGCGTGGTTGCGATGTCTATCTTGGTTCTCCGTCTGAGATTGCCGCGACCCTTTATGCTCAGGCGTCAAGTCGGCTCGATACGTCTCGTCTCCTGTTCATTGATGATGAGAGCGAGCTTCCGGTTGTCGATCGTTTAGGTCTTGCTTCTGATGCCGAGGACTTTATCCGTATCTGTTCGGGTTTGGGTCTTGAGATGTCCGAGCGCACGGCCCATCGTATTTTGGCAGGGCAGATTAAGCCCGTTCGCGGTGTGACCGCGCGTCTGCTGCGCGAGCGTGATTCGTCCTCGCATGCGCCTGCTCCTGTCGATCTCGCGAAGGATCGTCGCGGGCTGCGTATTGCCAAGGATGACATGGCACAGTTTTCGCGTGCTGTGGAGCGCGACTTTAATGATCTTGCTGCCCGGTACTATCTCAACCTTTGCGGCGACCCAAAGATTCGTGTTTCGCGTGATCGAATCACAGTGACCTTCGATCTTGCCAAAGAGGAATAGTGCCTTTACCGAGTCCACTCGGTACGATACAGTTATTGCAGTTAAAACGTACTTTTAAATGCAGGAGTTTCTTCATGGATTGCCTGAAGGTATCAAGCAAATCATCGCCCGCGTCCGTTGCCGGCGCCATCGCCGGCATGGTCAAGGATGGTGTACCCGTCAACATCCAGTGTGTCGGCGCCGGTGCCGTCAACCAGGCCATTAAGGCCGTTGCTATCGCGCGCGGTTTTTTGATTCCAACCGGTTTTGATATTTCCTGCGCGCCCGTGTTCTCCGACATCCTCATTAACGGGGAGTCGCGCACGGCCATCCGCCTTTCTATCTACGTTCACCAGATCAATCGAGCTGCTATGGATAACGTCGTCATGGATGATGTTAAGCCTGTGGCATAGCTTCTGCTTGCCTTGTTTCGCTCCCCATCGTTAGGACTTATGCACATGGACCAGCGTTCCGTACGCGATATTCTTGCCGGTAAAACCTACTTTATCCGCACCTTTGGCTGCCAGATGAATCAGCACGACTCCGAGCGTGTGAGCGGTCTGCTTGATTCGTATGGCTGCCTCATGGCGCTCGATCCCGCGCATGCCGATATCGTTGTCTTCATGACGTGCTGCGTGCGTGAGGCCGCCGATACTCGCCTGTACGGTCAGTGCAATTCCTGCAAAAGCCTGCCGCCTTCGCCTTCGGGCAAGCGCGTGGTTGCCGTTGGCGGCTGCATCGCGCAGCGCGATGGCGAGGGCCTGCTCACCAACGTCGATAACGTCAATGTCATCTTTGGCACGCATTCCATCGCGCATGTGGCCGAGCTCATTGCCGAGGCGTTCCTTGATGGTAAGCGTCATATCCGCACCAATGAGCATGAGGATATGGACGCCATGAGCATGCCGTGGCATCGCGAGACCCAGTATCACGCCTGGGTGCCCATCATGACGGGCTGCAATAATTTCTGCACTTATTGTATCGTGCCGTACGTGCGCGGTCGCGAAAAGAGCCGCCCCTTTGAGGAGATTGTCGACGAGGTGACCGGTTTGGTGCGCCAGGGCGTGCGTGAGATTACGCTGCTGGGCCAAAACGTTAACTCATATGGTCGCGATCTGTTTGGCAAGCCGCGTTTTGCCGATCTACTGCGTGCCGTGGGCGATACGGGCGTGGAGCGCATCTTCTTTACGTCTTCGCATCCCAAGGACCTGTTGCCCGAGACCATCGACGCCATGGCCGAGACGCCTGCCGTTATGCCGCAGCTTCACCTGGCCGTCCAGTCAGGTTCGACGCGGATCCTCAAAGAGATGAATCGCCGTTATACACGCGAGGACTATCTGGGCCTGGTCGATCGCATTCGCAACCGCATGCCCGATATCGCGCTCTCGACCGACATTATCGTTGGCTTCCCGGGCGAGACTGAAGAAGACTTTGAGCAGACGCTCTCGCTTGCCGAGACGGTCCGCTATGCTCAGGCCTATACCTTCATCTATTCCAAGCGTGCCGGTACCCCGGCCGCCGAGATTGACGATCCTACGCCGCATGAGGTTATTCTCGAGCGTTTCAATCGCCTGGTTAAGGTTATCGAGACCACGGCACACGAGTATAACCAGGGCGAGCTTCATACTGTGGTTCCCGCGCTCATTGAGGGAACGAGTAAAAAGAACGATGCGGTCCTGCTGGGCAAGAGTCCCAAGAATCAGACCGTGCATGCGCCTATCCCCGAGGGTTACAGCATCGATCAGCTTGTTGGCAAGATCGTTGATGTTGACGTTGACGTTGCCAAGACCTGGTATTTGTCCGGTTCCGTTGTGGGCGAGCCGCGCTAATGGTTTCTCCCGGGGCAGGTCTTTCCGCCGTTGCGATCGTCGGTCCGACGGCGGTTGGTAAGAGTGATGTTGCCGACCGTTTGGCAGCTCGTCTTTCGTCCGAAGTGCTGTCGTGCGATGCGATGCAAATCTATCGCGGCATGGACATCGGTACCGCAAAGATGGCGCCCGATGAGTGCACGGCGCCGCTGCGTCTCGTCGACATTGTAGAGCCGGGTGTGGCATATTCTGCTGCGCTTTATCAGGCTGACGCCCGCGCGCATGTTGAACGTCTCCTTGGTTCGGGTTGCCTGCCGGTTTTTTGCGGAGGTACGGGGCTGTATCTCAAGGCCGCCCTCGATGAGATGGACTTTCCCTCGGGTGAACTTGAGGACGATCGGCGTGCGGGCTATCAGGAGCTTGCCGAGCGTATTGGCGAGGAAGAACTGCATGCCTTGCTTGCCGAGCGCGATCCAGAATCGGCTGCTGTTATTCATCCCCATAACGTGCGCCGTGTGATTCGTGCGCTCGAGATGCATGATGATGGCGTCTCCTATGCGCAGCAAAAGTCGCAGTTTAGTGTTCCGCACGAGCATTATCATGCCCTATGGTTTGGTCTGACGCGTAATCGCGAGGTGCTCTACGAGCGCATTAACCAGCGCGTCGATCTGATGTTTGGGCAGGGTCTTGTCGATGAGGTCCGCGGTCTTATGGGCCAGGGGCTGGGAGATGCCTTGACGTCGATGCAGGCAATTGGCTATAAAGAGATCATCGATGCTTTCAATGGCGTGATGAGCATGGATGAGGCTCGCGAACTCATTAAGATGCGTTCGCGTCGTTATGCCAAGCGTCAGCTTTCGTGGTTTAAGCGCGATGACCGTATCGTGTGGTTTGATATAGATGAATGTACGATCGATGAGGTCGTTGAGGATATCCTGCATCGTATTGAGGCTGCCTAATGGCCCGTTTCCCCCTTGTTCCCACGGCACCCGAGCCCGAGCGTGCCATTTTAGTTGGTGTTGAGTGGCGCGACAATGCATGGCCGCTCGATCGCTCGCTTGATGAGCTGGAGCGTCTTGCCCACACGGCTGGTGCCCAGTGCGTGGCACGCTTGTCGCAGCGTTTGGTAAAGCCGTATCCTAAATCGTTTATCGGTTCCGGTAAGGTAGAGGAGCTTTGCGGCCTGGTACATCGCATGGATGCCGATGTCGTTATTTTTGACGACGACCTGACCCCCTCGCAGCAATCCTATTTGGAGAAAGCCGTGGGCGAGCCGGTAAAGATTATCGATCGTACAGCACTGATCCTGGATATCTTTGGCCTGCATGCTCAGACGCGTGAGGGACGCCTGCAGGTACAGCTGGCACAGCTTCAATATTTGTTGCCTCGCCTGCGTGGCATGTGGAGCCATCTCGCCAAGGAGCAGACGCGCGGCGGCATCGGCTCACGTTTTGGTCAGGGCGAAAGTCAGCTCGAGGTCGACCGTCGCCTCATTCGTAATAAGATCGCTGCGCTTCGTCGTGAGCTCAAGCAGGTTGAACAGCGTCGCGATGTTCAATCCAAGAGCCGCATTGAGTCACCGGCGTTTCGCGTCGCGTTAGCCGGTTATACCAATGCCGGTAAATCGACGTTGCTCAATCGTCTGACCGGCTCTACGGTACTTTCGCAGGACAAGCTGTTTGCTACGCTCGACCCTACGACGCGTTCGTATCGTCTGCCCGGCGGTCGCGGCATGACGATTACCGATACCGTCGGCTTTATTCAAAAGCTGCCCCATGGTCTGGTCGATGCCTTTAAATCGACGCTGTCCGAGGTTTTGGGTGCCGATCTAATTCTCAAAGTCGTAGATGCGTCTGACGAGGACTATGAGCGGCAGCTGGAGGCTGTCGACCGCGTGCTTGATGAGATCGGCGCCGGAGAGCGTTTAACGCTGACCGTATTCAATAAAATCGATCTTCTCGATAGCGTCGATCGATTGAGTTTCCGTCGTCGCTATCCGGAGGCCGTTCTGTTCTCGGCCCAAACGGGCGAGGGGCTCGACGATCTCGTCGACCGGATTGCTCGCGAGGCAGCTGCCACCGATGTGTTGCTCTCCGCTGATATCCCGTATCGCGAGGGCGCTCTCATCACGCTGGTGCATGAGCAGGGAACCCTTCTGCATGAGGAATATCTCGAGGACGGCGTTCGCATTGTGGCGAAGTTGCCGGCTCGTATTGCACCGCGGCTCGAGCGCTATCGCACCGAGTAGACGAGCTCCAAAATGCCCAGAATGATGGGCTGATGCAGCAGATAAAAGGGGAGAGCGTGACGTCCAAGGCTGGCGAGCGCCGGCAGGGGGTTGGCGTAGGCCCAGCTAGGGACGGTCTTATCGATTCCCTGCGCTATGTGTGCGGCGAAGTATCCTGCAAGATACATAAAGATAAACGGGATGATGGGGTAGTAATCACCTGAGATAAACCCAGGGCTCGGAAATCCCAGCCACGCCAGGTAGGGGACAGGGTAGATCGTTTTGGGGATGCTCCAGGTGATTGCGAACAACATAAGGCATAGGGGCATGCCCCATCTCGCCGTTATCTTCTTAAGGACGGGATCGGTCAACGCCACGATGCCGGTGCATGCGGCCATGCAGTAGATGATGCCAAAATTAACCGAATCGTCGACTGAGACAAGTGTTGTTGCCAACCAGACTACGAGTGCTGCTAAGGCGTATTTGGCGGCACGTTTGATATTGTTGCGCGAAAGGGTGCACATCCAACCGGCGATAAACAAAAATACCCAGCTGATGCTGGCGCGCCAGATGTCTTGAAAGGCTGACTGGGTAAACCAGGGCATATCCCAGCCGTACAGGTAGGCGAGATCATAGCAAGCGTGAAAACCTGCCATAGAAATCATCGTAAACCCGCGGACGGTATCAAATATGGTTATGCGTTTTTGCATTACGAGAACCGGCGCATCAAGCCGACGACTTTGCCCAGGATAACGGGATTCGTTGCATAGATAGGTTCCATGGTGTCGTTCTCGGGCTGCAAGCGCACACGCCCCTGCTCCTTGTAGAACGTCTTGACGGTCGCCGAACCATCAATCATGGCCACGACAATTTCGCCGTTCATGGCACTCTTTTGTTCACGGACGATGATGTAATCGCCATTGAAGATGCCGACATTGATCATTGAGCTCCCATGCACCTCAAGGATAAAGGAACCCTGATCAGTGGCGATTTCGGTCGGGATAGTAAACGTGTCTTCGATATTCTGCTCGGCCAGAATGGGGATCCCAGCCGCGACGCGACCAACGAGCGGTAGCGAGACCGTTCCGCGAGGTGCGGTGGGCTCGTCAGATTTAGAAATTGAGACAGAGGAACCATCCTCGTTAAAGAGTTCCAGGGCGCGCGGTTTGGTGGCATCGCGCTTGAGTAGCCCGCGCGCCTCCAGGGCAGAGAGATGGGCGTGCACGGTGCTGGGGGAGGAAAGGCCTACGGCAGAAGCCATCTCGCGCACGCTGGGCGGATAACCCTTCTCCTGCTGATATTCCTTGATGAAGTCGTAAATTTGCTGCTGACGCTTGGTAATTTTGCGAGCCATCAGGGCATCCTCTCTACCCATGTCAAACAAATGTTCGAATTTTGCTTGACAGGAACAACTGTTCGAAGATAATAATAACCGAACATTCGTTCTCGCGCTAGACATTTTTGTCCGCGCGGCTTGATAAAACTGTTCTCAGCAAAACACGCGAGAGGAGAACATGATGAACGTAACGAATATGGTCCAGGGAAACCTCGCCCTTAAGCTCGAGACGCCTGCAGAACCCACTTTTACGGTTGTTCAGGGTGGCCGCTCCGGCTTTCAGCCTTTGACCGTAAAGCCTGTGCGCAATCAGCAGGCTGTAGTCGCGCCGGCCCGCGTTGCCCTGAAGGTTCCGACGATTGTCGCCGTCGCCGTTGCGCTTACGCTCTTCTTTGTCCTCGCTACTTCGGTCTTTAGCGCTCGTCACGCCGCGTATGCCGAGTTCGTTTCCAACATTACTTACGAGACCATTCGCGTTCAGACTGGCGATTCTCTTTGGTCGCTTGCCGAGGAATATCCAATCGAAGGCCTTTCCACGCAAGAGACTTCCGACATGATCCGTAACGTCAATCATCTGGAGCATGGTTCGCTCGCCGCCGGTGCGCATCTTAAGGTTCCTGCTCGTTCGTAATCATTATCGCGCTGCGCATGGTACCCTTGTTATCGTTTAAGAGGAGGTACCATGCGCTGTCCCAAATGCGGCAAGGCACATACCCGCGTCGTTGATTCCCGTATGCAGGAGTCAAATAACACCATTAAGCGCCGTCGCGAATGTTGCTCGTGTAACTACCGCTTTACAACGTTTGAGCGATGCGAGGACCCTATCGAGGTCATTAAGTCAGATGGAACCAAGCAGCGGTTCGATCGCAATAAGCTTCTTGTCGGCTTGATGCGCGCCACCATCAAACGCGATATCGATACTAAGAAGCTCAATGAGATTATCGACGACATCGAGGTCGAGCTGCGCTCTCGCACACTGACGGCCGTCACGTCCCATGAGTTGGGTGACATGGTGCTCAAGCGCTTGGCCAAGATTGACAAGGTGGCGTACATCCGCTTTGCCTCGGTCTACCGCGATTTCAAAGACGTCGATGAGTTTCTGCAAGAGCTCGACAAGCTAAGGTGATTCCATGTCCAACATTACCGTTAACATAAAGCGTCTCGATCCCACCGTCGAGCTTCCCAAATACGCCCATCCCACTGATGCCGGCTTGGATTTGCGCTCCAACGAGGACTGCGTCCTGAAGCCCTTCGAACGCCGTCTGGTCTCTACGGGGCTGGCCATCGCCCTGCCCGATGGCTACGCCGGCTTCGTCCAGCCCCGCAGCGGCTTGGCCATCAAGCAGGGCCTGTCTATAGTCAATACGCCGGGCCTCATCGACGCTCACTACCGAGGAGAACTCAAGGTTATCCTCATCAACCTGGATCCCACCAACGACATCCAAATCAACAAAGGCGACCGCATAGCCCAACTCGTCATCCAAGAAGTCCCCACGGTCAATCTCATAGAAGTAGAAGAACTAGACGAAACCGACCGAGGAGCCGGCGGTTTCGGTTCTAGCGGCGTATTGTAATGTCCGCTCACCCGTGGGAGGCCCCTATATATCATTCCATGCTCAAACATTCTCGCTGCGCTGCGAAACTGCGCGTGGAACGATATATAGGGGTCTCCCACGGGTGAGCTACGTTTACTTGCTAGCGGCTACGCCGGGTTCGCCCCAGTTAGAGCCTGCGAAGGTAGAAACAAATAATCTAATAACAGTTAGTTGATACGACAAAGGAACTGTTCCTTTGTCGTATCAACTAACCAGTAAGAATAATTTTGTTACAAGCAAGAAGCCTCCCGTTCGGGGCTCACCCATATCGTTCCACGCGCAGTTTCGCAGCGAGCGCAGCGAAGCGAGAATGTTTGAGCATGGAATGATATGGGTGAGCCCCGAACGGGCGGGATTAGTGCGCCCTGCGCAGCGAGAATGTTTGAGCATGGGATGATATATAGGGGCCTCCCGCAGGTAAGCGGACATAAAGACGCTAGCGGATATGCGCGGGTTTTTCGCCCCAGTAGAAGCGGCAGAAGGCTCGTTTGCGCTTTTGGGGTTTGCCTACGAGCTCCATGGCGGCGATGGCTATGTCTTCGGCTGCGTGGGGACGGCGCAGCACTTCGCCATTGATGAGCAGTGCCTTGAGCGACTCGGGATGATCGTGGAGATGACGCAGCGTCACGATGAGTTCTCGTGCGGTGGTGACATGCATGCTGGCGCCCATGCCGGTGAGCATGGTGGTGTTGGCCTTTTCCTGGCCATAGGACTTGCCCAGCAGGATCATCGGCAGATGTGCGCATAGGCACTCGGTGACGGTGAGTCCGCCCGATTTGAGAATTGCCAGGTCGCAGCCGTGCATGAGGGCCGCCATGTCGTCGACATAGTCCAGCACCGTGACATTTTCGAGCTTCATGGCATCGAAGAGTGTCTTGAGGCGGGCGGCGTATTCCTTATCCTTGCCCGGCAAAAAGACAAAGTGCATGTCTTCGAAGCTGCGTAGGAAGGGGAGGGTGCGGTCCATCTCCGCGCGAAAGCGAACGTACGGTTGAGGCAAGCTGGCACCGGCCATTACCAGCACGACGGTCTTGTCGGTGGGGAGGTTGAACTTAGCTAGCTCTTCCTCGCGATCGTAATCCGTGTCGAATCCGGCGCGAATAGGAATGCCGGTAATGCGAATCTTTGTCTCGAGCACCTCGCGCGGACGCAGCGTTTCGGCCATAAATTCGTTGGCAACACAGAATAAATCGGTGTCCTTGTGGGGCCACCATCCCTCGACTTCGTAGTCGGTCGGTACGCAGATGACCGGATAATCGATACCCGTAATTACGCGGGCGCCCACGGCAACATTGGCTGCTGTGATGTGCGTTGCAACCACGGCTATGGGCCTGCGGCTACGAATATATTCGTTGAAGGCGGGGAACATAATTCGCGACCATGCCGTTCCGCCACCCCAGAGAAGATGTCCCGTAAGCGTATATCGCCAGGTCAGGTCGTAAATGGGGCGCGTGGCTCCCGTAAAAGAAGCCGCGGTCTTATTGCCGTCGAATTTAATACGTCCAAAATCAAGGATATCGAGCACTTCAATCTCAATATCCTCGGGGATGCCATTGGTGCCGCGGATGAGGTCGAATGCCTGCGCTATCGCATTTGCGGCGGCCTTGTGGCCCGAGCCAACGGAGGCGTGCACGATGGTCACGAGAGGTTTTTGCTGAGCCAGGAGCGTGGTTTGCTCCGATTGGGGAGTGCTGTGCGTGAGCAGGGGAGCGTCGTCACTCGTCTGCGCCTGGTCCATCGATAACTCCCCTTCAGCTTTGTAATACGGATTTATCATTGTAGTGCATGAGTGTCACGTTCAGGTAAATTTGGGTACGAGCGCAAAGAACGACAACGTTTCGACGAAAGGACGCTTCATGACTACCGATAAGCCGATCGATGTTGCGATTATCGGTGGCGGCCCCGCGGGCTATGCTGCCGCCATTTATGCTGCGCGTGCCAACCTGACGACGACCGTGATTGAGCAGGGCATGTCGGGAGGGCAGATCGCCACAACCAATGAGGTCGAGAACTATCCGGGTTTCCCGCTCCTGAGTGGCGCCGAACTCGGCGAGCGTTTTCAGCAGCATGCAGAGGGCCTGGGAGCACAGGTTACATGGAGCATGGTTACGGGTATCGATTACGATGCCGATGCAGCGTTGTTTACGATGCATCACGATATGGGCGATACGCTGGCCTCGAGCGTTATCGCTTGCATGGGTGCCACACCGCGTCCGGCAGGTTTCGCAGGCGAGGATACGTATCGCGGTCGTGGCGTTTCATATTGCGCAACATGTGACGGCATGTTTTTCCGCGGCAAGCAGGTTTTTGTAATCGGTGGTGGCAATTCGGCATGCGAAGAGGCGCTGTTCCTGTCCGACATTGCCAGCAGTGTGACCATCGTGCTGCGCCGCGACCAGTTCCGTGCGCCCGATGGTGTTGTTCAGAAAGTGCTCGCAAAGGACAATATTACAGTTAGGTACCAAACTAGTATTGTGGAGCTATCGGGCGAAGCCATGCCAACGACGATTACCTTTAAGGACAATGCATCCGGCGAGACTCATACCGAGTCATTTGAGCCCGGCTCGTTTGGCATCTTTGTCTTTACCGGAACGCAGCCCCATACCGAGCTTGTTGAGCATCTAGTCGATCTGGCGCCTGATGGCGGCATTCTGACTGATGAATCCATGGCGACCCGCACGCCAGGTCTATTTGCCGCTGGCGATATCCGTTCCAAACGTTTACGCCAGGTTGTGACCGCTGTTTCGGACGGAGCCATAGCGGCAACGAGCGCATACGCGTTTCTCCGTGGATAAGTACGATAATATATCTTATGTAAGGTTGCTGTCTTTAAGCAAAGTGGTTGGACGGTGCATCAATGTGCCGCCCAACCACTTTTACTTTGCGGCTATGTGGTATGTAAAACTAGATAACCTAGAATACAATATAGAAAACGAACGGAGGCCTCTTATGAACCACGCTAAACATGTTATCCCGATGTCAGATACATCGGTCAGCATTAAGCCGGAGGATATTCAGCCGACGGTGCTGCCGGATGCATTTATTCAGTCCGATATGGTCGGTAAACTCAACGCGTTGAGCCTGCCGCGCTATGAACAGCTGCCCAATGTAACGCTCTATCGCGATCAAGTTATTGAATATGTTGCGCTGTGGATGGAGCCGCTTTCGATTTGCGTAGAGCAGCCCGTTATCACGCCATCGATGATCAATAACTACGTGAAGGTCGGCCTCGTTCCTGCTCCGGTTAAAAAGCAGTATGGCCGTGAGCAGATTGCGCGTCTCATCGCCATTTGTATTTTTAAGCAGGTGCTGCCCATCGCTGCGGTTCAGGCGCTCTTTAATATTCAACGCTTAAGCTACGACGCTCCGACGGCTTTCGATTATGTAGTCGATCAACTTGAGGCATCGATTCGTGCAGCGTTTTCCGTCGAGCAGACTCCCGTGCCCGATACCGCACATCAGGTTACGCGCGAGTCGTTGCTCGTACGCAGTGCGGTATCGTCCTTCGTCTCGAAGGCATACCTGATGAGCTATCTAAAGTTCAATGGGTTTAATAGCTAACCGAGGTATAAGACGGGCGGGATAAAGGGCCACTGGCCCTTTATCCCGCCCGTTCGTTTGTCTAGTTGGGCATTATCGGCCCGAAGCCACGCCCATGCCGTAGCCGATAATGAGCCCGTGCATCTCGGCATAATATGAATCTAGCCCGTTGCAGGGCATGACAATCGTCTTGGAGCCGGGCCAGTGCTCGACAATGCGGTCGGCAAGCGCCTGGGCTCCAGCTTCGTTCTCAACGTGATCGATGATGACCTCGCCGCCCGTGAAACCTTCGGCCTCCATGGTGTCGACAATCTTGGTGAGCATCTTCTTTTCGCCACGCGTGTGACCGACGAGTTCGATTTTACCGGCCTCACTCGCCGTGCCCAAAATGCGGATATTGAGCTTGTTGGCAATGACGCCGGCTGCCTTAGGGATACGTCCGGCTTTGGCGAGGTTTTCGTAATTGCACAAACTGAAGAGGATTTTGCTGTTCTGTTCAAGGCTATCGAAGTATGCGCAAGCATCCTCGAATGAGACATCCGGGTTGCTTGCAAGATAGCGGTCGAACAGCAAGAAAATAAGGTCCATTTTGCCGCCAGCTGCGCGTGAATTGACAAGATGAATCTGCCGGTCGGGCTCCTCGGCAAGAACCATATCGCGAGCCGTGGCTGCTGCGTTGTAGCTGCCCGACACGCCCTCAGAGATTGGCATGCAGATGGTCTTGTCTGCCAATTTGAAGAGCTCGGCCCACTCCCCTACGCTGGGACAAGCGCTCGAAGAAGCGTTCGTCTCCGCCTGAACAGCGCAGTTGAGCTCATGAACATCGAGCGAAAGGTCATCGATGAATTCACGCTCCCCCACTCGAATTTTGAGGGGCGCAAATGCAAAGGTGGTATGGGGCGCGGTCGGTTGCCAATCGCGGAGGTTGCAGCTTGAATCGGAGATAAGTGCCCAGCTCATAGAGGGTCCTTTCTAATTGTTCCTCAACAATTATAGCCATCTTGCAAACTGAATGTACGGCTATCTAGTTTTGAATACTAGATAGCCGTACAAGATTAGAGAAAAAAAGAATGGACCTCGCGACTTAAAGCCACGAGGTCCACATTCACGCGCTGTGTAAGATGACTTAGTAACGCACGAAGATATAGTTGTTGTTCATGCCGGCGGCAACGGAGCTGATGATAACACCCGTGTTGTAGTCGGAAGCATGAATCATCTGACCACCACCGATGTAAATGCCGGTGTGGTACGAGTTGACCACAACGTCACCGGGCTGCGGATCGGACACACGCGTCCAGCCCATAAAGGTACCCGTGGTGCCGAGGCGGCAATAGCGACCCGTGAGGCAATAGCTAACAAAACCAGAGCAGTCGAAGCTGTTCGGTCCAATTCCGCCCCAGGAATAGGCGCAACCAAGCTTGCTGTATGCACGCGAGACAACAGAACCGCCATCGACGGACTGGCTCGGAGCAGAAGGCGTCGGAGCCGGAGCGGGAGTGGAGGGCTGCGGTGTAGGAGCAGGTGCCGGCGTAGGAGCCGGAGTGTTGCCGCCCTGGTTGTTGTTATTGCTGGTCTGGCCACCGTTGTTGGTGTTCTCGGTCGTACCGGCAGTCTCGTTGCTCACCGTGGCCTTCTCGGCAGTGCTGGCGTTGATGCCGGCCTGCAGCGCGGCGTTGGCCTCGGCCTCTGCGGCAAGCTCGGCCTGCAGCTGCGAATCCAGGGAGTTTACGACGTTCTGGGCTTCAGCCTGCTGGGCGTTAAGCTCGTCGACCTTCTTTTGCGTGGTGGCGACGTTCTTCTCCTGCTCGGCCTGCTTATCGGTGAGCTGCTGCTTAAGCTCCTTGACCTCTTGGATGGTCTTGGCCTGCTTGTCGGACACCTTGCCGTAGTAGAACAGGCGGTTGAGCATATCGCTCAGATCATCGACACCCGTCAAAACCTGAAGCAGGCTCAGACCGCCGGTTTTGTACTCGCCGGCGACATAGGTCGAGAGCTTGGCCTGACCATCGGCGATCTCCTGCTGCTTTTGCGTGATCTCGCCGGCAGTCTGATCGAGCGCCTGCGTCTGCGTGGCAAGCTCATCGTAAATCTGCTGGGTTTGGGTGCCGATCTGCTCGAGTTTCGTACGAGCAGCGGCAAGGTCGGATGCGGTATCGGCGTAGGCAGGAGCCGCGAGGCCCAAGCCCAAAACACAAGCGAGGGTTGCCGTAGCAGCGCAGCGTGCCATGTTTTTGTGCGTGTTTGCTGTGCGCATGTAGCTTCCTTTCCAGTAACTAAGGGTAACGGCTAGTCTACCGTCACCAGGCTAAAGAGCTCCACATCGTCATCAGACGGCGTGAGCTTCTCGCGCGGGTTGAGAAACGCAAGCTCAAGGATACAACCGTAACCGACAAGCTTTGCGCCCATATCTCGCACCAGTTTACCTGTTGCCTCGACGGTTCCGCCCGTCGCGACCAAGTCGTCCAGAATCAACACGGTATCTTTAGAGGTAATGGCATCGGCGTGGATCTCGATAGAATCCGTTCCATACTCGAGCTCGTAGCTCTCGCTGACCGTCTTGCGCGGCAGTTTACCCGGTTTACGTGCGGGAACAAAGCCGGCACCCAGGGCGACGGCCACGGGCACACCGACCATAAAGCCGCGGGCCTCGGGTCCTACGACCTTGGTAATGCCCATGTCAGCAAAATGCTCGGCAAGGGCATCCACCATGGCCCTCAGGGCCTCGGGATTGCCAAAGAGCGGTGTGATGTCCTTAAAGACGACTCCGGGCTCGGGATAGTCGGGGATGTCGACGATTTGAGATTCGAAGTCGTACATTGCATGACCTTTCAATGGGTTGCCGAAATATCAGCAGCGGTTATTTGTCCGCGGTGACGGTGCCGGATTGCGAAGGGGCGACGACCTTGAGCGGCTTTACGAGAGAATCCTCGTGCGAAGCCGGCGCGGCAGTTTCTTCGTTTTTGGCCTTGGTGGACTCGGAGCGAGCGATTTCCTCATCGAGTGCATCGATGTCGGCGTCCTCGACCACGGCGTTGAGCGATTCAAAAACGCGGTTCTTGAGCAGCGCAGTGTGCACACCCTCGGTCAGGTCGTGAAGCTTCTTAAACGCACGCTCGAGCTTGGCGTCGCGCTCGTCATCGGAGGTATCCATGCCGAGCATGCTCACGAGCACCTGCTCAAACATCGAAGACTCGCGGTTTGCCGAAGATACGTACTGGCGCAGGTTTCGCGGCTCGATATGGAAACGTGAAAGCTCGGAGCAGTAACGGATGATCGGGAAATCGCGGCCATCGACGAGCTCACGATTCTGCGGGCTCTTGATGATGCGAATGAGGTCGTTTTCGGCCAGGGAGCGGATAAACGAGATCTCGACGCCCAGCATATCGGGAATGGTCTCGATGGGATGCAGCTTTTGTTTGGTCTCCTTGGGCTCCGTCTTAAGCGGAACATCGGACAGCAAGCCCACCTCGTAGGCGAGCGTTGACAGGTCCGTGGCGTTTTCCAAGCGCTGCTTAATCACGTTGAGCGGCATGTAGCGGGTCTTCTGCAAGTGCAGGATGACCTCCAGGCGATCAACGTCCTCCTTAGAGTACTGACGGTATCCCTTAGGCGTACGATGAGGGGTAATGAGCCCCTCATCTTCTAGAAATCTAATTTTTGAGTTCGAAAGATCGGGGTATGCGCCTCGAAGTAGGTTGACGACTTGGCCGATACTCAGATAGTTGCGTTCGGCCATGCCCTACTCACCGGTTTCGATGCGCTCCGGCGTGCTCTCGTGGTAGATGAGCGTAAACGTACCGATCTGGACGGAAGAACCGTCGTGCAGCGGGGCCGCGTTGACAATGGCGCCGTCGACCCAGGTGCCATTGAGCGAGCCCAGGTCCTCAATGCGAGCGCCGAGGCCCTCGCGGATAATGCGCGCGTGGCTACGCGAAACGGTCATGTCATTGAGGAAGATGCCGTTCGCAGGATCGCGGCCGATGGTGGTCACGTCGTCCTCGAGCTCAAAGGCGGCACCGGTCTGCGGACCCTTGACGATGGACAGAACGGGGGCGGTGATGCGCACGTTGGCCATGAGGTCGGGAACGGTGACGTCGCTTGAAGGCACGCGGAATACGCAGGTAGCGTCAGCAGTCTTATCATTGTGAGGCATATTGTTAACCATGTTGTCCATGACAACCCCTAACTTATCGCGGACGTGCCGCAAATAATGAACCGTACGTAATCATACCCCAACGAATCAGTCTTCGATTTCAGGGTTCAGAAAGTCGATGTCCTCGTCCTCGGGATGCGCGAGAGCCTGTTTAATGGCCACTCCGCCCTTAATGGAATAGATGACAGCCGTGAGCATGGAGAAGATCACGCCGCCGTACACAAAGAAGATGCCGAGGGGCACCGAGCTTCCGTTGAGGCCCGGGAAGGCCGTAAGGGTTGAAGGTAAAAGATGCAGGCCGTCAATAACGGGGAACCCGAGCAGCATGAGCGAGAAGCCGGTCATGAGCAGTGCAGTGGCAATCTTTCCGGGAAAGACGACATCGATGGGGCGACGGTGATAATGACGAACGATAAGCGTGCCGATGCCCAGATAGATGTCGCGGCCAATAATGAGCACGCAGACCCAGATTGGCAGCTCTCCGCGAACCACCAGCCCAAGTACGCCGGTGAACAGCAGCGCGCGGTCGCAGATGGGATCCATGACCTTGCCGAGCCACGAGACCGTCTTGGTCATGCGGGCGATCTGACCGTCCATCCAGTCGGTAGAGGCGGCAACGGCGTAGATAACGATGGCGATGATGCGGTTGTTGTCCGTCACAAACAGGTACAGGAAGACGAGCGTGAGGATCAGGCGCGTAAAGGTGATGAAATTGGAGATCGTAAAGATCTTATTCGACGGGTAATCGGAAGTGCCGATAAGCTCCTTTTTGATCTTCTTCTTGATGCCCACAGGACTCCCCCGCTGGTAAACGACAAAACTTTCGATACTATACCCGTTCTGGCGATGTCTATCCAGCGTAAGCATAGAGAGTCCAGACATATGGAGGATGCTACTGGGTTGTGCGGGATTCTGCATTTGTGTACATCAGCCTCCAAATATGACATTTTTCGGCATCTTTGATGGCTGATGTACACGTTTTGATTCGGTGATTCCATCGATCGGGAAAGTTGTTGCCTTAAGCAAATTAATCATGATGTGCGGGTCGAGAAGGGTTGGCGCCAAAAGAACCCAACGGCCGTTACGGCTTCGTTAGAAACGCGCCCCACCATGGATGGTGAACCCGAAAGGTAAGGCGCGTGGGCACGGTGGCTCGGCCCGCGCGCCCGGAAGAGAAAGGATAAACCCATGGGTTATATGCTCGAGACACGTGGGCTCACCAAGCGCTTCGGCCGCGGCGACCAGGCGCAAGACGCCGTGGCCGACGTGAGCCTTCATATCCGCGAGGGCGAGGTGTACGGGCTGCTCGGTCCCAACGGCGCCGGCAAGTCGACAACGCTCAAGATGATCTGCGGGATGCTGCGGCCGACGGCCGGGGAGATTCTCTTTGCCGGGCACGCCTGGCGCCGCGAGGACCTCTACGCAATCGGCAACCTCATCGAGGAGGCGCCGCTCTACCCCAACCTCACCGCGCGCGAGAACCTGCGCGTGCGCACCACGCTGCTGGGCCTTCCCGAGAGCCGCATAGATGAAGTGCTCGCCGCCGTGGACCTCGCGGACACCGGGAAGAAGCGCGCCGGGCGCTTCTCGATGGGCATGCGGCAGCGCCTTGGGCTCGCGCTGGCGCTGATCGCCCGGCCACGCCTGCTCGTGCTCGACGAGCCTACCAACGGCCTCGACCCCATCGGCATCGAGGAGCTGCGCGACCAGATCCGCGGCTTCGCGGCGGCGGGTACGACGGTAATCGTCTCGAGCCACATCCTCTCCGAGGTGCAGCAGATGGCGGACACCATCGGCATCATCTGCGGGGGGCGCCTCGCCTACGAGGATGCGCTTCGTCCCGGGCAGGACCTCGAGGAACTCTTCATGAGCTTCTGCCGGGAAGGGCGACAAGCAAGCGGGGAGGTGGCGGCATGACGGGCGAGAAAGGCGGCCTGCTCGCGGCCCTGCGCGCCGAGGCCCTGAAGTCGCGCCACGCGGCACCGGTTCGCCTGGCCGTGCTCATGGCGCTTCCGATGCCGCTGCTCGGCGCGATGCCCTACCGGGGCGTGCAGATCTTCAGCGCGTGGAACTACTGGTACGCGCTCTTCCTGCCCGTGTGTCTCTCGCTCGTGGTGGCGTGCGTCGCGCGGGCGGACGCTCGCACGCGGATGCGGGGGCTTCTGGGCCTGGGCTTCCCGCTCGGGCGCGCCTGGTGGGCCAAGGCGCTCTGGTGCCTCGCGCTCTGCACGCTCTCGAACCTTGTGGTCTTCGGCATCTACCTCGCGGGATCGGCGTTCACCTCGCAGGGCCTCACGGCCGCGGGCACGCTCACGAGGCTCCTCTGCGCGCTCGTCAACACGGTGACCGTGGCGTGGATGATCCCCGCAGGGCTCTTCCTCACGGCGCGGCTCGGCATGCTCGCGGGCATCTTCTGCCCGCTCGCCGCGCAACTCGTAGGTGGGTTCGCCTGGTCGTTGGTGCCGCTGCCGCAGCTCTTTCCGCCGTCGGCGAACATGGTCATCCCCACGAGCTTCATCCCCGTGCTGCCGAGCGGCGAGCCACTCGCGGCGGACATGGCGCTCGGCGAGGCGCTCGCGTCGGACGGCATGCTCACGCTGGCGGGCCTTGCGGTCTGCGCGCTCGCGTTCGCCGCGCTCACGGCGGCGGGCGCGGCCTGGTTCGCGCGCTCCGAGGAGAGGTGATGGCCATGACACGACTCTCCGACCCGATGCCGCGCATGACTCTCCCGCGGGCCCTGCTCTCCGAGGCCCTGCGCCTGGTGCGCTCCCCGCTCTCGGCGGTGCATCTCGTCTGCGGCTTGGCAGCCGGTCTTGCCTGCGGCGAGTACTTCTCCGTAACCCGATGGGACCCGGCGCTGGGCGCGGACGCCTACGCCCAGTTCCTTGGCGCCCTCATGCCGCTCATGTCCGCCATCGTCTGCGGGCTCGCTGTGGACGAGGAGCGCGCTGCCGGGCGCCTCGCCAACCTCACGGCGGTCCCCTCGCGCGGGCGCGCCGTCGCGGCGAAGCTGCTCGCCCTTGCGGCGCTCGGCGCGGGCGCGCTCACGCTGCTTGG
>ERZ840407.453-NODE-453-length-31292-cov-15.220060_pt1 | contig 31292 bp, 22 predicted proteins | sample MGYA00519877_ERZ840407 | MGnify/ENA primary metagenome ERZ840407 (study PRJEB31850, sample SAMEA3708875) | human gut metagenome | biome: human gut; feature: human-associated habitat; material: faeces | place: China | collected 2014 ...
CTTGCCAATTTCCCTCTCGGCTGATATGATAGCTATGCAAAGTAAAACTGACGCAGGAATGGAAACCAAACCGGAACGGAAGAAACGGAAGCCGAATCCTTGAATGGGTGTGGAGGAAGCGGAAGGGCCCGAAGGGAAGGGGCGGCGGAAAGGACGGCGGCGGAATGAACTGCATTTCGTTGTATAATTATGAAACGAAGCGAACATTTAAAAATGAAAAAGGAGGAATGAGACCAATGAAGAAACTTATCTCTATGGTCATGGCAGCAGCTATGGTAGTTTCTCTGGTTCCCGCAACAGCTTTTGCTGCAAACACAGCAACATTCAAAGTTGTTAACGATAAGGAATACAGAGAAGGCGAAATTGACAAAACAACTGTTATTGACGGCCCTCAGCTGCAGCTGAAACTGAAAGACGTTGATACAACAAAGGGTGAACCCGATGATTTCGATATCACTCTGGACTTCAACAACGCAGAACTCAACAATACTCTGAATAAGGGTACTCTTACTGTAACTGGTCAGACTAAGGTTACTGGCAAAGACGGTGTTGACAGACAGGCAAGCTTCGCAGTAAAAGAAAAAGCATCCAAAGGTGATGACACAGTAAAACTGACAATCACAGAGAATGACTCCACAGATTTTCAAGAGGATGATATTATCACAATCGATCTGAAAGATCTGGGTCTGGTACTGACAAAAGTATCCAAGAACACAAAGGCTACAGTAGAAGTTAGCGGTGATTTCGGTGATTCCGATGAACTGACATTTGCATCCGTTCTGGATACAGGCATTACAGTAACTCTGAAAAAGGTTGCTGAAGTAGCTGAAGAAGAAACAACAAATCTGGAAAAAGACCTGACAATCAAAGCTAACGTTGGCGAATTTGCAGAGGATCAGCAGTTCGAAATCAAAGTAAGCTCCGGTTTCGAATTCACAAAGAAATCTGTAGTTGCTGCTTCCGCAGGTAAAGACTACTCTATCGCAAAAGACGCTGATGATGATGGCAAAATTATCGTTACAGTAGAAAAAACAGGTTTGGATGAAATCGTAATCGATAAAGACGATATCGAAATCGATGCTGTTTCCGCTAAATCCGGTGCAGTTGCAAAACTGACAGTAAAAGCTATTGCAACAAAAGGCAACGATGCAACTTTCAAAGCAACAGCTGATGCAGTTGAAGCAGTTAAGGTTGTTGACAACGCAGTAACACTGTCTGTAGATGAAGACGATGATCTGCCTGTAATCTACAGCGGTGTTGATACAAACAACTATGGTATCACAGATGATTCCGATCACGAATCTCTGGAAGTTACACTGAAAGAATCCGCTAAGGGTGCTCTGGATGTGAAGAAATCCTTCACACTGACACTGCCCGAAGGCGTTTACGCAACAAACGTTGAAGTAACAGACCCTGAAGGTGCTTACATTGTTGGTGAAGGTACTTCCACAAGTGCAGAAGATATCGAAAATGCATTTGCAGCAGCTTACAAGAAGGGCGATCATGACAACTTCGAATTCGCTAGAAAGACATTCGTAGCAACAGATGATAGCTCTCTGGACAACAATGCAAAAGATATGGATCTGGACTTCAAACTGACTCTGATTGCAGAACCCGGCTTTACAGGTGACGTAACACTGACACTGGGCGGTGACGCTTTCGATAAGGAACAGACAGTAAAAATCGCTAAATTCGTATCTCCTTACACAATCGAAGCACAGCAGAATGACCTGATCATCACCAACCTTATCCGGCTGGACCAGGATGCGGACCTCGCGGCCTGCCTGCACGGCGTAAGAGCTTTCAACGCCCTCAAAGCCGTTGCACAGGGCTTCCAGCGTTTCCAAACGCTTGATATAGCTTTCCATGTTTTCACGGCGGGCACCGGGGCGGGCTGCGCTGATGGCATCCGCTGCCATTATAATGAAGGCAAGCACCGTCTTGGGCTCCACATCGCCGTGGTGGGCTTCGATTGCATGAATAATCTGCGGGTTCTCGCGGTACTTCTTGCAGATATCCACACCGATCTGCACATGGCTGCCCTCGATCTCATGGTCAAGGGCCTTGCCGATATCATGCAGCAAGCCTGCGCGGCGTGCCAGCTGAACGTTCACGCCAAGCTCGCCAGCCATCAGGCCGGCCAGCCATGCCACTTCCAGAGAATGGCTCAGCACATTCTGGCCATAGCTGGTGCGATACTTCAGGCGGCCGATCAGTTTGACCAAATCAGGATGCAGGCTGTGGATACCAAGGTCCATCACAGCCTTTTCGCCCTCGCGCTTCATCTGAATCTCCAGTTCGCGGCGGCACTTATCCACGGTCTCCTCAATGCGGGCCGGGTGGATACGGCCATCGGCGATCAGGCGCTCCAGGGCCATGCGGGCCACTTCACGGCGGGTCTGGTCAAAGGAGGACAGGGTAATGGCCTCCGGGGTATCATCGATGATAAGGTCAACGCCGGTGGCCGTCTCAAGGGCGCGGATATTGCGGCCCTCGCGGCCGATGATGCGGCCCTTCATCTCGTCGCTGGGCAGCGGGACGACGCTGACGGTGGTCTCGCTGCAGTGGTCAGCAGCACAGCGGCTGATGGCCTGGCCGATGAGGTTGCGGGCGATGCCGTCGCAGTTCTCCTTCAAATCGGTCTCGTAGGCGGCGACGCGGATGGCCTTCTCGTGGGTCAGCTCCTCGTCCACCTTGTGCAGCAGCACTTCGCGGGCGTCCTCCTGGCTCAAACCGGCCAGCGTTTCCAGACGCTCCATCTCCTTGGCGCGCAGAGCGTCGATCTCTGCCAGACGCTCCTCGGCCTCGGCAGCGCGCTTTTTCAGCTCTTCTTCCTTCTTTTCCAGCGCCTCAGTCTTGCGGTCCAGCGCTGTCTCCTTCTGGTCGATGCGGTTCTCCTGACGGCTGATCTCCGCACGACGCTGCTTGATCTCCTTGTCGGCCTCTGCCTTCTGGGCATCGACCTCGGCTTTCAGACGGAAAGCCTCGTCCTTTGCTTCCAGAACCGCTTCCTTGCGCTTCTGGTCGGCGGTCTTGATCGCCTCGTTCACCAGCCGGGTAGCCTCGGCCTCGGCGCTGCCGATCTGGGCTTCGGCGGTCTTTTTACGGTTGTTGTAACCAATAAAATAGCCCGCAGCCACACCGACAACAGCAACGATCAAGGCCACGATCACTCCGATCGCGGTCATTGCGTTCACTCTCCTTTGTTTCAATTCAATGCAAAATTAAAAGCAGGAGACGCTGCGCAGCAGGACACGGGCAATGATATAGAAAGAGCTTTCAATGCAAAAAGTGACACCAAAACCATACGCACCACCCAAAACCGGCGGCACGGGCAAAAGCATACGGCTTTTCTCTTTACGGTTCCATTTTATATCAAACAGGCACGCTTTGCCTGAAACGGGTACAGGGTCACACTGAAACCTGCGTACAGCGTCTTTGATTCCATACTACTAAATATAGTACGAAACATTTGCCCGCTTGTCAAGAGGAAAACCCTGCCCGCAGAACATTTTGTGCAGAAAAACAAAAATAAGATGGCTGCGGCAGGCACCCCCTCAGTCATCGCTGCGCGATGACTGAGGGGGTGCTCTCCTTCAAACCAAAAGGGCTGCCCCGGAGAACGGAGCAGCCCTTCTGGTTTATGATGAAAAGAAGAAAATGAAGGAGAATGTCTTATTATTTGGCGGCTTTTTCGCCCTCCGGGAAGATGATCTTATTCACGAAGAAGAAGATGACCATGGAGATGCCGCCGTTCAGCACCGTAGTGCCGATGTTGTAGATGAAGTCCGGCACCAGCAGGCCTGCCACCGCCACCCAGATGCAGTTGATGGAGTTGACGATGCAGGTGATGACGCAGAACGCCAGCACATACCAGCCGATCTGCTTTGCCAGATTGCCCTTGCTGCGGAACACAAAATTGCGCTGGATGGGGAAATTGATGCACTCGCCGATGACCATGGCGATCATGTAGGCGCAGAAGTAGGGCAGACCACCGTGAGCGGCATCGTAGCCGAGGATGTTCCACTTGAAGGTCTCGCCGAACAGGGTGATATCAATGCCCGGCCAGCCGAAATCCACCACCGGCAGGCTTGCAAAGGCCTTGGGCAGAAATTGCAGCAGCAGGTACTTGAACACGGTGATGAGGTTGGACACGATGACGAACAGGCCGCCCTCGCGCACCCACTTGGCAGCGGCGGGGTGCTTTGCCGCGAAGTTATTCCAGAAATTCATAGCCTACTTCCTTTCAGCTGTTTTTCAAGCGCTCTTCCATGCGGCTGTTCAGCACGATGTTCTTCACAGCCTCCACGATCACCCGCACAAGGCCGATGATCCAGAAGCCCCGCAGCTCCATCACGATGCCGTCCACCATGCCCATGCTGATGGCGCCGTTGGTCATTTTGGCCAGCGCCCGCAGGGGCATATTGTACTGGAACAGGATGTTCAGGTCAGGCTTGCCCTTTTTGATGCTGCGGCGCAGCAGGGCCCCCAGCACGGCAGCCGCCAGCCAGCCGATGGGGCTGCGTCCGTGTCCCATCTCGCCCAGCGTCATGTTGCGGTCGATGTGCACCTTGTTCTCCGGGATAGCGTGCCCCAGCAACGCTTCGAATTCATCATCCGGTAGATTCTGGATATTGGCTGTGCAGTAATGACCCAGCTTTTTGCCCGCGTAGGGGTCGGGTGCGCCGGTGCCCGCCACCGTGACGGCGGCAGTCAGACGGATATCGGCGCTGGAAGCGCCCACCAGCAGCTGATAGCTGCCGCCTTCCACCTCCCAGCGGTCGGTCTTGACGTTCCAGTAGCGGAAGGCCTTGTCGTCCAGCGGGATGGTGACGGTCTTGCTCTCTCCGGCTTCCAGCTGCACCTTGGTAAAGCCCTTCAGCTCCTTGGCGGGGCGGAAAATCGTTGCATCCGGCTTTGCCACATAAAGCTGCACCACCTCGGCACCTGCACAGCTGCCGGTGTTGGTGACAGTCAGGGTCACGCCGTTTTCGTCTGCTTTCAGGTCACTGTACGCAAAGCTGGTATAGCTCAGGCCGTAGCCGAAGGGGAAGGCGGTGGGCACACCGGCAGTGTCGTAGTAGCGGTAGCCCACATACAGCCCCTCGCGGTACTCCACAGTGGGACCGTCGCCGCCGAAATGCGCCTTTGCGGGGGTGTCGGCGTAGCTGCGCGCCCAAGTCTCCGCCAGCTTGCCGCAGGGGTTCTGCGCACCGGTCAGCACCTCGACCAGTGCGCCCGCACCGGCCTGACCGCCCAGGCAGCCGTAGACCAGCGCCTTGCAGTCCTTGGCCCAACCGCTTTCCAGCGAGGAGCCCGCGCTCAGCAGCACCACCACGTTGGGGTTTGCCGCCGCCACAGCCGCCAGCAGTTCCAGCTGGTTCTCTGCCAGCTTCATGTCGGCGCGGTCGATGCCCTCGCTCTCTTTGATCTCGTCCAGACCCATGCACAGCAGCACCACATTGGCGTTCTTTGCCAGCTGCACCGCCTCGGCCTTCAGCGCCTCGTCGGGCTTGCCCTGCCGGTCAAAGCCCTTGGCGTAGCCGACGCTGTTCAGGCCGCTCTCGGCAAGGCATTCCAGAAAGGAATCCACCTTGATGGAGTTGACGGCGCTGGAGCCTGCGCCCTGATAGCGGGGCGTCTGGGCAAAGTCGCCGATGACCGCCACCTTCTCCCCCTTTGCAAGGGGCAGCAGGCCGTTTTCGTTCTTCAGCAGCACGATGCTCTGGGCAGCAGCCCGGCGTGCCAGTGCGTGGTGGGCGTCGGCATCGAACTTGCCGGGTGCGGCGTCCACCGCCGCCTTGGTGGTGAACACCAGCTCCAGCAGTTCGTCCAGCCGGGCGTCCACGTCCGCTTCGGTGATCTTGCCGGTCTGCACCGCTTTCATCAGTTCCCGGACGGCGTCCCCGCCGGGGGCGGGCATTTCCAGCGTAGAGCCGTTCTTTACGCCGAGGGCGTGGTCGTTGCTGCCGCCCCAGTCGGTGACCACCGCGCCGTCAAACCCCCAGTCCCTGCGCAGGATATCCATGAGCAGGTGGGCGTTCTCGTTGGCGTAGGTGCCGTTGACAAGGTTATAGGCGGACATGATGGTCTTGGGCTGCGCCTCCTTGACCACCATCTCGAAGCCGGTCAGGTAAATTTCCCGCAGGGTGCGCTCGTCCACGATGGAATCCGAGGCCATGCGGCGCAGCTCCTGACTGTTCACGGCAAAGTGCTTGGGGCAGGCGGCAATGCCGTTTTTCTGGATGCCGCGGACGTAGGCCGCCGCCATCTTACCGGCAAGGTAGGGGTCCTCCGAGAAATACTCGAAGTTGCGGCCGCACAGCGGGCTGCGCTTGATGTTCAGGCCGGGGCCCAGCAGCACCGACACGCCCTGTGCCGCTGCTTCTTCGCCCATGGCTGCGCCCACAGCCTCGCCCAGTGCCGGGTCCCAGCTGTTGGCAACAGTGGCCGAGGTGGGGAAGCAGGTGGCGGGCACACTGGGGTTCAGGCCCAGATGGTCAGCCGCACCCGCCTGCTTGCGCACGCCGTTGGGGCCGTCCGACAGGGTAATGGCCGGGATGCCCTTGCCCGGCAGCGCCCGGGTGGTGAACACCGTGCCGCCGCTCAGCAGGGCGCATTTCTGTTCCAGACTCAGGCTGTTGATGATATCTGTGTGTTTCATGGCATTTTCCTCTTTGCCTTTTCAAATCCAGAAAAGGCCCGCTGTTTTTACGCAGCGGGCCTTTGGTCTGGTTTCAGTTCAGGTGCTGCAAACGTTCAGAGCGTCTTGCCTAAAATCAGGCGTTGACTTCCTCTTCCTTGCGCTTTTTGTAGCCCTTGAGGGTCTTGACCTCCAGTGTCACGAACAGCAGAGCCACCAGAACATCGGCACCGATCAGGATGATCTGCCACTTTGCCATACCGGGGTTCAGGTTCTCCGCTGTGTATGCGCGGCTGTTGACCACGGTGTAGAGGATGTTCTTTGCGGACTCGCGCAGTGCCTGCTTGCTGCTGTTGGTCAGCACGGTGACCTCGTTGAAGTCGTTGCCGGTGGTGCAGAGCATCAGGTCGCTGCCGTTGCGCACGCCCTGATCTGCGGTCATGTAGCCGTAGACGCCGAAGTAGTCGGTCTCCACAAAGCCCACGAAGCCCCACTCGCCGCGCAGGACGTTCTTCAGCAGCTCGGAGCAGCCGCCCGCCCAGCGGGTACCGATGTAGTTGAAGGAGGACATGACAGCGTGGCAGTCAGCATCCTTCACAGAGATCTCGAAGGGTTTGAGGTAGATCTCGCGGATGGCCTGCTCGTTGGACCAAGTGGCCACCATGGAGGTACGGTTGCCCTCCTGATCGTTCAGGGCAAAGTGCTTCATGTAAGCATAGACACCGTGCTCCTGTGCGCCCTTGATGGCGTTGGAAGCCATCACGCCGGACAGCACGCCGTCCTCAGAGTAGTACTCGAAGTTACGGCCTGCAAAAGCAGTGCGGTGGATGTTCATAGCGGGACCGTACCAGCCGGAGGTATCCATCTCGTCAGCCATCTCACCGATGCTGTCGCCGAAGGCGTAGGCCAGATCCTTGCTCCAAGTCATACCGATGAGGGTAGCAGCCGGGAAGCCGACAGAGCCGACACCGGTGAAGTTGTTGTTGATGGAAGCAGGGCCGTCACAGTCGTTGGTGCGAACCTTTTCGATGCTGGAAACGGAAGCGGTCTGGTAGCCGCCGAAGCCGATGATCTGCTGCAGATCGTCGATGGACATCTGATCCAGCAGGGCATCCCACTGGGCATCGTTGTAATCCACGCCGCGCAGGTCAGCCAGCTTCAGGCCGTTCTTGGCGCCGGTGGTAATGTCGGCAGCGTTTGCGTCGTCATCCTGCTGATAGCCAGCTTCGACGTAGGTGTGTGCGTTGTCGAACGCAGCCTTCTGCTCTGCGGTCATCTCGTAGGTAGCGGGAGCAGCGGTAGTCTCAGCGTAGTTGGCAAAGCCATCGGCACGGGACAGGTAGCTGATCTCGCCTGCGGCGAAGTCGAACTCGTTGGTCGCAGCCACAGCATCGCTGTCGCGCTTGTTGGACTCGTTGTACAGGATCTCGGAGGCCACGGTGTAGGTCTTGGAATCTGCAACGGTGTGGGAGTCATCGTTGGCGCTGATGACGTAGTTACCAGCTTCCAGCACATAGCAGCCGTTGTTCATGTAATCGTAGGAAGCCAGCTGTTCCACCGGGATGGAGAACTCGATGGTCTCGGATGCGCCGGGTGCCAGCTCAGAGGTCTTGGCGAAGTCCAGCAGGTTTGCGGAAGCCTTTTCGATGCCGCCGTTGGTGTAGGGAGGATTGCTGTAAATTTCCACAACATCCTTGCCCGCCACAGCGCCGGTGTTGGTAACGGTAACGCTGAAGTTCAGGTTGGTGCCGTCGGAGGTGATGTCGCTCATCTCCTTGGTAAAGGTGGTGTAGCTCAGGCCGTAGCCGAAGGGATAGACCACTTCTTTGTCGTAGTCGATGAGACCCTCGGCAGCAGCGGTTTCGTAGAACTTGTAGCCCACATAGATGCCTTCCACATAGTTGACGAAGGAGGGAGTGGTGCCCTCGGGGTCAAAGAAGCTGGAATCAGAGTTCAGGTCGGTGGTGTTGGTGTACTTGAAGTCGCCGAAGTTGTTCCACCAGGGAGCGGCGGTCAGGTCGGAGACGTAGGTATCAGCGGTGCGGCCGGAGGGGTTCACCTCGCCGGAGACCACCTTGCCGAAGCCCTCAAAGCCGGACTGACCGGTGCCGGGGCAGAGCAGCACGCCCTTGATCTGGGGATACTTGCTGACAAAGTCCATCTGGAAGGCGTTTGCGCCGTTGTAGACCACGATGACCTTATCAAAGTTTGCAGTGACCAGATCCAGCAGTTCCTCCTCGCGGTTGGACAGCTGCAGGAAGTGGTCGCCCTTGTCCCAGTCGTTGCCCTCGTTCAGGGTATCGTCGTAGGTGCCGTTGTAGTAAGCGGTGCCGCGCTCAGAACCGTAAGCCTGTGCCACACGGCGGACCCAGCTGCCGTCTACCACAGAAGCCATATCGGTGGGAAGGTCGGCACCCTCACCGCCCACGCGGGTGATGACCACCATTGCGGTATCCGAGAATGCTTTTGCGTTCTCCATCATCTCGTCGGTGTACAGGTTGACATTGGGTTCCGGCAGAGTCCAGTCCTGTGCCACCATGCCCACGCTGGGACGGTCGGCCTTGTAGTCGGTGTAGAACTTGCTCAGTTCCTCGTTGGTCTGGATGCCGGCATTGTGCAGGCCGGTCAGCAGATCGGTAACGGGGTAGGCGGTGTTCAGTGCACCGGAACCGGTGCCGCCGTAGCAGGGGTTGGTAGAGGACCAGCCAAAGACGTTCAGCTTGGAACCGGAAGCCACCGGCAGGATGTTATCCTCGTCCTTTGCCAGAACCACGCCCTCTGCGGTGATCTCATTCACCAGCTGGGTGGCCTTTGCAGAGGTTTCCTCGCTGATGGTGCCGCTGCCGGACACCAGATCCAGCATGGTGGACATGGGGCCGGTGCAGATCAGGTTGACAACGATGGTCAGTGCCAGCAGAATAGCAAGGCCAGACTGTGCACGGATCATCTTTTTCTTTGCTTTGGGCAGTTTGCGCACCGCGATCATCACAACGACCGCCAGCGCAAGCACTACGCCAAACGCGATGAGGTACCCACGAACATTCGTAAGGACCTGCATCACATCATCCAAATTGATGGACAACATAGTTTTCTCCTCCTTGTTTCGTCGAATCGGACAACGGCAGGGGACGCCCCCGCCAGCTTGGCTTTATGATACCAGAAGCTGACAGGGAATTTTCATTTTGTTCACAATCTGTCGTTTTGAACGCATAATTTGCAAAAGTTACAATAAATTTTCAATTTTTATTGTGCTAATACACAAATATTGCAACATTGTATTTGTGCACCCTGCCAGACAACAAAAAACGGCAGGGGATACCTGCCGTAAAAAATCATTCGTTTTTGGGTAGCGGAAACAGGATGCGCAGGGTGCACCAGTTGTTTTCCCAGTGCAGCGTCATGCTGCCGCCGTGCTGCCCGACGGTGGTGCGGACGCTTTTCAAATCTGACCTCTGCTTTGGCAGGCCGTCCGCATCCAGTGCCGGGGCGGCCTCTGTATAATGCTCGAACCGCAGCATGGCAAAACCGCCCTGACTGTACACCGCCACCTTGATGAGCCGCTTTTCGGGGTCCGGTTCGGCGCGCACGGCGGCAATGGCGTTGTCCAGCGCCACGCCCACGATGGTGCACAGCTCCCGGATCGTGAGAAAGCCCAGCATCCTGCCGTCCGCTACACTGGTGATGGTAATGTTCTCCTGCTGGCATTCCATGGTCTTGGCGGTGAGCAGGGTATCCAGCACCGGGTTGCCGGTCTTGTTCTCGGCCTCGTACTGGCGGATGTTCTGCTCCATGGCAGCAATGGCGGCGTTCTGCTTGGTCTGGTCCTGCTCCTCCCGGATGCGGGCAAGCTGGACTTTCAGTTCATGGTACCGCCGGTTGATGAGGTTGATGCCCTCCTTGCTGCGCTTGTACTGCTCGTACTGGCGGTGCAACACCTCGTCCATGGCGGCAAGCTCGCTGTGCAAAGCGTTCTCCTGCAGCTGCTCGTGCTGCACAGATAAGATCAGCACGCCGGAAAAATCCACCAGTGTGCGGATGGAAAAAATGCTCATGTTGATCTCGCTGCCGGGCAGAAAGCCCAGATTGCTCACCGCAAAGGCGGTCAGCGCCAACATGACCGCCGTCAGGGCGGCGCTGCCGCCGATCTGTAAGTGCCCGGCGGGCTGGGGACGGCGGTGCTGCAGATAGCACATAATGCCGAACAGCGTCCCATACACCAGCGCCAGCAGCAGCAAAGACAGCGGCTCCCATGGGCCGCGGGCGGGCCAGAGGGCGCAGTGCAGCTGCCACTCCACGCTGGCGGCAAGCTCTGCCAGAATAAACGCCCGGGCGCAGTGATACCCGGCTTCCAGCAGGGTGATGCTCCACACACCCCATAAATATAAGTAAGAAAGCCCGATGGCCGTCACCATGCAGGGGATCCAGAGCCCGCCGGGCACATTGCCCGTCAGCTCCAGAAAGGCCGACAGCACCGCCGCCCACAGCAGGGTGATGCCCCCGGTGACCGCCCTGGAAAAGCGGGGCGCAAGCGCCGGGGTGAACAGCAACACCGCCAGACACTCGGCAAGGGCGGTGTACAGCCGGGGGATATCCGGCAGCGCGGTCATGAGCCTTCACCTCCGATGTAGTCGGTCAGTGCGGCAAGAAAAGCCTTACGCTTGGGGCGGCTGACCTGCAGCTCGCAGGGGCCCACCTGCACGGTGCTCTGCCGCAGCTCCCGCACCTGTGCCAGATTGACAAGGTAGCCGCTGTTGCAGCGGGCAAAGGGGCAGTCTGCCAGCTTTTCCTCAAAGGCCTTGAGGGCGCCGGGGGCGGAAAAATCGCCCTCGTCGGTGTAAAAGTGCACCCGGTGACCCTCGCTTTCCAGATAATAGATGCTTGCGGTGTCCAGTCGGCGCAGCCCGCCCTCCACCGGCACGGTCAGGTAGCGCTTTGCCCGCTTTTCCAGCCGGGCAACCGCCTTGAGCAGCTGCTGCGAAAAGGCAAAGTAGGGCACCGGCTTCAGCACATAGTCCAGCGCTCCCACCGAGTAGCCCCGGATGGCGTACTGCGCCATATTGGTAATGAAGATCAGGATGACGTCTGCATCCATCTGCCGGATGCGCTCTGCCGTGGTCATGCCATCCAGATGCTTCATCTCCACATCCAGAAAAATAATATCGTAGACCGCGCGGTAATCCTCCAGAATATCCACCCCGTCCGCAAAGACCGTCACTTCAAACTCTGTCCCGTACTGCCGGGTATACCGCCGGACATACTCCTGCAATACCCCCTGTACCTCCGCGTCGTCCTCTACGATCGCCACCCGGATCATGACCACACCTCCCTTACCACACCTTTGTGGAACTGTTACGGCTCTATTATAGCGCAATCCCGCCGGGTTTGCCAAGGGGGCACTCCGCAACAAAGGGCAGGGCGGCCCACAGGCCGCCCTGCCCTTTGTATTGAGTTCCCTTACGCTCACGCCCAGTTCTTCCGGCCGTAGCGGGTGGTCAGCTGGCAGATCTCTTTCTGGAGTTTCTTGGTCAGCTGGGTCTTTTTCAGCCGCCAGCGCCAGTTCTGGCCTACGGTGGAGGGCTTATTGATGCGGGCGGCGTTATCCAGCCCCAGCCAGTCCTGCATGGGGATGGTCAGCATGTGATGCAGACCGAAGGGCAGCAGCAGACGCTCCATCGTACCATAGATGAACGGAGCCAGAATGGGAGAAGTCTCGGAAGAGTTGGCGATCCAGATGCCGAAGTTATTGATGCCGGTCTGCACCACAGGCCAGAACAGCGACAGCACGATGGAAATGACCACCGAGTAGACAGCGTAAAAAACGCTGCATCCTCCGGGGGTATTTTTATGCCAAAAAGGCACAAAAGAATGCCCGCCCACCTGTGGAAAACCACGGTGAGCGGGCATTTTGCGTTTTATTGTTTGTGCCGCTGTAAAAGCGTTCAGAGGGCGGCGGTCTGGGGTACCAGCCGGAAGAGCATTACGGGCAGCTCGCTGTTTGCAAAATCCAGCGTATAGATGAGCTTTCCGCGCTCTGTTTCAAACGGCATCTCCGTCTGTGTGCCGTCCGGGGCAATGCGCACAAGCGTTTTGCCTTCCAGCAATCCGGCGGGCAGCGCAAGCCTTACCCGGCCGGTGGGCTGCGTCAGGCTGCCTGCGGTTTCAAAGGCCACACTCAGGTATTCCCCGTTCGTCCGTGCGGTCACATCCTCCGCAGAAAGACTGCCGCTGTTAGCCCACGCCGTTGCGGCTTCGATCTTTTCCAGCTGCGCGGCGTTTTCTGCCTGCCCGCACACGGGGCAGAAGGTCAGGGTTTCGCCTTCCGCAGTGCGGAAAGTAAACTTCCGGCAATCCGTGCTGCCAGTGTGCGCGCAGCCCTGCCGCAGACAATCGGCGCTCTGAGAGCCGGTTCCGTTCGGGGACCATGCACCGAACTGGTGTCCCAGCTTATCGGTCGGGTCTGCGGTGTAGCTGTCTTTGCAGCGGGAGCAAGTAAAGATGGTATAGCCGTCTGTTTCACAGGTAGGCTCTACGGTAACAGCCTGATAATCATGGTTCAGCGCGGGCAGTTCCGCATAGGTGGTATAGTCGCAGCGGGAACAGGTATCGTAGGCGTTCCAGCCGATTTCCGTACAGGTAGGAGCTTTTGCTGCGTGCTGCTCCAGAGCATGGTTCAGCGCGGGCAGCTCCGCATAGGTGGTATAATCGCAGCGGGAGCAGGTATCGTAAGCATCCCAGCCCTTTTCTGTGCAGGTGGGGGCTTTTGCTGCGTGCTGCTCCAAATCATGGTTCAGTGCGGACAGCTCCGCATAGGTGGTATAATCGCAGCGGGAGCAGGTATCGTAAGCATTCCAGCCGATTTCCGTACAGGTAGGGGCTTTTGCTGCGTGCTGCTTCAAATCGTGGTTCAGTGCGGGCTGCTCCGCATAGGTGGTATAGTCGCAGCGGGAGCAGGTTTCGTAGGCGTCCCAGCCGATTTCCGTACAGGTGGGCGCTTTTGCTGCGTGCTGCTCCAGATCATGGTTCAGTGCGGGCAGTTCCGCATAGGTGGTATAGTCGCAGCGGGAGCAGGTATCGTAGGCATCCCAGCCCTTTTCCGTACAGGTGGGGGCTTTTGCTGCGTGCTGCACCAGAGCATGATTCAGTGCGGGCTGCTCCGCGTAGGTGGTATAGTTGCAGCGAGAGCAGGTTTCGTAAGCATCCCAGCCGGGTTCCGTACAGGTGGGGGCTTGCGCTTCATGATTCACCAGAGCATGATTCAGTGCGGGCTGCTCCGCATAAGTGGTATAGTCGCAGCGGGAGCAGGTATCGTAAGCGTTCCAACCCTTTTCCGTACAGGTGGGGGCTTTTGCTTCATGCTGCACCAGAGCATGATTCAGTGCGGGCTGCTCCGCGTAGGTGGTATAGTTGCAGCGGGAGCAGGTTTCGTAGGCATCCCAGCCGATTTCCGTACAGGTGGGGGCTTTTGCTGCGTGCTGCTCCAAATCATGATTCAGTGCGGACAGCACCAGACTGGTGAAATAGTCGCAGCGGGAGCAGGCAACGTGCGCCCAGCCCTCTCCCGTACAGGTGGGGGCTGTTATCACGCGCTGCCTCAGATCATGTTTCAGCGCTGGCAGCACCGGAGTGTCGTAATAGTCGCAGCGGGAGCACTTAACGTAAGCCCAGCCGGTTTCCGTACAGGTGGGGGCTGTTATCACGGACTGCCTCAGATCATGGTTCAGTGCGGGCAGCTCTTTGCGGGTGGTATAGTCACAACGAGAGCAGGTATCGTAAGCATCCCAGCCGATTTCCGTACAGCTGGGGGCTTTTGCATCGTGATGCACCAAATCATGATTATTTGGGTCTTTTTCGCCGTATTCCGCGCCGCATTTTTCGCAGGTTTTGCCTGTGGTGCAGGTGGGCGTTTCGGTGCCGCCGGTATGTACCTTTAAATACGAAACATTGCCATCGTTGTGGCAGTTCTTGCATTCAGCTACATAAACCCTATGAGAGTTCGAATCATATATTCTGTATCCGAGGACCTCACGTGTCTCCACACTCTCACAGTTTTTGCAGCGCACCGTGGTTGTTTCTGCCGCCGCTTTTAACACGATCCCCGGTATCAGGCACACCATTGCCAGCACCGTCAAACACCAGATCAGCCATTTTTTCATGTTACTCCCTCCTTGTCATCAAACCTTGTTATCCTTTCAGATCAAACTGCACGGACAGCGATGCAAGCACGGCATCTACCACCTTCCGCGCCTCGGCAAGCATATCGATCTCCGCCACAAAAGCAATGACCTGCTCGCGCTCCTGCGCGGGGACCTGCAGCGCACTCAGGCTCATGCTCAGGAACCGCCGTATTTTGCGCTCCAGCGTAAAGTAGGGGTCGCACCGCCGTGCCATGTAGCCGCGCATCATGCCAGCCGTGCCCAGCTCCATCTCGTAGAAATCGCACTCGGCACACCCGGGCAGATACGCGCTGAACGCCGCCTGCAGCTCGGCCGTGGTGCTGCGGTGGATGATCTCCGCCGTGGCGGGGAAGGTGTACGCTTCCACATAGATATCCCGCAGGTTCTCGCTCAGCTCGGTCACCGCCAGCTGCAAAGCCGTCTCCACCGCGTAGAGGTACACCGGCGAGGGGGCGTTTGCCGCCAGCGGCCTTACCGCGCCGAACTGCCTGCTGAACATCATGCCGATCAGCTCGGTCAGCACACCGTCCTTTGTGCGGAAAATATTCTGGAACGACCCGGCGGAAACATCTGCTTCCTTTAAAATTTCTGCCACCTTGGTGTTCGTGTAGCCTTTTTCCAGAAAAAGCCGGACACAGGCGGTCAGGATCCGCCGTTTTGCTTCCTTGCTGTCGTATCTGCGCGCCATTGGAAATCATCCTTTTCTATGATTGGTTTCTGACCCAATTATATATTGATTTGAGAATTGCGTCAAGTAAACTTTTAAGGGCGTATTTTGGGCAGTTTGACGAGGGAGAGCTTTCTGCGGGTGCGCATCCGGGCAAAACAAAGCGCAATGGACATTGCTGTTATCCGCTGCCGCAGCCAGACAGTTCGCGGCAGCAAAAAAGAGGCCACCGATCGGGGTGACCTCTTTTCAGCGTATTTTCAGCGTAAATCCCGCAGCAGGCGAACCCACCATCTCCATGACGGCTCTTTTGGAATTGCTCTTTGCGTAAGATAGCAAGATAAATCTTATTTCTGACAGAAAGAGCCGAACCCGTGCAACGAGTCCGGCTCTTTCTGTGCTTTGGTTGGATCTTAAGCAAAGTTATGGTAAATGAAGAAGTTGGCTTTGGGAGTTTACAGCAGGCTCAGTGCTTCCTCGTCTGCCACAAGGATGCAGTCCGGATGCAGCTGCAGGATGCTGCCGGGGCAGGCAGGGGTCACAGGGCCGGTCACGGCGTCCTTGACGGCCTGTGCCTTGGCTTTACCGTTGGCTACCACCAGCACCTTGCGTGCCTGCATGATGGTCTTGATGCCCATGGTGTATGCCTGTTTGGGGACAAGGGCCTCGTTGCCGTCAAAGAAGCGCTTGTTGGCTTCGATGGTGGTGGGCGCAAGGTCGATGCAGTGGGTCTCCAGCTCAAAGGCTTCGCCCGGCTCATTGAAGCCGATATGACCGTTGGGGCCGATGCCCAGCAGCTGCAGATCGATGCCGCCCAGCTTGTGGATGATACCGTTGTAACGGGCACACTCGGCGGCAGTGTCCAGATTGGTGCCGTCCGGCAGGTTGGTCTTGGCCGGGTCGATATTCACCTTGCTGAACAGGTTCTCGTTCATGAAATACCAGTAGCTCTGGGGGTGCTCCTTGGGCAGGCCGCGGTACTCATCCAGATTGACAGTAGTGACCTCGGAGAAATCCAAATCGCCTTTGTTGTACCAGTCCACCAGTTGGGCATAAGTGCCCACCGGGGTGCCGCCGGTGGCAAGACCCAGTACACAGTCCGGCTTCATGATGACCTGTGCGGAGATGATGTTGGCCGCTTTGCGGGACATATCCTGATAATCTTTTGCGCGGATGATCTTCATAATAATACTCCTTTTATAGTACCGTTACGCCTGCGTTCCGGCAGGCCTGTAAAAATTCTACGGGCAGCTTTCCGTCCGAGATCACAATATCAATATCGGACAGCTCGCAGATGTGGAACGTGCTTTTCAGTCCGATCTTGGAGGAATCCAGCAGCACGGCTTTCTGCTCACAGCGGCGGAGCACGGTCTGCTTGAGCCGTGCTTCATCCTCCACGCCGCAGGTAAAACCGGTTTCCGGGCTGTAACTGGTCACGCCCAGCAGCAGCAGATCAAAGTTGATGCCCTCCATCGTCTGGATGCTCTGTGCACCGCAGACGCTCATGCTGAACCGGTTCAGGCTGCCGCCCGGCAGGGACACATGGGGCTTTTCCAGCTTTGCCAGCTCCATGGCGCAGCTCAGGCCGCTGGTGTAGATGAGCATGGGCTGATCCGGGATGCACCGGGCCACTGCTGTGGCGGTGCTGCCGGAATCCAGAAACAGGGTGGTGTTGGGGCGCAGCAGCGCAGTGGCTTTTTCGGCAATGATCTGCTTTGCTTCGGCATTGCGGGCGGCACGGCGGCTCAGCAGGTCGTCTGTGCCTACCACCTGCTCCACCGACTTGACACCGCCATGCACCCGCACCACACGGCGGGCTTCATCCAGTGCTTTCAGGTCGGTGCGCAGGGTCATTTCCGAAACGGAAGGGAAAGCTTCCTTGAGCTGGGCAAAGCTAATGCTGCCTTTGCGGTTCACCAGCTCCACGATTTGATTGCGGCGTTGTTCCATGGGGGATTCCTCCTGTCTGCGTTTGTCCTGTCCCATGGCACGTTCTGCTTAGTCCTCCGGGTTGAAGTTTGCCAGCAGATATTCCTCTGCTTCCGGGCACCACAGGCCGTTGTGGGCATCCACGATGTCAGCCAGTGCGGTATAGCGGGGGTCGTTGTCCTGTTCGCCCTTGGCACGCAGATCGGTCAGGGCGATGAGGGGCATGGTCAGGTGGGTGTAGATCAGCTTTTTGCCGCCGGGGATCTTGGGCAGGTTGAGGGTGGTCTCGGCAGCGGCGTTCAGACCGCCGATGTGGGTGACCATCACAGCCGGATCGATGCGCTTAGCGGCGGTCAATTCCAGCGACTCGATCATGTCGGCGGTATTACCGCCGGTGGTGCCCATGACATGGGTAGAATTGTAGTGCACATCGTAGAAGTTCATCTTGGCGCTGAACTGCTTGTCGGTGGGGCCTGCAAAGAAGTTCAGGCAGCCGTCACGACCCAGTACAGCACTGGACAGCTCCACCACCGGCGCGATGGGGGCGTAGCAGAACACATCATCAAAGCCGGTACCGCCGGTCAGCTCCCGCAGCTCGGCAGCGGGGTCTGCCATGTTGGCGGTGTTGACGAAGTACAGGTCGATGCCGTCCTTCTCCTTGACCTCCTTCGGGGGGAAGAGGGACTCCGCACGGGCCAGACGATCCTCGTTGATATCGGTGACCACCACCATGCCGGGGCGCACATCACGGTGCAGTGCGTAGGTCAGAGCACCCAGACCCATGGGGCCTGCACCGGCCAGAATCGCCAGCTTGCCACCCTTCTTGATGCCCATATCGTGATGGTACACCCCCATCTTGGTGTGGTAGGCGGCGTTGAAAGCACCGATGGAGCAGCTCATAGGCTCGGCCAGAGAAGCCTCGTAGTAAGCACGGCCCTTGTACTCCAGCAGGCAGCCCAGTTCCATGACCTCGGCAGGGATGATGCAGTAGGTGGCGTCGCCGCCGAAGAACTCGTAGGAGTAGCCGGGGCTCCACATGGTGCCCTTGTAGTTCAGGGCGGGCTGCAGGGTGAACTTCATGCCGGGCTTGAACTTGTCCTGATGCGCCTTGCCCACCTTGACGATATCACCGGCGAACTCGTGACCCATGATGGCGGGGTGCTCGGCTACATCCGGATGCACACGCTTGTGAGCAGTGCCGAGGATGGCGCACTTGTAAGTAGACATGCAGATGCTATCGGAAACGACCTTGACCAAGATCTCATCGTCCTTGATCTCCGGCAGTTCAAAAGTATCCAGACGCAGATCGTTGGCGGCGTGCAGACGAACAGCTTTGACTTTCATAATGAAACTCTCCTTTTATTATAACAGTTACCGTTGTGTTTTCAAGAAGTTTTACAGATGCTGGAAGGTGACCAGCGGCAGCAGTTCTTCGATCTGGCTGCGCTCTGCGGCCTGTGTGCCGCTGCACATCACATTGGCGGCTCCTGTGGCGATGGACAAGCGAACGGTGTTTTCTTCGCTAAGCCCTTCCGCTTCGGCGTAGGCGAGAGCGGCGACCACGCTGTCGCCGGCACCCACCGTGCTGCCCACTTTGACCTTCAGTGCCGGAGCGTAGATCACGCTGTCCTTGCGGAGATACAGCGCACCCCGACCGCCCATGGACACCACCACATGTTCGATGCCCCTGCGGATGAGCGCCTGACCGGCATCGGCCAGTTCATCCAGCGTTTTCAGCTCCCGGCCCATCATGCGGGAAAGCTCGTCGTTGTTGGGTTTGACCAGATAGGGAGCAGCCTTCAGCCCCTCTGCCAGCAGCTCGCCGTCTGCATCCAGAAAGACCTTTGCCCCTGCCTTTTTGCAGGATTCCACCCATGTGTAGTAGGTGTCCTTGGGGGCACCCTTCGGCAGGCTGCCTGCCAGCACCACGATATCCCCCTGTTTCAGTTCCTTCAGCAGGTCGTACAGCAGGGCGGTCAGCTCCGGGGCATCCACCTCGATGCCCGGCTCGTTGATGTCGGTGTTGGTGTGGTTTTCCGGGTCGATGACCTTCAGGTTCGTGCGGGTCTCGCCGGGCACGAAACGGAAGTTGTGGGCAAGCCCTTCACCGTCCAATGCGTCCTGAATGGCTTTGCCGCTGTTACCGGCCAGAATGCCGATAGCCTTGCTGGTCCCACCCAGCTTTGCGATCACCTTGCTGACGTTGATGCCCTTGCCACCGGGATCGGTACGCATCTTGGTGATCCGGTTTACGGTGTCCAGCGCAAGGTTCGGGATCTCAACGGTCTTGTCCAGCGCCGGATTCAATGTTACGGTGTAGATCATGGGAACAACAGCCTCCTTCACGATTGTTGTTATGAAACTCGAAACTGTTGAAACGAAAGCTCTGGCATTATAATACCAACAGTTCTCGCCCCTGTCAAGCTGTTGTTTCAACAAATCGCACTGCGTGTTTTTGGTGCTTTTCGCCAACTTTCTGGGATACATGATTTTTAGTTCAAAAGTTCTCTAATAGGTATCTTTTTACAACAACAAAAAACTCCCGGCTCTGCCCAAAAAGGCAAAAGCCGGGAGTTCGTTTTCAGTTCATTTTGTGTGCGGCGGTTTGCAGTCCGCAAAAAAGCCACGGTCAAAGCCCTGTTCCAGCAGGTCTGCAGCTTCCTGCTGCTGGCCGGTGCGCAGTGCCTCCATCAGCCGGGACGTTTCGATCAGCTGCCCGCTGACATTCTGCATGACCTCCACCGGGACGCCGTTCCCGTCGTCCGGAGCCAGCAGCACCAGTGCCCCCAGCACGATGCGCCCCGGCTCATAGACCGGCGGCTGTGCCTGCAGATAGCCCAAGCGGCAGTCCTTTACCGCACTTGTCCTGCAATGGAGCAGCAGGGCATACAGGGGTTTGATGTAGGTATCGCCCAGCGTTTCACGGCGGCGAAGCTGCTGCTCCACCAGCCGGGCGTCCGCTTCCTGCGGGCAGAACAGCTGCGCCGCTGCATGGATGAGGGCAGCGCGGCTGCCGGGAGCCTTGACGGGCTGGATGGTCAGATGTTCCAGCAGCCCGGTCATGGACCGGGTCAAGCGTGCATAATACTGCAGCTTGGAGCCTGCACAGGCTGTATCCTGCACGGGCTGCACCGCCGGTTCCGGTTCTGCGCGGTTCTGGCTGTACCGCGTAATAGCGTCCTTCAGCACGGCACGGTCTGGTTCCAGCAGGGAAGGGCTGATGCACACCGCCGGGTAATCCAGTTCCAGCGGCACGGTGGAGATAATGAAGTCGATTTTTCTCCGACGCAGGTCGGCAGTGTTCAGCTCCCGCACCGAGCAGCACCCCTCTACCTGCAAAGAGGGAAACTCGTTTCCCAGCCGGGAAGCCAGAAAGCGGCTGGAACCCATGCCCAGCGGACAGGCCACTACCACCCGCAGCCGCAGCCGGAACATGGCATTCTGTTCCAGCACTGCGCCAAAGTGCATGGCAAGGTAGGCCGCTTCGTCGTCCGAGATGGCGGGCAGAACGAATTGCTGCTGCACCGCATCACAGGCGGCGCGGGTGGCTTTCCACAGGCCGGGGTAGTCGGTGCGGATGGTGTCCAGCTGGGGGTTTTCGGTACGAATGTTCTGCTCCACCCGCAGCAGCATGGGGCGCAGGTGGCAGTACAGGTCATCCCGCAGGGAGGTGTAACCGGAAAGGTCTGTGTGCAGCGCCTTTTCCATTTCCCGGATAAGGGCGGCTTCCAGATTCCGCAACTCCATCTCCTGTGCGCTGCCCCAAGGGTCCTCTGCGCCCAGATAGGCGGAGAGATACAGTTCCAGATACTGCGCTTCCTCAGACGGCAGGGTCAGCCCGAAGGCGCGGTTCAGCGCCGCCACCAGCCGGGCAGCATGATTGCCCGCCGGGCGCAGCCCTCTGGGGGCGCTGCCCTTGTCGCCGCCCTGCCGCAGCTGCTGAATGGTCAGGGTGCAATGGATCGCCAGCGCCAGAAAGCCTGCATCCGGCAGATGGAGCTGCTCTTCCTGTTCAAACTGCTGCAAAGCCGCCCAGACCTTTTCGGCCGTTTTTGTATCCAGCAGGGTCGAGAAGATCTCGTTTTCCGGCATCCGTCCGCAGAGCACCTCTGCCAGTTCCTTTTCCGGCATACTGCTGCGCAACAGAGCAGACACCACCCTCCGGTAGGAAGAAGCATCCCCCTGCAGCCAGACCCCCACGCCGGGGCGGCGGAACATCTCCACCCGGTAGGGGTGTAGCTTGGTCTCAAGTTCATCCAAGTCTGCAGACAGCGTGCTTTCCGAAACGCCAAGCGCCCGTGCCAGTACCGCTGTTTTGCAGGGCTCCTGCTCGCTGAGCAGCCTTGTCAAAAGCTGCTGCCGCCGCTCTGCGCGGGAAAGTTCTTTCCTGTCGCCGCTGTTCAGCTGGGTGCGCAGTGCGTCTCGCCGCTCCGGCGCTTCATCCAGCAGCAGACCCTTGCCGGGATTCCGCACAAAATGCGCCCCGGCAGCCTGCATCCACTGCTCCACAGCGGGCAGCTCCCGCAGCACGGTGCGGCGGCTGACCCCGATGCTTTCAGCCAGCGCCGCCGCCGTCACCCAGCCCTGCGGAAGGCTGAGCAGCTGCTCGATCAGCTTCCGTGCATTTGCCGACAGTTCCTTACGATACACCGCACCCATGTTGCTTCTCTCCTTTTTCCAAAAGTCACCCATTGCTTCTATTGTAACATAGTGCCACCCCGTCTGCCAGCCCCCAACGCAGAAAAGAAGTTGTGTGTTTTTTGTCACCATTGCCCGGTGACAAAAGCTTCCTTGTTCCCGTCTTGTATCCCGGCGCATCAGCAAATATGCACAAATCACCCGCGCATCCATTGGAAATGTTGCCGTATCAGCCCACTGGTGTCACCATCCTCCGGTGACAACCCCACCGCTTGTCACCATTGAAATCCGGCGCAGTATCGGCTAGAATAGTGCCAGAACGAAACGAAAGCTCCTCCGAACAACCGTCCGCAGGCCGCAGCTCCCATGCCACAGGAGCTGCACCGCCTGCCTTTCAAGTGAAAAAGGAGAGCTACAAATGAAAAACGCTGTTTCCCGCTTTGGCAAGTTCCTCAGCGGCATGGTCATGCCGAATATCGGCGCATTCATCGCGTGGGGCTTCCTCACTGCTCTGTTCATTGAAGCGGGCTGGTTCCCCAACGAAAAGCTGGCCAGCATGGTCTCCCCGATGCTGACCTACCTGCTGCCCATCCTCATTGCAGGGCAGGGCGGCAAGATGATTGCAGGCGACCGCGGCCGTGTCATCGCCGCCATCGCCGTGGTGGGCTGCATCTGCGGCTCGGACTACACCATGCTGATGGGCGCCATGGTCATGGGCCCTCTGGCCGGCTGGGTCATCAAGCAATTCGATAAGAAGGTGGAAGGCCATATCCCCGCCGGTTTCGAGATGCTGATCAACAACTTCTCCATCGGCATTCTGGGTATGCTGCTGGCCATCCTCGGCTACTACGTCATCGGCCCGTTCATGACCGCCATCCTCACTGTGCTGACCGCCGGTGTGGACTTCCTTGTGGCACACAGCCTGCTGCCGCTGGTGTCCATCTTTATTGAGCCTGCAAAGGTATTGTTCCTGAACAACGCTATCAACCACGGCATCTTCAGCCCCATCGGTGCAAGTCAGGCTGCTGAGACCGGTCGTTCCATCATGTATATGCTGGAAGCCAACCCCGGTCCCGGTCTTGGTGTCCTGCTGGCCTACTGCTTCTTCTGCAAGGACGACACCACCCGCCAGTCCGCTCCCGGTGCTGTGATCATCCACCTGCTGGGCGGCATCCACGAGATCTACTTCCCCTACATCCTGATGAACCCCGTGATCATCATCGCCCCCATCGTGGGCAACTTCTGCGCCATCCTGTTCTACTCTATGACCGGTGCAGGTCTGTCCGGTCCTGCTTCTCCCGGTTCCATCATCGCCTACATGGCAATGGCTCCCCGGGATTCCATTCTCACCGTTCTGCTGGGCGTTGTCATCGCCGGTGCAGTCTCCTTTATCCTGTCCTCGGTCATTCTGAAAGCGACCTCCGGTCACACCAAGAGCCTGACCGATGCCCAGAATGAAATGAAGGAGATGAAGGCACAGGCTAAGGGCGAGATTCCTGAGCCTACTGCCGTAAATGTCGGTCAGATCCGCAAGATCGTCTTTGCCTGCGATGCCGGTATGGGTTCCAGCGCCATGGGTGCTACCAAGTTCCACAACCGCATTAAGGCGGAGCGCCCCGACTTGACCGTGACCAACTCCAGCGTGGATACCATCCCCGCCGACGCGGACGTGGTGGTCTGCCAGCGCGTTCTGGCTGACCGTGCCGCCAAGTGCGCCCCGCAGGCACAGCTTGTTACATTGGATAACTTCCTTGCAGATCCGCATCTGGACGCATTGTACAATGCACTGACCTCCACTACCCCGGCACTGGATGCCAAGGCCGAAGCTGCCGCCAATGAGGAGATCGTATCCGACCTGCGCAATGCAGCCGTAGCCCCTCTGGCGGCTGCCGTGACCGAGGCTTCCAAAGCCAACGGTTCCGTGATGAAGATCCAGGCGGAGGACATCCAGCTGGGTCTGCCCTCCGTCACCAAGGAGGAGGCCATCCGTGCCGCCGGTGCGCTGCTGGCAAAGCGCGGCTATGTGGATGACAGTTACGCCGATGCCATGGTGGAGCGCGAAAAGCTGGTGAGCACCTACATGGGCATGGGCGTAGCCATTCCCCACGGCACCAGCCAGAAGAAGGGCACCGTTAAAAAGTCCGGCGTTGTCCTGCTGCAATATCCGCAGGGCGTGGACTTCGGCGATGAAAAAGCCTACCTCGTGTTCGGCATTGCCGGTGTCGGCAACGACCATCTCGACCTGCTGGGCAATGTCTGCGAGATTTTGGAAGACGAGGATGCGCTGGAACAGCTCAAGACCACTTCCGATATGAACTATGTGCTGGAGCACTTACAATAACGATTCCAAAAAGGAGAGATTTTTTATGAAGAGCATCGATATCACCATTCAGGACAAAGAAGGTCTGCACGCCCGTCCCGCCGGTATCCTGAGCAAAGCTGCCAAAGGCTTTGAGAGCAAAGTCACTATGACTAAGAACGGCAAAGTCGCCGACATGAAGAAGATCTTTGCCGTAATGGGTCTGGCCGTGAAGTGCGGCGAGACCGTGACCATCGCCGCCGATGGCCCGGACGAGGATGCCGCCATCGAAGAATTGACCAAGCTGTGCAAGGACGCATGACTTCTCCCTCCGTCTATGACCGTTCTGCATAAATACTGCTGACGCAAAACCGCTCCGGGCAGAACGCTCGGAGCGGTTTTACTGTCAGTATGCGTTTTTCATCACCGTGTTTTCCAGAAAGCTGAAAAACACATCGTATTCATTTGGGGTCAGCATTTTGGGAGAACGCATGATCACAAGATCATGCCCGTGGTTCCCCACATGATAGGGTGGATGAGTGTGAGAATAGGGATTTTCCAAAACCCTCTTGACGAATTTCACATACAGTGGTATTTTTCCTGTAAATCCCACCGTCTTTGTGGATTGGTTTGAAACCACCCACAAAATGTGGTCGTGTTCATTTTGAACACAGGCACAGAAAGTGGTTGGTTATCACCGTGAGACCCACCACTTCCGTGAGGAAAAGTCCACGAAAGAACTTACCTTCCCGCAACACACCCGATTCATTTTGCCGCTTACTTCACCCGACAAAATCCATCGCTGCGCTGCGTGGGCGGTATTTTTCTTTTATGGTCACTTGTCGGGGCGGAGGCCCCTCCATCTTGCTAACGCAAGACCGTTCGGTCGCTCAAAAGCCCCACTGGGGCTTTCATTGCTGCGCAACCGCGGCATTTTGCTTTCCAAAGAACACAAAAAATCCGAACCCTTCTCCTATCGAGAAAAGGTTCGGATTTTCATTATTTGGTGCGATGGAAGGGACTCGAACCCCCGGCCTACTGATTCGTAGTCAGTCACTCTATCCAGCTGAGCTACCAACGCATACGTTCCGTTCGGAACATGATGTATTTTATCACGAAGGGCGGGGTTTGTCAACAGCTTTTTTAAAATATTTTTATATTTTCCAAAAAAGAACGTCTTTTCTTTGATTTTACTGCGGCTTTTCTGTAATTCTTCTGCCACATCGGCGCAAAAAGCGGCTTTTACAGCCGCTTTTTGCCCGCCGGGCGGGGGAGAGCGGGCGTGGCGCTCAGCCCTCCTGCGCCAGCTGACGGGCGATCTTTACACCGGTGGGGGTGGCGGCAAGGCCGCCCTGACCGGTCTCGCGCAGGTCGGGGGAGAGCAGGCTGCCCACGCGGCCCATGGCATCGATGACCTCGTCGCAGGGGATGGCGTAGTCCACCCCCGCCAGCGCCATGTTGGCGCAGGAGACCGCGTTCACCGCGCCCACCACGTTGCGCTTGATGCAGGGCACTTCCACCAGACCCGCCACGGGGTCGCAGACCAGACCCAGCAGGTTGCCCAGTGCCATAGCGGCGGCAGCGGCGCACTGCTCCGGGGTGCCGCCCTTCAGGTTACACAGGGCGGCGGCGGCCATGGCGCTGGCTGCGCCTACCTCGGCCTGACAGCCGCCCTCTGCGCCCGCCAGCGTGGCGCGGGCGGCGATGACCTGCCCGAAGCCTGCCGCCACATACAGTGCGTCGCAGACGGCGTCCTCGTCTGCCTGCCCGGCGCGCGCCAGCGGCAGCAGCACCGCCGGCAGCACCCCGCAGCTGCCCGCCGTGGGCGCGGCCACGATGCGCTTCATGCAGGCGTTGCACTCGGCGGTTTTTAGGGCTTCCGCTGTTACTGCGGCCAGATAATCATCGCCCAGCAGGCGTCCCTGCTGCCACGCCTGCTCCACCTTGGCGGCATCGCCGCCGGAAAGGCCGCTGCGGCTGCGCTGCGTGGGGTCGTATTCCTGACTGGTGGCCTGCATCACCTGCCACAAATGCCGCATGGCGGCGCGGCTGTGCGCCTCGGTCAGGCGGCTCTCCTCCAAATCGCTGCGCAGCACCGCTTCTGCCAGCGTGATCTTCTGGCTGCGGGCGGCAGCCAGCATCTCTTCACAGGACAAAAATGCCATGGCTCATTCCTCCGTTTCTTCCGGCTCGTCCACGTTCAGGCAGGTCACCTTCAGCAGACCCGGCATCACCGCCAGCTGCCGTTCCAGCGCGTGGGGGATGTGGGAGTCGCACTCCAGCACCATCACCGCATAGCCGCCCGCAGCGGCGCGGAACACCTGCATGGACGCGATATTGATGCGCCGCAGTGCCAGCGCCATGGTCACCTCGGCAATGCAGCCGGGGGTGTCCTCGTTGTGGATGATGAGGGTGTTGCTGTCCCCGCCGAAATCCGCCGGTACGCCGTCGATCTCCGTGACGCGGATGCGTCCGCCGCCCACCGACGCCGCCTTGAGCGAAAGCTGCCGCCCGGTGCGGCTGGTCAGGGTGAGCACGGCGGTGTTGGGGTGGGCAGAGCGCAGCTCTACCGGGTGGATGCTGAACTGCATCCCCTGCTGCGCGGCCAGTACAAAGCTGTCCGGCAGGCGGGGGTCGTCCGGGCGCAGACCCAGCAGCCCCGCCACCAATGCGCGGTCGGTGCCGTGCCCCTTGCCGGTGGTGGCAAAGCTGCCGTACAGGCCAATGTCTGCCTGCGCCGGTACCTCGCCCAGAAGCTTTTGTGCGGTATAGCCGATCTTTGCCGCACCGGCGGTGTGGCTGGAAGAGGGTCCGATCATCACCGGGCCCAGAACATCAAATAATCGCATAGGGGACAGCCTTCCTTTCCTGAGGGTTTTCCCACTTTTGCGCGGCAGCTGCTGCCGCAAAACGCGCTTTTTTCCTGCTTGAATGGACTAAAATTGCCAAAACGGCACATTTTTATCAAGTTTATTATACCGCTTTTGCTGCACTTGTGCTATAATAACTTTATTAATGTTTGAAAATGTCCCCAAAATGGCGTTCTGGCTGCTGCCTTGCAGCGCCGCCCCGCCGCCAAGGGAACAACACGGAGGGTAGATCCTATGAAACTGGTAAGCGTGGAAACTCCTGAAAAGAGTGTCTGCAAAATGACCTTCAGCGCTACGGCTGAGGAACTGGAGGCCGCCTCCAATGCGGTCTATGAGCGCACCCGCGCCACTTATACCATCAAGGGCTTCCAGAAGGGCGAGGCCGACCGCGCACAGATCGAGGCTGACCGCGGCGAGCACACCTTCTGGTACGATGCCATCAACGACCTGATGGATCAGGATGTGCCTGCTTTGTACGAGGCTGCATTAAAGGAGCACGGCTTTGCGCCGGTGGATGATCCCAGCTACGATCTGGTAAGCGTGAAGAAGGACGAGGGCTTTGTGGCTACCGCCACCGTGGCGCTGCAGCCCGAGCTGAAGCTGACCAAGACCACCGGCTTTACCTCCCAGTGCGTCACCCCGGAGGTGACCGACAAGGAGATCGACACGGTGCTGGAGCGCCGCCGCAACTACGCCGCAGAGCTGGTGCCCCACAAGGGCCCCGCTGTAAAGGGCAATGTGGTGCACATGGACTTTGAGGGTCTTCTGGACGGTGTGGCCTTTAAGGGCGGCACGGCAAAGGACCAGTCCGTGCAGCTGGGCAGCGGCCGCATGATCCCCGGTTTCGAGGATGGCATTCTGGGCCACAAGGCAGGGGACGAGTTCGAGATCAACGTCACCTTCCCCAAGAACTACCCCAACAAGGAGCTGGCCGGTAAGCCTGTCGTGTTCAAGATCAAGCTGCATGACGTGTGCGTGCGTCAGCTGCCCGCCCTGAACAGCGATTTTGCCAAGAAGATGGGCAAGGAGACCATGGAGGAGTACCGCGCCTTCGTGAAGCAGCAGCTGTTCGACGGCCGCCACGGCGGTGCGCTGAACCACGCCAAGGATCAGATCCTTGGTCAGCTGGCCGATGCCGCAGAGGGCGAGATCCCCAGCATTCTGGTGGAAAACGCCTACCAGCAGCAGATGCAGGTCATCCAGCAGCAGCTGCAGATGCAGCGCATGAGCCTGACCACCTATCTGAGCCAGATCCACGAGACCCGCGAGAGCTTTACTGCCAAGGTGCGTGCCGCCGCAGAAAAGAACACCCGCGCCCGCATGGCACTGCTGCAGATCGCACAGCAGGAGAACCTGCTGCCCACCGATGAGGAGATCGACAAGCAGCTGGCTGAGCGCGCCGAAAAGACCAAAAAGACGGTGGAGGAGATCAAGGCAGGCACCGATATCGCTGCTCTGCGCCGCAACGAGGGCATCCGCAAGGCTGCCGATTGGGTCATCGACCACTCCACCATCGAGGAAAAGGTAGAGAGCAAGTAAGCGCTGACGGTTTGGAATGCGCGCCGCGCTGCTCTGCGCATCAATAGAGGAAAAACAATTTTAAATTTGAGAACCGGGAAAATCTGCGGATTTTCCCGGTTCATTTTTCACAGAAAGGAATGCAGTTCTCCTTTACGACCTTTCCCGTGAAAATGCAATGCCGGGCGGTCCGCAGACCGCCCGGCATTGATCTATTTAAGAATAATACTTCCGCTGATTATGCGCAGAGCAGCGCGGCGCGCATTTAAATCGTTTTTCAGGTCAGAAGGTTGAAGCCCATGATGACCACGCCCAGCACCACCAGCACGACGCCGGTGGCGCGGTTCAGGGTCTTGGGAGTGGCCTTGTTGGCAAACACGGCGGCAATGCGCGCCCACAGCAGGGTGAACACCACGCACAAGCCCCATACCAGCCAATCAGGCGTGCCGCCAATCATAAAGTGGGACACCGCACCGGTCAGGGCGGTAAAGGTCATGATGAACACGCTGGTGCCCACGGCAGTTTTCAACTCGTAGCCCAGCACGCTGGTGAGGATGAGCAGCATCATCATGCCGCCGCCCGCGCCGATAAAGCCGCAGATAAAGCCGATAAGCACGCCGCACACCACCGACTGCACCGCACGCTTTTGCGCGCTGACCCCCTGCATGGCTTCCTTGGTGGTCATGACCGGGCGCAGGATGAACTTGACACCCAACAAGAAGGTCATGAACACCGAGAAGCCGCCCATGGTGGCGGAGGGCATCTTGCTGGCCACCCAGCTGCCCACCACCGTAAAGGCAAGCACGCTTGCCATCATGATCAGGCCGTTTTTGATGTCCAGATTCTTGTTTTTATGGTAGGTATAGGCAGACACCGCACTGGCCAGCACATCCGAGGAAAGGGCAATGCCCACGGCCATGTAGGGGTCCATGTGCAGGAAGGTGATGAGCATGGGGCTGATGACCGCTGCCGCGCTCATACCGGCAAAGCCGGTGCCAAGGCCGGCACCCATGCCGGCAAAAAAGGTGACAAGCACCGTAAACAGCAAGTTCATTTTATCCATTCTCCTTTAAGATCTCGTCCAGATTTTTCCCGATGACCTCCATGGTGTGGAAAAACGCCTCCCGGGTGGCGGCATCGGTGTTATGCAGCAGGCGGGCAAAAAAGCGCTCCTGCACCTCGCGCCCCCGTGCGATGACCGGCTGCGCCTTTTCGGTGCACAGCAGCTGGGTCTTGCGGCGGTCGCCCGCCACGGCGCGGCGCTCCAGATACCCCTCCTGCACCAAGCGATCCACGTTTACCGAAACGAGATTTGCCTTAATTTTGCGGATCTCCACGATATCCCGGGCAGTGGTGCAGTCCGGGTTGTTGGCTAAAAACATCAGGATATCAAAGGCGGTCTGGGGCAGCTTGAGTTCCTGACACAGCGGCTTGCACATGGCGCTGTACGCCTGCGCGGTCTTGAAGCTGATCTCTATGGTAGGGTTCATGGAATGCTCCTTTTGTTCTTATATGGACAGTTCATTTTTGAAGTATTATAATGCAGATAAGGAGAGATGTCAAGAGAAAAAGAGAACCAGCACGTCCTGCGGACGCGCCGGTTCTCTTTTTCAATATGATGATTGCGTTCAGAACACCGCTACGGCGACCAGACGCACCAGCAGGGCGCACAGCCATGCCACGGCGCACTGGTTGACCACCATGATGGTTGCCCACTTGCCGCCAAGCTCCCGCTTGACCGAGGCCACCGCCGCGATGCAGGGGGTGTACAGCAGGCAGAACACCAGCAGCGGTGCAGCCTGCGCCGGAGTGAGGGCTGCGGTCAGGGCAGCAGTGGAGCCGAAGAGGATGAGCAGCGAGGACACCACGCTCTCCTTGGCCATAAAGCCGGTGATGAGAGCGGTGGAGATGCGCCAGTCCGCAAAGCCCAGCGGGGCAAACAGCGGGGCGATATCGCCTGCGATGCGCGCCAGAATGCTGGCCTGCGGGTCAGCAGTCAGCCGCAGCTGCAGGTCAAAGTTCTGCAAGAACCAGATGACGATGGTAGCGGCAAAGATGACCGTAAAGGCCTTCTGCAAGAAGTCCCGCGCCTTTTCCCACAGCAGCTGCGCCACGTTTTTCAGGCCGGGCAGGCGGTAGTTGGGCAGCTCCATGACAAAGGGCACGGCTTCGCCCTTGAACACGGTGCTCTTGAGCAGCAGCGCCGCCAGTACGCCCACCAGAATGCCGGTGAAGTACAGCAGCACCATCACAAGCCCTGCATATTGGGGGAAGAAGGCCGCCGCAAACAGGCTGTAAATGGGCAGCTTTGCCGAGCAGCTCATGAACGGCGTAAGCAGAATGGTCATTTTGCGGTCGCGCTCCGAGGGCAGGGTGCGGCTTGCCATCACGCCGGGCACGGTGCAGCCAAAGCCGATGAGCATGGGCACGATGCTGCGGCCGGAAAGGCCGATGCGGCGCAGCAGCTTATCCATCACAAAGGCCACACGCGCCATGTAGCCGGTATCCTCCAGCATGGAGAGGAAGAAGAACAGCACCACGATGATGGGCAGAA
>ERZ840407.457-NODE-457-length-30913-cov-4.906572_pt1 | contig 30913 bp, 24 predicted proteins | sample MGYA00519877_ERZ840407 | MGnify/ENA primary metagenome ERZ840407 (study PRJEB31850, sample SAMEA3708875) | human gut metagenome | biome: human gut; feature: human-associated habitat; material: faeces | place: China | collected 2014 ...
AAAAGGGGGATTATGTCCTCTACTTCGGCCGCCTCTCGGAGGAAAAGGGCATCGACCGCATCCTCGAAGCCTGCAAGCTGCTGCCGGACATTCCCTTCGTCATCGCGGGCAGCGGCCCCATGGAGGATCTGTGCAAAAACTGCACCCTGCCCAATGTGAAGTACGTCGGCTTCCAGACCGGCAAAGCGCTCGAAGACCTCGTAGCCGGGGCGCTGTTCACCCTGCACCTGTCCATCTGGTACGAAAACTGTCCGCTGGCTCTGCTGGAATCCCAGTCCCTCGGCACCCCGGTGCTCTGCAACCGGATCGGCGGCATCCCGGAACTGGTGGAAGAGGGCCGCACCGGCATCCTGAACGACACCTTCACCCCGGCCGCCTACGCAGAAAAGATCCGGGCGCTCTATGCAGACAAGTCCCTGCTGGCCGAGATGTCGGCCCACTGCATCCAGAAGAAAGACCGTATGATGACGCTGGAGCGCTACTGCGACCAGCTGCTGGCCCTGTATGGCGATGTGGTGAAGAAAGCTTGACGAATCGGAATTTTTTCTGTATTATCGACTGAATGTAAAGGAACGACGTCTATGAACGATCTGCTGCGAAAGACCCGGCGCGCCTTCCATCTGCTGCGGGAACTCCTGAAATATGAAACTGCCACCTGCTGTGCTGCCGTTCTGAAGTGCTGGAACAAGGATTACCGGCATGTCTGGCTCGTCTCCGAGCGGGGCCGCGAAGCGCGGGACAACGGCTACCACATCTTTGCCTACCTGAACCGGGAGCATCCTGAATTGAACAGCTGGTTCGTGGCAGACCCCACCCTGCCGGACTATGAGCGGGTGCAGGCGCTGGGCCGGGTCGTGCCCTACCGCAGCTGGAAGCACTATCTGCTCTGCGCCGCATCGGAGATGAAGATCAGCACCCATGTGCTGGGCTACACCCCGGAGATCGACAGCTACTACATGCTCGACAAGCTCCATGTGGTCCATGGCCCCCGCGCCTTTTTGCAGCATGGGGTCATCATCGACGACATGAAATGGTATCACTACCCCAACATCCGCACCGACCTTTTCGTCTGCTCCCTGCAAAAAGAACGGGATTTTGTAGAATCCGCCTATCATTATCCAGCTGGTATTGTCAAACGGCTGGGTCTGTGTCGGTTTGACGCCCTGCTGCGCCCCCACGAGACCAAGCGCCAGCTGCTGCTGATGCCCACCTGGCGCACCTACGCCATCGAGCGGAAGACCCAGACCGAGTTTGAGCAGAGCGACTATTTCCGGCACTGGCAGGACGTCATCTCCAGCCCGGAGCTGGAGGCGCTGCTGGAGAAGCACGGCTATGAGGCCGTCTTCTACCCTCATTTCGAGGTGCAGCGTTTTCTGAGCAGCTTCCACACCGCCAACCCGCGGGTGAAGATCGCGGCGCTGGGTGAGGCCGATGTGCAGACCCTTCTGATGGAATCCGCCGTCATGGTCAGCGATTTTTCCAGCGTACAGTTCGATTTTGCCTATATGAAAAAGCCCCTCCTCTATTACCAGTTCGATGAGGCACAGTATTGGGGCGTGCACCACGACGTCGGCTACTTCAGCTACCGGGACGACGGCTTCGGGCCTGTGGTCACCGAGCAGGCAGCGCTCTTCCGGGAGCTGGACCGCGCTCTGGCTCAGAACGGCACGATATCCCCCTTCTACGCAAAGCGTGTGGACGCGCTGTTCGACCAGGTGGATGACCAGAACTGTGCCCGCAACTATCAGGCCATCGTGGAGCTTTTGAACTGAACGAACGCGAAGAGCCGCGGCTTGCCCGCAGGCTCGCACAGGAGGGCAGATGCAAAGTTTTATAAAACTACTCTTTGGGGGATATGGCAGCGGAAACTGGGAGTATCTTGCGCAGCATGGAGGAACACAATTCCTGAAGCGGAAATCGGCGCAGCGGCCGTTCTGGCTGCCGCTGCTCTACATTGCCATGATGGGCATCGGGTTCTGGTACCGCGGCATGGGCCTGCCCTGGTTCATGAAGTATCTGGTGCAGGCCGCCGTGGTCGGCCTGGCCGCCTGTTTTCTGCTCATCACCGGAGACTTCAACCGATTGCCCCTCATCGAGGAATATTACATCATCTTTCTCATCCCCTTTGTGATGATGGCGGCGTGGTCCATGCTTGTCTGGTCGCTGGATTTCCAGCAGCTGAACTACATGTCCCGCGGGTGTTCCACTATCCTCTACCACATGATCTCGCTTACCTCGATGTGCGCAGCGGTGTATCTGTTCGGCGGCAAAGCCATCGACTACACCTTCTACGGCATGTGCATCGCCAATGTCTGCATCCTGGTGTTCGACAGCCTCCGGCCTTACGGCCTGAGCGAGTTCATCACCGGCTTCATCGCCTTTGCCAAATCCGGCGGCGTGGACACCAATGCGCCCATCAAAGCGCTGGAAGTCCACGACCTGACCTTCGGGTTCGGTCTGATGGTCCTCTATTACGCCCTCTTTGAAAAAGGTTGGCGGCGGGTCGTCCATCTCACACTGGCGGCGGGCTTCTTCTATCTGGGTCTCAAGCGCATCGCCCTCATCGGTATGCTCGGCGTGCTGGTGATGCACCTGTTCATCACCCGGCTCAAGCCCAAGGGGCAGAACTTTGTGCTCCATTCCATCTCCATCTTCGCCATCGCCGCCTGCCTGTTCTACGTCTTCTTCATCTGGTCGGGCCTGTTCAGCTGGACGGTGGACACCCTGGGCATTGACACCATGGGCCGCAAAGGCCTGTACGAAGCCTTCACCGACCTGTATTCTTTCAGCCCTACGTTCCGCGGCTACGGCATCGGCTGGGTCACGCGGTATATCAGCATCATGAACGCAGCGGGCATCGGCGTCTTTGGCACCCACGACTTCGGCGGGATGCACAACGACCTTGTGACCATGTACATTGAGCTTGGCTTCTGGGGCTTTTCCTTCTGGATCTGGCTCAGCTGGCAGGGCAAGGTCGTCTGGTGCCAGAAGCAGTACGGCACCGAGACCGCTTTCCTGCTGTTGTACTGCACCATTTATGCGTTTGTGACCTACGCGACCGACAACACCGCCTTTTACTGCTATATGAACACGATCTTCATGCTGCTGCCCATCGGCCACGCCATGAAGCTGCTGGATCGAAACGAGGTGATCTACAACCATGCCATCTCCCAAAACAAACCAACCGAACCGCCCGCAAAAAAGTAAGTTCTGGGCGCTGGTCGAACTTCTCTTCCAGGGGCTGTGGAAGCACCGCCTCCTCTACCTGGCCCTCATCCTTCTGGTGATGTGCTCCACCAGCTTTGTGATGTACCACCTGAAAGCCCGCACCGCAAAGATGATGATCGCCCTGAACTACGAGGAAGCCACCAGAGGGCTTTACCCCAACAACACCCGGTTCAACATCTCGCTCATCAAATCGGACGACGTGCTGGACCGCGCCATCGCGAAGGCCGGCCTCGAAGGCCAGGTCACCGCGCAGGATATGGCCGAAAACATCACGGCCTGGGCTTCCAACGTCAACGGAATGCAGCTGCCTTCCGACACCACGAACTATAAGATCGCCACCACCTACACCATCACCTACGAAAAGAACGCCGAGATCGGCCCCCGCATCTCGGCCAGAGATATGCTCGGCCTGATCATCGCGTCCTACAAAGAGGCCTTCTACGAGGACTATACCTACGTCGAGATGGGCATCTCCCCCGATTGGTCCGAGTGCGACAAGCAGGAGTACATGGAGATCGGCTCCTTCTTTGATAAGGAGTGCCAGAAGCTCCACCGCTTCCTGAACACCAACGCCAAGGAGAACGGCACCTTCACTTGCAGCGAGGATATTTTGGCCTGCGCCAAAGACGCAGATGTGGTCTACACCGATGTGTGGGCCTCTATGGGACAGGAAGAAGAAAAAGCAGAGCGGGAAAAGATCTTTAAGAACTACCAGATCAACGACGAAGTAATGGCCGCCGCCAAGCCGGACGCTATGGTGCTCCACTGCCTGCCCGCGCACCGGGAGGAAGAGATTACAGCCAAAGTGTTTGAAGCTCATGCCAACGAGATCTTTGACGAAGCAGAAAACCGCCTGCATGCCCAAAAGGCCGTGCTTGTGAAGCTGTTAGGTTAAACTATGAAAAAACAGAAAGTATATCTCTGTCTGGAGAACGGACAGACCTTTGAGGGCTATCGTTTCGGTGCCGGTGGCGAAATTCAGGGCGAACTGGTATTTACCACCGGTATGGGCGGTTATATCGAGACCCTGACGGACCCCAGCTATTACGGCCAGATCGTGCTGCAAACCTTTCCCCTCATCGGTAACTACGGCTTTATCCCGGAAGATATGGAGAGCCCCAAAAGCTATGTAAGCGCCTATATCGTGCGTGAGTATTGCCAGGCGCCCTCCAACTACCGCTGCCGGGAGACACTGGACGATTTCTTAAAATCCCAAGGCATTATCGGCGTCTACGGCGTAGATACCAGAGAGATCACAAAGACCATTCGGGAAAGCGGTGTAATGAACGCCGTGATCTGTGACGATCCCCGTGTGGTGGACTATAACAAAGTGCGGGACTATGCGGTGGCAGACGCAGTAAAAAGCGTGTCTGCTCCCAAGCCCCAACTGCTGTCTGCCAACGAGCACAAGCACAATGTGGTGCTGCTGGACTATGGCGCCAAGGCCAACATTGCAAGAGAGCTGAACAAGCGTGGCTGCAATGTGGCGGTCATGCCCTACGACACCAAGGCGGAGGACATCTTAGCGCTGCACCCGGACGGCATTATGCTGTCCAACGGTCCCGGAGATCCGGCAGAGAACACCGCTGCCATTGCTCAGCTGAAAAAGCTCATCGGCAAGGCGCCTATTTTTGGCATTTGCCTGGGGCACCAACTGCTGGCACTGGCTATGGGCTGCAAGACGGAAAAGCTGAAATACGGTCACCGTGGCGTGAACCAACCGGTAAAGGATCTGCAAACCGGGCGCACCTATATCTCCAGTCAAAACCACGGCTATGCGGTGGTGAACGATACCATTGCGGCCAGCGGCGGCTCCCTGCGCTGGGTGAACGCCAACGACGGCACCTGCGAGGGTATCGACTACCCTGCCCAGAACGCCTTTACGGTACAGTTCCATCCGGAGGCGTGCAGCGGGCCCCACGACACCCGCTTTTTGTTCGACCGATTTTTACAGATGATGGGAGGCGAGAGCCATGCCGCTGAATAAGAATATCAAAAAGGTACTGGTGATCGGCTCCGGCCCCATCGTTATCGGCCAGGCGGCAGAGTTCGACTATGCCGGCGCCCAGGCCTGCCGGGTGCTGAAAGACGCCGGACTGGAAGTGGTGCTGGTCAATTCCAACCCGGCCACCATTATGACGGACAAGGCGCTGGCGGACCATATTTATTTAGAGCCGCTGACGGAAGAGACCGTGAAGCGCATTATTGAAAAAGAACGCCCGGACTCCATCTTAGGCGGCCTGGGCGGCCAAACCGGCCTGACCATCAGTATGCAGCTGGCAAAGGACGGCTATTTGGACAAAATGGGCGTGACCCTGCTGGGCACAACTGCCCAGGCTATTGACAAAGCCGAGGACCGGCAGCTGTTCCGCGACACCATGATGAAGCTGGGCCAGCCTGTGGTCCCCAGCGACATTGCCACCACCCCGGAGCACGCACGGCAGATTGCCGCAGAGATTGGCTACCCGGTGATTATTCGTCCGGCCTTTACCCTTGGCGGTACCGGCGGCGGCGTGGCTTATAATGAGCAGCAGCTGGATGTAATTGCCAAAAACGGCTTGATGCTCTCCCCCATTACCCAGGTGCTGGTGGAGCGGTACATTGCCGGTTGGAAAGAAATTGAATTTGAAGTGATGCGAGACAGCGCCGGCAATGTGATTGCCGTGTGCTCTATGGAAAACTTTGACCCGGTGGGCGTTCACACCGGTGACTCCATCGTCATTGCCCCGGCTGTGACCCTGGCGGACAAGGAGTACCAAATGCTCCGTTCCGCATCTCTGGATATTATCACCGAGTTGGGCATTGAGGGCGGCTGCAACTGTCAGTTTGCCCTGAACCCGGAAAGCATGGAGTACAGCGTGATCGAGGTCAATCCCCGCGTCAGCCGTTCCTCCGCCCTGGCTTCCAAGGCCACCGGCTACCCCATTGCCAAGGTGACCACCAAGATCGCTTTGGGTTATACCCTGGACGAAATTAAAAACGATGTAACCGGCAAGACCTGTGCCTGCTTTGAGCCGACCCTGGATTATGTGGTAGTCAAGGTGCCCAAGTGGCCCTTTGACAAATTTGTCAACGCCTCCCGCAAGCTGGGCACCCAAATGAAAGCCACCGGCGAAGTGATGAGCATTGCACCCTGTTTTGAGGCTGCCATTATGAAGGCAGTGCGCGGTGCAGAAATCGGGCTGGACACACTGAACAATAAGGCGCTGGACGGACTGGATATTCACGAGAAGCTGCACGACCAGGATGATCTGCGGCTGTTCTCCGTATTCGCTGCGCTGAAAAAGGGCGTGAGTATTGAGGAAATCCACCAAATCACCATGATCGACGAGTGGTTCCTGGCTAAGCTGAAAAACCTGGCGGATTATGAAAAAGAAATCGACGGGTTGCCCCTATCCAGGGAGCAGTACATGCAGGGCAAGCACTACGGCTATACCGATGAAGCCCTGGCGCGCATCAGCGGCGGCTCCATTCCCTATCATCAGGACTGCGTCTATAAAATGGTAGACACCTGCGGTGCGGAATTCGCTGCAGAGACGCCCTACTTCTATTCCACCTATGACGCCCACTGCGAGGCACGCAGCCTGCCCCAAAGCGGCAAGCAAAAGATCATTGTACTTGGCTCCGGCCCCATCCGCATTGGGCAAGGCATTGAGTTTGATTACAGCTCCGTGCACTGTGTGTGGACGCTGAAAGAGCTGGGCTATGAGGTCATTCTTATTAACAACAACCCGGAGACGGTATCCACTGACTTTGACACCGGCGATCGGCTGTATTTTGAGCCGCTGTGCCCGGAAGATGTGATGCAGGTGATTCAGGTGGAAAAGCCCATTGGGGTGGTGGTGGCCTTTGGCGGCCAAACCGCCATTAAGCTGACCAAATTCCTGGACGAAAAAGGTATTAACATTTTGGGCACCAGCGCCGAGTCCATCGACATTGCCGAGGACCGGGAACGGTTTGACAAGCTGCTGGAGAAATTCGGCATCTTCCGTCCCAAGGGCACCAGCGTGATGACTATGCCCCAGGCACTGGTAGCTGCCAACGAACTGGGCTATCCGGTGCTGCTGCGCCCCAGCTATGTGATCGGCGGGCAAAATATGACCATCGCCTACACGGATGATGATGTGCGCCGCTATATGGAGCTGATTCTGGCACAAGGGATTGAAAACCCGGTGCTGGTAGACAAGTATATGATGGGCACAGAGTTGGAAGTGGACTGCATCAGCGATGGCAAAGATGTGCTGATCCCCGGCATTATGGAGCATATTGAACGGGCCGGCGTGCACTCCGGCGACTCTATTGCCGTGTATCCCCCTTACAACCTGAACGATGTGATGCTCCACAAGATCTGCGATGTAAGCGAAAAGCTGGCGCTGTCCTTGGGCACCAAGGGACTGGTTAACATTCAGTACCTGATCTATCGCAACGAGTTGTATGTAATCGAGGTGAATCCCAGAGCCTCCCGCACCATTCCCTATATCAGTAAAGTCACCGGCGTGCCCATGGTGGAACTGGCAACAAAAATTATGGTAGGCGAAAAGCTGCAAGACCTGGGCTACGGCACCGGGCTGTATCGCACACCACCGTACTTTGCGGTAAAAGTGCCGGTATTCAGCTTTGAAAAACTCAATGATGTAAACTCCCAGTTAGGGCCGGAGATGAAATCCACCGGTGAGGTGCTGGGCGTAGGCAAAAACTTGAACGAAGCGCTGTTTAAGGGGCTGGTATCTGCCGGGTATAAGGTAGAAAGCCAAAAGCAGGGTCGCCACGGCGTACTCATCACCGTAACAAAGCAAGATCGGTTTGAGATCGTGGGTCTGGCGAAAAAGCTGGACGACCTGGGCACAGAATTATGGGCAACGCCGGAGACGGCGGCGGCTATTCGCTCTCTGGGTATTGAGGTACATGTGGTCAACAAGCTGCGCCAGGACAACTCCATTATGGACTTGGTAGAGAGCGGCAAATTGGACTACATTGTCTACACTGGCAAAAGCGATAAGAAGTCCATTGCAGACTATATTAAGCTGCACAACCGGGCCAATCAGCTGGGCATTGCCACCCTGACCAGCCTGGACACCGCCAACGCCCTGGCAGATATTATCGCCTCTCGCTACAATCAAATGAACACCGAGCTGGTGGACATCAACCATATGCGCAGCGAAAAGGGCCTGCTGAAATTCACCAAAATGCAGGGCAGCGGCGACGACTACATTTTCTTCAACAACCAGTGCGGCATCATCACCTGTCCGGAGAGCCTGTCCATTGAATTCTCCGACCGGCACAAGGGTATCGGCGGAGACGGTATTGTACTGATTGAAAAGAGCGTGATTGCCGACGCCAGAATGCGCATTTTCAATATGGACGGCAGCGAGGGCCGTATGGCCGGCAACTCCATTCGCTGTGTGGGCAAGTACCTGTATGATAACGGAATGGTGCCCAAAACCGAGATGACCATTGCCACCGCCTCCGGCGTGCGGCACCTGCAACTGTTTATCCGCAACGGCAAGGTATCTTCTGTTACGGTAGATATGGGCAAGGCAGAGTTGAACCCGGCCAAGATCCCGGTTGACCTGCCTGGCGACAAAATCATCTGTCATCCGGTAACCATCGGCAACAAGGAATATAACATTACCTGCGTGGCTACCGGTAACCCCCACTGCGTGGTGTTTGTTGACAATGTGGACAAGCTGGACTTACAACAGATCGGTCCGCAATTTGAGAACAGTCCCCTGTTCCCGGAGCGAGTAAACACAGAATTTGTGCGTGTCGTTAATGAGAGCACCATTAAAATGCGGGTTTGGGAGCGCGGCAACGGAGAGACCCCGGCCTGTGGCACCGGCGCCTGTGCAGCCGTTGTAGCTGCGGTGGAGAACGGCTACTGCAAAAAGGGCGTTGATGTTACTGTAAAGGTGCGTGGTGGCGACCTACTGGTAAACTACACCGACGACCGTATTACCCTTACCGGTGACTGCAACACCGTCTATAAGGGAGAGATCGAATATTAAAGCCTAAGAAGGGCAGCAAAAAGCGCGTACAGATTTCTGTACGCGCTTAAATTATGTTTTATTACAGTTTGACGATACCCAGCGTATCTAAAATAGAACTGATGAGAATGGCCAGCAGGCAGGGCGGAGCGATCCACTTAACCATTGCGGAATAAAACTTCTTCATCTTAAAGGGACCGTTCAGCTCAATTTCGTTGACGATCAGCTGGGGCTTCAGCACAAAGCCAACCATAATGCAGGTGAGCATACCCACAACCGGCATCAACAGACTGTTAGACACAAAGTCCAGGAAATCCAAAATGGAGAAACCGAAAATCGTAAAGGAGGACCACTTGCCAAAACCCAAGGAGCAGCAAATGCCCAATGCCACGGCATATATATAACAGATCACCGTAGCCTTTTTGCGGCCCCAGTGGTAGCGATCGTCCAAACCGGACACAATGGCCTCCATCACGGATACGGAGCTGGTCAGCGCCGCAAACAGCACCAGAATAAAGAACCCGGCGCCGATCAAGCTGCCGATTTTCATCTCGGCAAACACCTTAGGCAGGGTTACAAACATCAGGCTGGGACCTTTGCCCAAGGCGCTTTCGTCCCCTCCCGAATACACAAACACCGCCGGTACGATCATCAAACCGGCAAGGAATGCCACCAAAGTATCAAACACTTCAATCTGGCGCACGGACTGCTCAATGTGATCCTGCTTACGCAAATAAGAACCATAAGTGATCATAATGCCCATAGCCAGGGACATAGAGAAAAACAACTGTCCCAAAGCAGCCAGCACAGTCATCATGCTCAGCTTGCTGAAATCCGGCTTTAAATAATAAGCCACGCCGGCGCCGGCGCCCGGACGGGAGACTACAAAGATAGACAGCAGAATAGTCAAAATCAGCAGCGCCGGCATCAAAACACGGCTGAACTTTTCAATTCCCTTTTCTACGCCTAAAAATACGATCACCGCCGTAGCGGTCATAAACAGCAAAAACCACAAAAGCGGCTCGCCTGTACCGGAAATAAAAGTAGAAAAATAGTTGTCGCCGGCCGCGTCCTGAACGGCACCGGAGATCATCGTGGCGGTGTACTTGGTAACCCAACCGCCAATGACGCAGTAATAAGGCAGAATAAGTACCGGCACCAAAGTCACCAGCTTGCCCATCCAGCTCCACTTTTTGTTCAGTGCGCCAAAGGCCTCCATAGGACTGAGCCGGGTTTTACGACCAATAGCGATCTCCGTAACCATCAGGGTAAAGCCAAAGGTCACCGCTAAAACAATATACACCAATAGGAAGATACCGCCGCCGTACTTAGCTGCCAAATAGGGAAAGCGCCACAGGTTCCCCAAACCCACAGCCGAGCCTGCCGCTGCCAGTACAAATCCCACTTTTCCGGAGAATGTACTTCGATTCTTTTTTGTTTCCATCAAACCATCCAATCTATATCTCTTATTTTACGGAGTAATGCTCTAATTATACTCATTCCGATGGGATTTGTCAATTCCGAACCGGTGGGATTTGCCAATTCCCCGGTAAACAAAGAAAGCCTGCACCGGCGGGTGCAGGCTCGTTCTTATTTGTTATTCCAAAATCACTTGCTGACCTTCACGGACTGCAAGATCCAGTAGTGCAGAGTCAGGCAGTTAGAGGCAAACGTCTTGCGCACATCGGCGCCCGGCGCTGCGGCCATGGGCTGAATGGTGCCGTCGCCCAACTGGGTGTACATAGCGTCCAGCTTCTTTTGCAGCTCCTCCTTTTTCTCACCGTCCGGCAGGTTGCAGGTAATGGCCTTGTTGGCGCAACCGGCATTGTAAATGGACGCCCCCTTAAAGTCCTTTAAGCAAGCAGCCGCTGCAGTGCCGTATTCCTTCACCACAGAATAGGCGGCGCCTTCCTCGTTAAAACCGTAGCCGATCACAGTCACATCGCTGAGATCAAAAGCATTTTTTGCCGTGTAGAGAGAAGCAGACTTATCGCACCCGCCGGCAAAGAGCGCCTTGTCGCCCTTGTCAATCATGCTCTCTGCAATGGAGGCATAACGATCCACCATCTCAAAGGTGGTATCATAGTAATATTCACTTTCCAGCGCCAGACCGGCGGAATTGCCATCCTTATCGCTGTTGGTCCAGTGGTCAAAATAGTAGCCGTCCTTGGGTACGTTAGCGGTAATATGTACCGTATCGCCAGGCAGGTAGTAGCCGCTGCCGGTTCCGTTCTCTACCGTTACGGCAAATGTGGGATCGGTAGATACCACATACACCGGGGTCAGTACCACCGGGTTCTCCTCCACCGTTACATTGGTGGACTTTTCCTTAGCGTTCTCAATATTCTCCGCATTGCCGGTGCTCTCCCAGTGATCAAAGACCATACCCTGGGCTGCTGCCGGTGCGGTGACCCACACCTTTTCACCGACCGTGTTGTCATAGACTTTGTCCGTAGCGGATTTGTCCGCTTTCAGCACAGCCACGCTGCCAACGCTGCCCTCCGCCTTGGTGTAAACGGCGGTCAGTGTACAGTCACACTCCTCCACAATCAGGTTGATCTCGGTCTTTTTCTTGCTGGACACATTAACTTTTTTGTCCTTCACACCCTCGGTGTTGCTCTTAACCTCCCAGTGGTCGAACTTCTCCCCCTGCTCGTTAAACAGATCGCAGGAAACGGTCACATTCTGGCCCTCTTTGTAAGTACCGCTGCCGTTGCCGTTCTCCACCACCACCTTGTGGCAGGTTTTGTCTGCCTCTTTGATGGGCTTATACACCGGAGTCAGAGTCACGGAGTAGTCATAATCTAGCAGCGGAGAGTCATAATCCGCATAATCCAACTGCACCGGTACGCCCAGGGTATCCGCCGCTGCGGCAGCGCCCTGTACAAATCCGGCACCGTAGTTGGAGGAATGGTCGTTCTGTACCGAGCCAAGGTAACCCAGCTTGGTATTCCCCTGAAGCACGGCAGAAAAGCCGGCCAAATAGCCGCTTTGCAGGTCATCAAAACTGGCGCTCATTACATTGGGCAGCAGCCGCGCAGACTTGTCTCCGGCAGAATGGGGCACAGCGTCCAGCAAAACAAAATGCAGCTCCGGATACATGGTGGCCAGCTCGTAGCAGATCACGGCAAAGGTCTCGCCGGGCAGCACAATGTACTTGGCGCCCTTGTCCACAGCCAGTTTTACATACTGCTCCACCACATCGGTGGTCAGCTCTTGGTTCTCCTCTAATGCCGGCTGGTAATAGACGGCCTTGGCGGAATTCTCATTGGCATAGGTCTGCACCCCGTCCCAGGCGGACTGGTTATAGGCCTTATCGTGGATACTGCCACCGTCGGTGATCAGCGCCACATCATACTTTAGATCTGATGTTTTTGTGCACCCTGCAAAGGCAAAAACGCCCACTGCCACCAGAGTCAAACACAACAAAAAGGAAAGGATCTTCTTCATCACTCTATTGTCCCTCCAACAATAAAATACTACCCCTCAATGATACCAAAAACTTTCTGCCAATGCAATAGATTTTGTTGATTTGGCGATGAAAAAACACTATAATAAAATCATAAAATCCCGAGAGGTGAAAATAATGGACACATTGCGTGCAAGCGTACTAAGGGACAGAAAGCCGCAAATCGGCATTGTGCTGGGCAGCGGGCTGGGTGCCCTTGCAGACAGAATAGAGGGGGCAGAGGCTCTGCCTTACAGCGATATACCCGGTTTTCCGGTCTCTACGGCGCCGGGACACAAAGGACGATTTGTCTTTGGCACCATTGGCGACAAAGAAGTGGTGCTCATGGACGGCCGGGTGCACCTGTATGAGGGCTATACGCCCCAGCAGGTGGTGATGCCCATTCGCCTGATGCGCCAAATGGGGGTCGACACTGTAATCCTCACCAACGCCAGCGGCGGTATTCGCCGGGATCTGCATGCCGGGGACCTGATGCTGCTGACAGACCACATTTCCAGTTTGGTCCCCTCTCCTCTGCGGGGTGAGAACGACCCTTCGCTGGGTGTACGCTTTCCGGATATGCGCCATGTGTATGACGATGATTTGCAGCGCCTGTTACGCCAAACGGCAAAGGCACTGGATATTCCGCTGAAAAGCGGCGTCTATATTCAACTGCAAGGCCCGGCATTTGAAACCCCGGCGGAGATCAAAATGTGCGCCGCTCTGGGTGCGGACGCCGTGGGTATGAGTACCGCCATTGAGGCGCAGGCCGCCCGGCACTGCGGATTGCGCGTGGCCGGCGTCAGCTGCATTACCAACCTGGCCAGCGGTCTGCTGGATTGTCCCCTGACCTCCGAGGAGGTGGGCGAGACCGCCGCTAAGGTGGCTGAGAATTTCCAATCCCTGATCCTTGAAACTGTGAAACGGATGTGACAATATGGAAAACTTGAAATACCAAGACGGAAAGCTGGAGATTCTCGACCAGCGGATGCTGCCGAATGAAGCAAAGTGGCTGCCCATTGACAGCAAGGAAGCGGCCTTTGAAGCCATACAAACGCTGGCAGTACGGGGCGCACCGGCCATCGGTATCTTCGCCGCATTCTCTATGGCGTTGTTTGGCAAGGACGACCCGGCGGCGTGCAAAGCCTACTTAGACAGCGCCCGCCCCACGGCTGTGAACCTGAGCTGGGCCACTGCACGGCTGGCAAAGGTGATGGAAAATGGCGGCGACCCGGTGGCAGAAGCCTTGGCGGTGCAGGCCGAGGACATAGAAATGTGCCGCAAAATCAGCGCTTACGGCTTGTCCCTGCTCCGGGATGGCGATGGTCTGCTGACCCACTGCAACGCCGGCGAGCTGGCTACAAGCCGCTACGGCACCGGACTGGGACCGATCCTGCTGGGCAAGGAAAAGGGCTACAACTTCAAGGTGTTCTCCGACGAAACCCGTCCCCTGCTGCAAGGGGCACGGCTCACCAGCTATGAATTGGAAAAAGCCGGCGTGGATGTGACCCTGATTTGTGACAACATGGCCAGCCAGGTGATGAAAAACGGCTGGATTCAGGCGGTGCTGGTAGGCTGCGACCGGGTGGCTATGAACGGTGACGCCGCCAACAAGATCGGCACTTCCGGGGTGGCAATTCTGGCAAAGCACTACGGTATTCCCTTTTATGTGCTTGGACCTACCTCCACGGTGGATCCCCACTGTGCCACCGGCGCAGATATTCAGATCGAGGAGCGCCCCGGAGACGAGATCAAGAAACTGTACTTTGATCACCCCACAGCGCTGCCTCAAACCAAGTGCTACAATCCGGCCTTCGATGTTACGGACCACAACCTGATCACCGCCATTATTACGGACAAAGGCATTTTGCGCCCGCCGTACACCGAGAGCCTGCGCGCCCTGTTTCAGGAGGAAGTATGATACGATTCTATAACGGTCCTGTACTGACACTGCAACAGGACAAAATGAATATTACGCACCAAGAGGTATGGGTAGACGGCAACCGTATTGTGTGCCTGGGAGCAAACCCGGGGGCAAAAGCGGACCGGGAGATCGACCTGAACGGCGATCTGCTGATGCCGGCCTTTAAGAACGCCCACACCCACTCGGCCATGACATTTGGCCGCTCCTTTAGCGACGATCTCCCCCTACAAAGCTGGCTGTATGACAAAATCTTTCCCTTGGAAGCCAAGCTAACCGCAGAGGATATTTATCATCTGTCCCGACTGGCATTCCTGGAGTATTTGGAGAGCGGCATTTCTGCCTGCTTTGATATGTACTACTTTCCGGAAGCCATGGCAAAGGCGGCGGTGGACGCCGGGTTCCGCACGGTGATGTGCGGCGCGGTCAATAATTTTAATGAAAGCCCGGCACTTTTAGAAGAATACTACAACACCTACAACAACGATCACCCGCTGGTGTCCTACCAACTGGGGTTCCACGCAGAGTACACCACCAACCGCTCCATTATGGAGGCCATTGCGGCGCTGGCAGAGAAGTACAAGGCGCCGGTGTATATGCACGCCAGTGAGACGGAGAGCGAGGTGCAGGACTGCATTGGCCGCTACGGCATGACCCCTACGGCGCTGTTTGAGCAGCTGGGGCTGTGGAACTACGGGGGCGGTGCGTTTCACAGTGTTTGGGTCAGCAATGAGGACCTGAACATTTACAAAAAACACGGCGTTTACGCAGTGCTGAATGCCGGCTCCAACGCCAAGCTGGCCAGTGGCATTGCCCCGGTGGAAAAAATGTTGCAAATGGGCATTCCCCTGGCGGTGGGCACAGACGGTCCCTCCAGCAACAACGCGCTGGATATGTTCCGGGAAATGTACCTGATCTGCGTACTGCAAAAGCTGCGGGAAAAGAACGCCGCAGCGGCAGACGCCAACGCCATATTAAAAGCAGCCACCGCAGGCTCCGCCCGGTGTATGGGACTGCCGGAGGCGGACTGCATCGCCCCCGGTAAGCTGGCGGACCTAACGGTGATCGACCTGCATCGGCCCAATATGCAGCCCATCAACAACATTACCAAAAACCTGGTGTACAGCGGTGCCAAAACCAATGTGCGCCTAACTATGGTAGACGGACAAATTCTCTATGAAAACGGCCGGTTCTTAAACACAGATACAGATGAAATTTACAAGAACGCACAAACGGTCATTGACCGAATTCGTTAAGGAGGCACAGCGATGAAAGTCATATTGGTCAATGGATCTCCCCACCAGCACGGCTGCACCTACACAGCCCTGGCGGAGATCGCCCATGCACTGCAAGAAGAAGGCATTGACAGCGAGATCTTTTGGATCGGAAACAAGCCCATTGGCGGCTGCATCGGCTGTCATGGCTGCATCAAGCTGGGCAAATGTGCCTTTGACGACGACCCGGTGAACGCCTTTACAGCCAAGGCCAAGGAAGCGGACGGCTTCATCTTTGGCTCGCCGGTACACTACGCAGCGGCCACCGGCAATCTGACTGCCTTTATGGACCGGGTGTTCTATTCCGACGGTTGCGGCAAAGGCAGAGCCTTTTACTTAAAACCCGCAGCAGCAGTAGTCAGCGCCCGCCGGGCAGGCACCACCGCCACCCTGGACCAACTGAACAAGTACTTTACCATTGCCCAAATGCCGGTGATCTCCTCTCGGTACTGGAATATGGTTCACGGCTTTACCCCGGAGGATGTAATGAAGGACCTGGAGGGTCTGCAGGTGATGCGGGTACTGGCGCGGAATATGGCTTACTTCTTGAAGTGCAAAGCCGCCGGTGCCTCCGCCGGCGTGGAGCCGCCCAAAACGGAGCGAGCCATTCTCACCAACTTTGTTGACTGATTTATAAGAACAGAAAAAGAGCCATCGGCAATGCCGGTGGCTCTCTTTATATCGTCTATTCTTATTTTGCTGCGGTCTCGCAGTACAGGCAGCGGTAGGTGCCCTTGTCCGGGTCAACCAGGGTGAACACATCATCCACCTGCTCGTGGTTGCTGATGCACGCCGGATTGGGGCAATGCACCATATTCACCAGCTTTTCCGGCAGACGCAGCGCCTGCTTTTCCGCCGCTTTTCCGCCGCAGATCACATTCACGGTGGTATGGGGCGCCAGGTACGCCACCGCGTCCAAGTTCAAATCAAACTTGTCCGTGGCGATCTTAAGCACATCTTTTTTGCCCATTTTAGAGGACTTGGCGTTTTGGATCAGCGCCACCTGGGCATCGGTCTTGTCCAGCCCCAACAGCTTATAAATACGCATACCCATACCCGCAGGGATATGGTCCAGTACATAGCCGTTTTGGATCGAATCAATGGTCATTCCAGTGCACCTCCCCACTTCAGCAGCGTCATAATCAGCGCCATACGCATGTATTTGCCGTTCTTGGCCTGTTCAAAATACTTGGCTCGCGGATCGTCGTCCACATCCACAGTGATCTCATGGACCCGAGGCAGCGGGTGCATAATGGTCAGGTTGCTTTTGGCGCTTTCCAGCTTCTCCGGATCCAGAACAAAGGCGTCCTTATGACGCAGGTACTCGTCTTCCGAAAAGAAGCGCTCTCTCTGAATACGGGTCATATAAAGCACATCCAGCCGGGGCATCACATCTTCCATATGCTCAACCTCTGTGTACTTCATACCGGAGGCGTCCAGCACATCCGTTTTGATATAATCCGGCACTGCCAACTCCTTGGGGGAAATCAGCACAAACTCCACATCCGTATAGCGGCACATAGCCTTAATGAGGGAATGCACCGTGCGGCCAAATTTCAAATCCCCGCAAAGGCCGATGGTCAGGTGGTTCAAACGACCCTTTTCCCGATAAATGGTGAGCAGGTCCGTTAAGGTCTGCGTGGGGTGGCTGTGGCCGCCGTCACCGGCGTTGATGATGGGCACATCGCTCTTAAAGCTGGCAACCCGGGGCGCACCCTCCAGCGGGTGACGCATAGTGATAATATCCGCATAGCAGGACACGATCTTCACCGTGTCCCCTACCGTCTCGCCCTTGGAGGCAGAGGAAGAATTGGCCTCTGCAAAACCCAGCACATTGCCGCCCAACTCCATCATCGCCGCTTCAAAAGACAGGCGGGTGCGGGTAGACGGCTCAAAAAACAGGGTTGCCAATTTTTTGCCGTCGCACACATGGGCGTATTTCTTAGGGTTGGCGATAATGTCCGTAGCCAAGTGGATCAAATCGTCAATCTCTTCTACCGTAAAGTCCGTTGTATCTAAACAATGGCGCATAAAGACCACTCCTTCTGCTTACAGTTCCATCCAAGCCGGGTCCTGGGGGTTCTTTTGGAACGCGGTCAGCTTGGCAATATCCTTGTCTGCGATATAACCCTCGGCGGCAGCCACCTTGGACAGGGTGTCAAAGTCAGACAGGCTGTAGTTTACCACATCGGCAGCAGCCAGGCGCTCCACGCCCTTTTGCAGACCATAGGTGAAGATGGAGGCAATACCCAGCACCTGAGCACCGGCCTGGCGCAGCACATCTACTACTTCCAGCACAGAGCCGCCGGTGGAGATCAGATCTTCAATCACCACGACTTTAGTGCCCGGCTCCATTTTGCCCTCAATTTGGTTTTGGCGGCCGTGGTCCTTATGACCGGAGCGCACATAACCCATGGGCAGGTCCAAAATGGTCGCGGTAATGGCTGCGTGGGCAATACCCGCCGTGGAGGTGCCCATCAGCATCTCCGCTTCCGGGAACTTCTCTTTTACAATCTCAGCCAGTCCGGCCTCCACATCTTTCCGTACCGCAGGAGCGGACAGAGTCAGCCGGTTGTCGCAGTAAATGGGGCTATGGATTCCGGAAGCCCAGGTAAAGGGATCGTCCGGCTTCAAGAACACAGCACGAATGGACAGCAAATCTTTTGCAATCTGTTCCTTAGTAATGGTCATAATAACACTCCTTAATCTATAAATTCACGGCAGCAGCGTCTGTACGCAGCCACCGGGTCATCGGCAGCGGTAATGGGGCGGCCCACCACAATGTAGTCGGAGCCGATCTCCTTTGCCTTGGCAGGGGTGGTCACTCGCACCTGGTCGCCCAGGTCGCCGTCCGCAAAGCGCACGCCGGGAGTCACGGTCATAAAGGCCTTGCCGCAGGCGTCCTTCACCATGCCCGCCTCCAGCGGCGAGCACACCACGCCGTCCAGGCCGGCGGTCTTGGCGTTCTTTGCGTACTGCACAATGGTGTCGTTGATATTCGCGTTGATGAGCAGTTCTTTTTGCATGCGCTCCTCACTGGTAGAGGTCAGCTGGGTCACGGCGATCAGCAGCGGACGCGTGCCGTCCGGCCGGGTCAGACCCGCCAGTGCAGCCTCCATCATCTCTACTGTACCAGCAGCGTGCACATTGGTCATATCCACATCCAGTCGGCTCAGCACTGCCATGGATTTCTTTACCGTATTGGGAATATCGTGCAGTTTCAGATCCAAAAAGATCTTGTGTCCACGCTTTTTCAGCTCCCGTACAATGGACGGACCCTCTGCGTAATACAGCTCCATACCGATCTTCACAAAAGGCTTTTCCTCTGTGAATTTGTCCAGGAACGCAAAGGTTGCCTCTGCGCTTGCAAAATCGCAAGCCACGATCACATCTTTACCCATTTTTTACCACTCCTATCACATCACTTAATTTATCAATCCCCAGGTCTGCGCACACAGTCGGCAGATCCTCAATGATTTTTTTGCAAGCGTAGGGGTCTACCAAATTGGCAGCGCCTACCTGTACAGCCGTGGCACCGGCCATCATCATCTCCACCACATCCCGGGCACTGGTAACGCCGCCGCAGCCCATCACGGGAAGGTTGCAGGCACTGGCCACCTGGTACACCATACGCACCGCCACCGGAAACACCGCCGGGCCGCTAAAACCGCCCATGGTGTTGGCAATCACCGGTCGACGCCGGTTAAGATCAATGCGCATACCCAGCAGGGTGTTGATCAGACAAATACCATCCGCACCGGCCTCTTCGCAAGCTTTGGCAATGGCTACAATATCCGTTACATTGGGCGACAGCTTAATGAACACCGGCTTGGTTGTCACTGCCTTTACCGCCCGGGTCACTTCTGCGGCACAGGACGGATCGGTGCCAAAGCTCATACCGCCGCCGTGCACATTGGGGCAAGATACATTCACTTCCAAAATTCCCACCTGCTCCTCTTTGTCCAGCAGCTGGCAGGTATAGGCATAGTCCTCCACGGAGAAGCCGCTCACGTTGGCGATCACCGGCTTGTGAAAGATTTTTTTCAGCTCCGGCAGCTCATGCTGGATCACATGGTGCACCCCGGGATTTTGCAGACCAACGGCATTGATCATGCCGGCGGTACATTCTGCAATGCGGGGGGTAGGATTGCCAAAACGAGCATCCCTTGTGGTGCCCTTAAAGGAGAAAGAGCCTAACATGTTAATATCATAAAATTCGCTGAATTCCTTGCCAAAGCCGAAGGTGCCGGAGGCAGGAACCACCGGATTGTCTAACTCCAGCCCGCACAAATTCACACGCAGGTCTACCATATGATCTCCTCCTTTACCAGCACCGGTCCGTCCTTGCAAATGCGCTTGTTGCCGTACTTGGTCTTGCAGGAACAGCCCATACAAGCGCCAAAGCCGCAGCCCATGCGCTCCTCAAAGGACAACTGACCGGAGGTGGCAGAGCGGTCATATACCGCCCGCAGCATCGGCAGCGGACCGCAGGTATAAAAGTAGTCGTACTCTGCCGGGAAAACGTCTGTCACGAAGCCCTTGGTGCCTACACTACCGTCCACGGTGGTGATCCGCACTTCCGCACCCAATGCAGCGAATTCCTCAGCGTAGAACACTTCGTCCGCCGTGTTAAAGCCTAAGATCACCGTCACCTGCTGCCCGGCAGCCCGCAAGCACTTGCAAAGGTTGTAAAGGGGCGGCACACCTACACCACCGCCGATAAGCAGCGCGTGGTGCACAGGCTGGATCGTGTAGCCATTGCCCAGGCCGGTAAGCATATCCAGCGTCTCCCCCGGCTGCATCTTTGCCATTTGGGCCGTCCCCTGCCCCACAACTTTATAGATGATGGTCACCGTCTGACTGTCATAGTCGCAGACGGAGATGGGGCGGCGCAGGAACTTGCCCTCCAGGGCAATGTTCACAAACTGGCCCGGCGCCGTAATGTACCGGGTGTCCCCTGCCAGCACCATACGGTACACGCTGGCGGTCAGTGGTCGGTTTTCTTCTATTGTAAAAATACCTTGTTTATACATACGCTTACTCCGCGTCTATGGTAGACACGCCCAGAGTGATCTCCTCCAGCACATCCAGCAGCACCTTTACCGTGTCCAGCGAGGTGAACATGGTCACATTGTTTTCCACCGCAGCCCGGCGAATTTCAGAGCCGTCCGAATGACTGTCACCGTGGTTAATATCAATGGTGTTAATCACATAGGCAATGTGCCCCTGGCGCAGTGCCATCAAGATTTCGTCACTGTCATCCTCAGTGAGCTTTTGCCGCACCCGGGTGCGAATGCCGTGGTCTTTCAGGTACTTGGCGGTGCCCTCGGTGGCTTCGATATTAAAGCCCAGGTCGTAGAACCGACGGATCAACGGCAGCGCAGTAGGCTTGTCCTGATCCGCAATGGTCACCAGTACCGTGCCGTAGTTGGACACATGCAGCCCGCTGGATTGTAACGCTTTATACAGAGCGCGGGTCAGGCTCTTGTCGTAGCCGATGGCCTCACCGGTGGACTTCATCTCCGGGGACAGGTAAGTGTCCATCCCTTTCAGCTTGCTAAAGGAAAACGCAGGCGCCTTCACATACCAGCGCTTTTTCTCCTTGGGATACACCTCCGTAATGCCCTGCTCTTTTAAGCTGTGGCCCAGGATCACCTGGGTGGCAATGTGCGCCATAGGCACGGAAGTGGCCTTGGACAGAAACGGCACCGTGCGGGAAGAACGGGGATTCACCTCGATCACATACACATCGTCGTTGCTGTCTGCAATAAACTGGATATTGTAAAGGCCCACGATGCCGATGGCGGTACCCAGTTTAACGGTATAATCAACAATCTTGTCCTTGACCGCCTGGCTGACGGAGAAGGTGGGGTAGATGCTGATAGAGTCGCCGGAATGTACGCCGGTGCGCTCCACATGCTCCATAATACCGGGAATGAACACATCTGTGCCGTCACAGATGGCGTCCACCTCCAGTTCTTTACCCATAATGTATTTATCCACCAGCACCGGCTGATCGGTGTTGATCTCCACAGCCGTTTGCAGGTAGTGGCGCAGGCTCTCCTCATTGGCAACGATCTGCATGGCACGACCACCCAATACAAAGGAGGGGCGCACCAGCACAGGATAACCGATGGAGGCAGCAACGCGCACGCCCTCTTCAATATCCGTAACCGCCAGGCCCTTAGGCTGGGGAATGCCCAGCTTTTCCATTACCTTTTCAAAGCTGTCCCGGTTCTCTGCCCGGTCAATGGCAGCCACATCGGTGCCGATGATGGGCACACCCAGCGCGTGCAGTGGAGGCGCCAGGTTAATGGCGGTCTGACCGCCAAGGGACACCACAATGCCCATGGGCTGCTCCAGCTCGATCACATTCATCACATCTTCCACCGTCAGCGGCTCAAAATACAGCTTGTCTGAGGTGGTGTAGTCGGTAGAAACGGTCTCCGGGTTGTTATTAATGATAATCGCCTCGTACCCGGCGTCCCGAATGGACCAAATAGCGTGCACGGTGGAGTAGTCAAATTCCACGCCTTGACCGATGCGAATGGGGCCGGAGCCAAGCACTACGATCTTCTTTTTATCTGATACAACGGACTCATTCTCCTCCTCATAGGTGGAGTAGAAGTACGGCACATAGGAGTCAAACTCAGAGGCACAGGTGTCGATCATCTTATACACCGGGAACAGCTTGATCGACTTGCGCAGGTTAAAGACTTCCGCCTCCGTCATGCCCCACAGCTGGCCGATATATTTGTCGGACACGCCCATTTTTTTGGCGTCCCGTAAGGTCTGTTCATCCCGGGGATTGGCTCGCAATACCGCCTCAAAGTCCACAATGTTCTTGAACTTTTCCAAAAACCACATATCAATCTTCGTGGCATTATAAATGCGGTTCAAATCGCAGCGCAGCCGGATCAACTGGGCAATGGCGTACAACCGATCATCGGTGCCGGTGTGGATATAGCCCAGCAGCTCCTCTTGACTGTACGTGTCAAACTTCTTCATATACAGATGGCAAACACCAATCTCCAGGGAGCGCACCGCCTTAAGCAGGCTCTCCTCCATGGTGCGACCAACGCTCATCACCTCGCCGGTGGCCTTCATTTGGGTGTTCAGCGTATTGTTGGCGTCGGCGAATTTGTCAAAGGGGAAACGGGCAATCTTGGTGACCACATAGTCCAGGGTAGGCTCAAAGGAAGCGGGGGTGTTGGCAATAGGGATCTCGTCCAGATGCATACCCACGGCAATCTTGGCGCTGACCCGGGCAATGGGATAGCCGCTGGCCTTGGAAGCCAAGGCAGAGGAACGGCTGACGCGGGGGTTTACCTCAATAAGATAATACTGGAACGAATGGGGATCCAGCGCAAACTGCACATTGCACCCACCCTCGATCTTCAGCTCCCGAATGATCTTCAGTGCAGAGTCACGGAGCATCTGGTACTCTTTGTTGGTGAGGGTCTGAGAGGGCGCCACCACCACAGAGTCGCCGGTATGGATACCCACCGGGTCAATATTCTCCATATTACAAATGGTAATGGCGGTATCGTTGGCGTCCCGCATTACCTCATATTCTACTTCTTTATAGCCCTTAATGCTCTTTTCCACCAGCACCTGGTGCACCGGTGACAGGGCCAAGGCATTTTTCAGCATCACACGGCACTCTTCTTCATCATCCGCAAAGCCGCCGCCGGTGCCGCCAAGGGTAAAGGCCGGGCGCAGCACAACGGGATAACCGATCTCTGCAGCAGCACGCAGACCGTCCTCCAGGGTCTCGGCGATCTCTGAGGGCAGCACTGGCTCCCCCAGTCCCTGGCAAAGTTCCTTAAACAGTTCTCGGTCCTCAGCCCGCTCAATGGACTCAAAGCTGGTACCGAGAATTTCTACATCGCACTCTTGCAGCACGCCTTTTTTCGCCAGCTGTACCGCCAAGTTCAGACCGGTTTGGCCGCCCAGGGAAGGCAAGATAGCGTCCGGGCGCTCATGACGAATAATACGCGCCACATATTCCAAATTCAGCGGTTCCATATAGACTTTATCGGCAATATCCGTATCGGTCATAATGGTAGCCGGGTTGGAGTTGATGAGCACAACTTCATAGCCCTCCTCACGCAGGGCAAGGCAGGCCTGGGTGCCGGCATAGTCAAACTCCGCCGCCTGGCCAATGACGATGGGGCCGGAGCCGATCACCAATACTTTATGAATATCTGTACGCTTAGGCATGGTTCTGCGCCTCCTCCATCAAATCAATAAACCGGTCAAACAAATAGGCACTGTCCTGCGGACCGGGTGCGCTCTCCGGGTGGTACTGCACGGAGAACAGCCGGTTCTCCGGAGAGGCCACACCTTCAGCGGTGCGATCCAGCAGGTTCACATGGGTCAGCTCCAGCTCCGTGCCGGCCAGGGAGGCCACATCCACCGCATAAGAATGGTTTTGCGAGGTGATCTCGATCTTGCCGTTCTCCAAATGCTTCACCGGGTGGTTACCGCCCCGGTGGCCAAACTTCATCTTAAAGGTCTTCGCTCCCAGCGCCAGGCTGATCATCTGGTGCCCAAGACAAATGCCGAAGATGGGCAGCTTGCCCTTAAGCTGCTGCACCACTTCGATCACCGGGGTCACATCCTCCGGGTTACCGGGACCGTTAGACAGGAACAGTCCGTCCGGATGCATGCGCAGAATCTCCTCCGCGGTGGTATCGTAAGGCACTACCGTCACATTGCAGCCTTTTTCGTTCAGCTTGCGGATAATATTCAGCTTTACCCCGCAGTCGATGGCTACCACATCGTACTTATGGTTAGGGGTGCGGGAATACCAGCGCTTTTTGCAGCTGACCCGAGACACCATATCTGTGGGAATGGTGTAATTCTTCACCTGCCACAGGGCACTGTCATAGGGCATATCCGCCGGGAAGATGCCCACTTTTTGGCTGCCTTCGTCTCGAATGATGCGGGTGAGCATGCGGGTGTCAATCCCACTGATACCGGGAATTCCATATTCCTCCAGCACCTCAGACAGGGTCTTGGTATAGCGGAAGTTGGAGGGCTGATCGTTGTATTCCCGCACGATCAGGCCACCCATGGTGGGAATCTTGGTCTCATAATCCTCATCGGTCATACCGTAGTTGCCAATGAGTGGGTAAGTCATCACGACCATTTGATCTGTATAGCTGGGGTCGGAAACGATCTCCTGATACCCCACCATAGAGGTGTTAAACACGATCTCGTTAATGGCGCTCTTATCTGCGCCAAAGCCGTAGCCGAAGAACTGCTTGCCGTTCTCCAGCACCAACTGCTTATCGTAAGGCTTCATATACTACTTCTCCTCTCCATACCGTCAATCTGTTTTTTCCCTGCACCTGCCAACCGGCAAAAGGCGTTGCCCTGCCCACAGTCACAAACTTGTCCGGGTCTACCGTCCAGTTGCAGTCCGTGTCCAGCAGGCACAGATCCGCCGGTGCGCCGGGAACAATCTCGCCAACCGGCAGGTCAAATATTTCTCTTGGCCGCACGGCCATCATTTGAATCAGCTTTTCAAAGGTCATCACGCCGGTGCGCACCAGCTTGGTGTACAGCACCGGGAATGCCGTTTCCAAACCCACAATACCCATGGCGGAACCGGACAGACCCTTCTCTTTTTCCGCAGCACTATGGGGCGCATGGTCGGTGGCGATCACATCCACCGTGCCGTCTGCTACGCCCTCTAACAGGGCTTCTCTATCGCTGCGGCTGCGCAAGGGCGGGTTCATCTTAAACCGACCGTCCTCCTGTAAATCCTCATCACACAGAACAAGGTAGTGGGGGCCGGTCTCGCAGGTGACGGGCACGCCGCTTTTTTTCGCTTCTCGAATCACTTCCACGCTCTCCTTGGTGGAAATGTGGCACACATGGTAACGACAACCGGTATCCGACGCCAGGCGGCAGTCCCGCTCGATCATCTTCCACTCGGAGGCGGAAGAAATGCCCCGGTGACTGTGCGCCTTGCAGTAAGCGCCGTCGTGAATGTAGCCGCCATTCAGCAGATCGTTGACCTCGCAGTGGGCGGAGATCACCTTGTTCAGCGCCTTGCATCGCGCCATCGCTTCTCGCATTAAGCCCTCGTCCTGCACACCGCAACCATCGTCGGAAAAGCCCACCACCTTTGGTGACAGCGCTTCAAAATCCACCAATTCGCCACTACCTTTACGCCCCTTGGTAATAGAGGCAAAGGGCAATACCTGAATTTTGGCGTCCCGGTCAATGATCGCCTGTTCCTCTGCCAAATGAGCCGGGGTGTCCGGCGCCGGGGTCAGATTGGGCATGGCGCAAACGGTCGTATAGCCCGCCGCAGCTGCCGCCCCGGACCCGGTGGCAATGGTCTCCTTATAAGAAAAACCGGGCTCACGGAGATGCACATGCACATCAACGAAACCCGGTATAAGGAAATACTGACCCCTTGCGTCAAAAAGGGCATTGACCCCATCAGAGGAAATGGAGGTGCCGAGGGACTTTATTTTGCCTCCCTGTAAGAGGACATCTGCCGTATGAAACCCGCCGCCGTTCCAGCAGCGCGCGTTCTGAATAAGCAATGTCATATTCTGTACTCTCCATCAAAATTGCTGTTCGTTCTAAACAGATATTATACTGGACACAAGACCTAAAGTCAAGACATAATTTGATTACAAAACGGTGAATTCTGCCGCCGCAAAAGCACCGGATAAGCCCCCTCCGGGGAGAGGGCTTATCGGCATTTATTTTGCAGACGCTTTGGTTTGTTCCTCTTTCATTTCTTCCAGCAATTTTTCATGCACCGCGTCCTGCTTTTTGCGCACAACAGAAGCAGGAATAAAGCAGAACACCATGACCGCGGCGGCACCCAAGAACAGCTCCATGGGATACACAATATCCGCGCTGTCTGTAACGCCTTTATTATACTGATTGATAATAAACTGGGCAATCAGCGGTCCGATAATCATGGGCACCAACACATACAGCACCATACGACAGCCCTGGAACAGACCCTCCCGGCCCTTTGGAATGCAGTCCCGATAGGAAGCGGTAAACAGCCCTGCCATCACCAGAGTTACACCAATCACCAAAATACCGCCGACAATTAAAATCGCCAGTTCCGCCTTTAGGTTTTTGCCTACGAAAAACTTAGCGCTCCAAATAACTACGCAGCCGATGATCCCGGCAATAATGGTGGGATAGAAAAAGTGCTTTTTGCCCACTTTATCCATAGCGGTACTCACCAAAACGGAGCCCACGGCCGCCGCCAGGCCAATAATGGCCACCGGGACAATATAATCCTTGATTTGCAGCGTGCCCTCAATAATATTGAACAAATAGTTCACATAGATCTGGTATGCAATAGCCGCCACCATATTGCCGGACAGACAAACATACAGCAACTTGTTTTCTTTGATCACTTTCGGGTTTAAGCTATACACAAAGTCGGCCAGAAAATTACCGTCCGTCTTTTTTTGCAGACCCGGCTTGTCTTTCATCAAGAACACGCCGATCAGGCCGCCGACAGTGGGAATGATACCCAGGAGCATAAAGAACTTTTTCCAATCGTCGGTAGTGGCAGCGGCATTGGTCAGCCCGTCAAAGCCTACAAACACAACGGCAATGGCCAGCAGCGGCAGCACTGCCAAAATGGTATCTACCTTGCTGCGGTTGGCGGTATTCGTCATATCTGTGATCCAGGTGTTAAAGGACGCATCGTTACTGATGGAACCGATCACAGACATCACGCAGTCCATGACAACCACCAAAATCACCATGGCCTTGACTTTATCCGGCGCCGGCTGCATAGGGATCAAGGCAAAGGCCATAATGGTAAAGCCCCAAATCACATACCCCCAGGTGATAAACACCTTGCGCTTGCCGGTACGGTCGCAGATGGCGCCGCCCAGCAGCGTAGACAGTGTGGCAAACAGTGCGGAGAACGCCACCATCAGCGTAGTGGCATAAGGCGCGCGGGTGATCTCATTTTGCATAAAACGGCTGAAATACATATTCTCTACCACCCAGGCAATTTGGCCGATCAGGCCAAACAGCAGAATGGAGGTCCAGGTGCGCCCTGACAAAGCGCCCGGATTCTTTGCTTTCATAGTCATTCCCCCTAAAACAGAATAGAGTTGCCCTATTCTTTGGCTTATTTTACCACATTCTATTGAAATTGTGAAGAGAATATAGTAAAATAGAACAAAATTATTTTACAATTTCCAATAATTTGCCCATTACAAAACCCGTCATAGCAATTAAGGAGGACCCGCGATGATAGACCGCAAAACTTACCTGACCCTGCCCGGTGACTACAAGACCTTAAAGAGCGATTTTTTGGGAGCCTTGGAGGCAAGCGGAAAAGATGTACTGGTGCTCACCGACTGCGTCACATTAAAAGTGGGCAAGACTCGCTTTATCATTTCTCCCCTGTTTGCGCCTATTGACCCGAAGCGAATCGTCTCAAAGGCGTTTACCAAGGAGGAGTTCACAGCGTTAATGAGCGAGTACCACGAGGGCTGTACCCCGGAGGATATTGAATCGCTGCGTTTTGTGCCCCACATTGTGGAGTTCATTGAGGAGGACGGCAGAGAGATCCTTTCCAGTTCTTACTCCCAATATCAGTTCTTTAAGCAGTACCCGGTTACGGACACCGCCTATGCTTGCACCGGCTTTCGGGTAACTCGCGTTTGAGCCTATGAATCTTCTATAAAAAGGGGGCGGTTTGTGTACCGTCCCTTTTTTCACAGAAAGTGACTTGCTTCTTTTGACAAGATATGCTATCCTAAGTAATCGAATGGATTTATCTCACAGGAGCAACAAGCAATGAAGCGAATTCCTCAACAGCATGATATTAAACGGCAGGAAATGATGGAAAAATGCTTTGCCTGCTATGCGGAAAACGGATTAACCGGAACCGGCACCCAGGCGCTGGCAGAAGCCTGCGGCTGCACCAAAGCCAACCTGTATGTTTATTTTAAGAATTTGGACGAGCTGATTATTGACTCCACCGCCTACTGTATGTCCAAGGTGGAGGACGACTTTTTGACTATGGCACCCACAGACCCAAAAGATGTGATGCGGTTTCTTGAGGAAGTTCCCTACTGGACCGCCAAAAAACACGGCAAAAAATACCGCCTGATGTACCAGGTTTACACCTTGCCCAAGTACATTGAACACGGCAAGAAGTTCTTTCAGGGGGTCAACGAGCGTTACACCCAGTACGCAAAAGAGCTGGAGCCGAAAATCGGCATTCCCTATACGGTCATCACGCCGCTGATCTTTATTTTTGTGCGTGCCTGTGTGCACTATGCTATGTTTGAGGATGAGTATTATCTGAAAAGTCAGATGGAAGTACTCAAGCAAAGTGTACTGCTATTTCTTGAAAAGTATAATAACCAGTATCTGAAACCCAAAGACGCATCGAATTAAGAATATACAAAAGCCGCCGACACTTGTCAGCGGCTTTTGCCTATTTATTTGCCGGCTTTTCCGGCTTTTCTTTCTTCTGCTTTGGTTCTTTCTTCGCTTTTTCTTTCGGTTTTGGCTCTTTTCTCTCTTCCTTTTCTTTTTTCTCTTTATCGGCCGGTTCTTTCTTCTCTCGCGAGGTGCGGCGCAAACCGGATTTGGTGCGGCTTGCCTCCTCCGGGGCAATCACCGCGTCCAGGCGCTTAATGTAACTCTCAATCTTCTCTTTATAGAGCAGGCGGGACAAATCGCTCACAGCCAACTTCAATGTATGCTCCAGCAGGTGACGCTGATCCTCGGTAATGTCGGTCACGGAGTACAGGGTGCGCAGCAAATCCCCGGCGTCAAAGCTCCGCAGCGCCTCATAATCGGTAATGCCGGCGCTTTCGAAAAAGGTAAACAGGGTCTCAAACACCGTCTCCATATTTTCCGGCCCCACATCGTCCATCACCATCTTGATGTACTTTTCAATAAACAGCGACGCCTCGTCCCGACTGGGCACATAGCAAAAACGGTCGTCCTCCACCACCCAGGAGGCAGCCTGGTGCTGCTTCAAGCCCTCGTTCTCGCTTTGCACAATCTTGGTATCTGCATTGTGCTCCAACAGACAGCCGATCACCGACCGCTCCGGCACATAAGAGAACAGACGATCCCGCATTTCCAAATAGTCGTAGCGGTGCACCATGGGCTCCGGGAACCCGGGCGCGTCATATTCGTACACGCCGCGAATGCGCTTTTTCAATGAATTGGAGCAGGACACGGCGGCAAAGACGGCCAAATTGCCGCCCTTGGAGTGGCCGCAGACCCGCACATCGCCCTCGGTCAGAGACGCCGTCTCCTGAAAATAGTACAGCGCCTCAATCTGGGCCGGCACCGGGAACATATAGCTGAGCATAGCCGATTCTTTCACCCCGGTAATGCTGGTGTCCGTGCCCCGGAACGCCACCAACAGGCTGCCGTCGTTCAGGTGAAAGCCAACGGCGGAAAACTGCTTGTCGATCTTGATGTTTACATTATTCACATAAGCGGACAACCGGGTGTTGCCATAGCGGCGCGTGTCTGCACACAGCTGCAAAAGATAAATCGCCTTTTGCACAATACCGATCTCATTGTCGATCTCCTCTGCCGGGTGCAGAGCAAAATACTGCCGCGCCGCGTCGTCCAGCAGGGTCTGGAACTGGGCATCAACGCCCCCAACGATCCCCGCATAGTCCACATACGCCAGCTGAGAAAAAATCAGCCCGTCCACCTCATTAAAGGGCATTTCGTTGAAATCCCGGTCGCCATACCGGGCAATATAGGCTTCATAATGGGCCATAAAATCACCGCCAAAAGGGTTTTTCTCATTTTAACATACGCAGCAGCGGCGGTCAAGCACACGCCTGACCGCCGCAATGATTTTACCAATCTACATATACAGACTTTACATCGGAATACGCGCCGTAGACGGTTTTGCCCTTGCTGTTCTTTTTAACTGCACGGACTTTTACATAATAAGTCTTGCCTTTGGTCACCTTTTTCTTAAAGGAAGTGCCGGAGGCAGTGCCCAGCTTCTTGTAGCTGCCGTCTTTCTTGGTAGCGTAATACACCTGGTAACTTTTCGCTT
>ERZ840407.462-NODE-462-length-30506-cov-4.068339_pt1 | contig 30506 bp, 21 predicted proteins | sample MGYA00519877_ERZ840407 | MGnify/ENA primary metagenome ERZ840407 (study PRJEB31850, sample SAMEA3708875) | human gut metagenome | biome: human gut; feature: human-associated habitat; material: faeces | place: China | collected 2014 ...
CCAAAAGCGCAGATAATACTGGATGTCTTATCGAGCATTTTGGCAACGCAGATGCTGTGCCGCAGCCGCCGAAGCGGTGCTTAAGCCGCAAGGCGGGAATTATGCGGTGTTGCCCTAACATGAGGGAAAAAATTATGATCCGTGTGGACTCGTCCAAATGTATGGGCTGCGGGCAGTGCGCCGCAATCTGCCCTACAGGCAATATCCAAATACGTGGCGCAAAGGCCGAAGTATTGGGAAACTGTATGAATTGCGGCCACTGCTACGCCATTTGTCCGGCACAGGCAGTACAGATGCCGCCTGAGGCAGGATGTGTGGCACAGGAACAGCCGGATGCCGCCCGGATAGAGGCTGCGGATTTTTTGCAGCTGGTCCGTTCCCGCCGTAGTATACGGAAATACAAGCCTCGCCCGGTGGAGGGGGCGCTCCTGGCCGAGATCCTGGAGGCAGGACGGTATATGGCAACGGCTGGCAACGCTCAGAGCGTGCGGTATCTGGTCATCCAAAAAGAGGCACCGCGTATCCAGGCGGCGGCATGGGAGTCGCTGCGCAGAGTTGTAGAAACAATGCAGGCGTCCCCGGACGCATCAAAAAACGGCTACCTGGCAACCATGCAAAGGATACTGCGAAGGCACGATAAAGATCCGAAGGATGACCGACTATTCTTCGGTGCGCCAGTCATCTTGCTAGTACTCTCTCCGTCGGTTACCGATGGTCCCTTGGCAGCGGCCTCGATCGAACTGATGGCTCATGCAAGTGGCTTGGGGGCGCTGTACTGTGGGTTTGCGCAGATCGCTATTGCCCGCAGCGAGGCGCTTTGCCGCGAACTGGGAATTGTGCCGGAGCAGCTGCGGGCCTGCCTACTGCTGGGATACCCGAACGTGAAATTCCTGCGCACGCCGCCGCGCAAAGCCGCACAGGTTCGCTGGATGTGATTTGCAATACAAATGGTAAGAGATTGTTGTGAAATAAAGAGATCATAACCCCCAGCACAAAAAGTAAAACCGGGGCCACCAAGAAGGATTTCCTTCTTGGTGGCCCCGGTTTTCTGCTGCGTTTTTTGTGGAAGTATTTGGAAACAGCCCCTCCCTTGTGGGCATCAAACGGGAAAAATACGATTTGGCTAGGAACCGTGCCGGTAGCCGTTACAGAATCGGAACGTTATTCTCTACTTCCCTTTCCGTCTTTCTGGAAAGAACATTAGGGCAACACCGCACAATTCCCGCCTGACGGCTTAAGCACCGCTTCGGCGGCTGCGGCGCAAATCAAAAAAGGCACAACAAACAAGGGCCGGCACAACTCCTTAAACCCTGCATTTTGTACAATTTTCAGAAAAAAGCATTTGTAAAAAGATACCCGGGCAATTGTTGATTTGTATTGATTTCTTGATTCTTTTGTGTATAATCTTAGTTGTATTGCATGGAATGGTTGTATTTTATGACGCGATTTCTCTACTTTCCATTGCACAACACGTCCTTTGACGCAAGTGCCGTGTTTCATTTCCGGATTTAAGGAGACTCCTGTGAACCGAAAACTCTATCAATCGAAACCATTTGAAACCGAGGGAATGAATGTGTTTGATATAGCTGAACGTCTTGCCAGGGTTAATGCCAGCGATTGCCGCCGAGCCACGGGGCCGGTATCTGTGGTGATTCATGAGAATACGGAGGATTCCCTGCGCTTGTCCTTGTGCGATGGTATCCAGAGCCTCTGTCGCAAAGTGCCGATTCAGGAAATCCAAAACCATCCGCCTATTCTGCACAAGCATAATTATTATGAAATGACCTTCGTGCTGCGGGGGGAGGTCGATATACGGATCGAGGATGAAGTGCATCGGTATCAGCAGGGGGATGTTTGCCTGCTGAATCGGAACACGTACCATGTGGAACAAGTGTGTTCCAACGTGACCCTTGCGTTTCTGTGTTTTTCCCCCCAGATGATGGTGGAATATAGCGGTTACCCGTTCGCAGATTTTTACCCCAAGAATGAAATGGATTTCGCTCACTTTTTTGAGAGTGATTGCGAAAACTGCCCGGAAGGAACCAAAAGTTTTCTGGAATTTCACAGATGTACGCAAGAAGGACAGGGTGCGGCGGAAGAACTGCTGTTTCAGATCCGGCAGGAGCTGTTGCTGCATCAGCCGGGATGCATGTATATGCTATATGGACTGATGACGCGCCTGCTCTTTACCCTGGCACAGGCAGAATGCTATTGCAGACAGTACACCGAGGTCAAGACGGCGCCGGACCTTGATTTGGTCCAAAAAATCCAGCAGTATGTGGAGGGGCGCCGGTGCCGCTTTTCCCGCAAGGAGATTGAGGAAACGCTGCATTATAATCGGGATTATCTGAACCGAATTTTCCGCCAGTATACCGGTTTTACGCTGGGGGACTACTGCCGCACGGTATGCATGGAGGAGGCAGCGCACCGGCTGCTGCATACCAGCGATACCATCGAACGGATCGCAGAGCAAGTAGGGTTTCCCAATCGAACGCAATTTTACCGCGTTTTTCAGCAATATTACCACACCACGCCCTGCATGTACCGCAAAACAAAAAGACAAGAGGCGGAGCAGCAACCCTCGGAAGCTTGCGATGCCTTTGTGCAGCAAAAATCAACATAAAAACAACCTAAAAATGTGAAAGAAATCGCCTGCCGCGCCAAAGAAGTCGCACTTATGGATCTGATGGGCCGTACGCTTGCTGTTGAGGGCGCATGGGAAAAAGCAAATTTGGTGGACGGTTACATTGTGATACGCAGCCTCCTGTCGGAAGAATGACAAAAAATGGTGTCGCTATAAGCAGCGACACCATTTTTTTGTTAAATTTATAATTATATCATATTGCAGAAAAATAGAAATGCTATTTTCAGACTATTTTGTAAAGAACCTGTTGAAAAGAAAGACATAAGCATAATTTATGAAATAGAAAGAAAAAGCTTGTTGAAAGTTGGGCGTTTTGCGAGTTTTCCCTTGACATTTCCGGGAAAAGGATGCTATAAATATAGAAGAAAAGGTCGAAAAACAGGATGCAGAATGGTTTTGGCCCGGTTGTTTCGGATGAAAGAATCGCATTTTTGTGTATTTAAGCGAACTAAGACGCGGGATTGACGCGCCGAAAAGGAAGGTGTTATGGATGAAAACTCTGTTTCATGTAAAGGGGGTCCCCTTTTTTTCAGTCGGTGGTCAGGTAAACAACTCGACTCCCTACAGCGCTGAAAAAGTAGAGACCGTCTTTTCCCATGTGAAAGACTTTGGACTCAACACAGTGGCGGCGCCGGTTTACTGGGAACTTCTGGAACCGGAAGAGGGACATTATGATTTCGCCCAGACCGATATGTTGATGCAGGCCGCCCGGCGCCATGGGCTGCAGCTCGTTCTGCTTTGGTTTGGGACCTGGAAAAACGGCAACTCCCACTATATCCCTCGCTGGATGAAACTGAACGGAAAACGGTTTCCCATGGCCAAAAGCGCCGATGGGGTTCCGGTCTGTTCTCTTTCGCCGCATTTTGCAGCAACGCAGAAGGCCGACTGCGCTGCTTTCTGCGCGATGTGCACCCATGTTGCACAAAACAATGCAGATGAGACGGTTATCGGTATCCAGGTTGAAAACGAACCCGGCCTGATGGGGACACCCAGAGATTACGGCGCTGAGGCGGAAGAACGGTTCCGCCAGACGGTGCCCGATGCGGTTGCGGAATTTGCCGGGCGTTCCGGCACCTGGGAAGAGGTGTTCGGAGAGGATGCCGCGGAGTGTTTTACCGTCTGGTCGGTAGCGGTGTATATCGATGAAATCGTCCGGGCAGGCAAGGAGTGCCTTTGTCTGCCGATGTACACCAATGTATGGCTGGGTGAGATGCACAATCGAGTGCCCGGCGTGGATTACCCTTCCGGCGGCGCGGTGAGTAAGCTGCTGCCTCTGTTCCGCAAAGGCGCTTCCCACCTGGATGCGGTTTCGCCGGACATCTATTTGCAGGATCAGGCTACATGGAATGTGCTGAACCGAGCCTACGGCAATGATCAGCCTTATTACATTCCGGAGCTGTTGCCCGGCGCACTGTCAGTGACCCGTGCAATCCAGGCGGTGGCTGAAAATGAACTTTGCGGTGTGCATTTCTTTGCGGCGGATGCTTTCTGTCAGGGGGCTGGCGGAGGCGTGCCGGAGCACTTTGCCGAAGCCCTTCAAGGGCTGCAGACTTTGGCCCGGATGGCCCCGTTGATCCAGCGCTACCAGGGCAGTGGTAAGCTGTATGCTGTTACCCAATACGAAGGAATGTCCGAACAGTATATCGACTTCGGGGATTATATTGGCATCATCCGTTTTTCCTCTTCTTTTGGCGACCTGATGGCCAAGCCTGTGCTGAGTATCCGTGATATAGATCACTTTTTCTTCAGCGATGCGCAGCAGAGAGGCAAGGGATTGATTTGTTATGAGGGCAATGGGCGCTTTTATCTGGCAGGCAACAGCTTCCGCTTGATTCTGCTGCCCAAAGGCGGTGTGGAACGGGCAACGGCTGCTGCGCGAAGCAGCGATTTCCTGAACACGCGTTCGCAGGCGTTCCTGAGCGTAACACAGGGAACGTTTGATGAAACCGGAACCTATCGGATCCAGGTGCGCCGCAATGGTGATGAAATGGACAATGGGATTTGGGTGACGCCGGACTGCGGTGTGGTGTGCGCTGAAATGAACACGACCTTTTTTGATTGCTGAATCCCCCACACTATGACATGTGTGGCAGATGCGCTGAAACAAATCGAAAAAAATGCAGAGATGCATTTCATGGAAAGGAATTTGCTGTATGAAAAATGTTCAAACTAATGAACTCCTGGATCAAGATGGACGTTGCTTCTGAAGCGGCAAGGGATCCAAATCGTGCCAGCTCGCAGCGGGTTATCCCCAAATGGGAATCGATCAAAGATCTGCCGGGCGTTATGTACTGTGAAAACATGAAAGAGATCCTAGAAAGGAACGTGCGCGCGGGTACGCTGTTGACGGCGCAGTGCGTTTGTCTGTCTTACAAATCCTACGAGGATTTGGGGTATTACGACAGCCGATCCTTGTGTTGGGTGCGGTGTCTGTGTGAAGCGCTGCAACTTTGATGTGATTCACTGCGAGAATGGCGTTGTGACTATTGAGGAAGACAAGTGCAAAGGATGCGGAAACTGCGTTGTTACCGGCCCCACCAAGGCACTGAAAATGAAAATTGTCCATCGTCCTCCTTCGCCTTTCGCATCATCAGTTTGACTTTCGCAGCCAAATGCGTTGTTTCCCATTCAGACAGCCGTAAATGAGAGAATTTGGATTGTGGATCAGCACCGGGAAGGGAGTCAGCTACAACGGGTATGGCCGGTATTCTTTTTTCGCTGCAATGTAGTAGTCCTGTGTCGGCAAATGGCTGCTCAGTTGCTACGGGATTTTGCGGCAGAATTTTCAACGATCGGGAACATCTGACAGCAACTTTGCACGATGAGGGGGGAGCCGCAGGCGATTGGGGGGTGGTGACACCGTCCAGAAACCGCAGCGTGAGGAGAGCGTGATGCCTGTGCGCCTGGAGACACCAGGCATCCGCCTTTTTTTGCACTGCGCGCCTATACAACCTAACGGGATCGATGAGCCGCTTGGTGGAAGTTTCCACTAGGCTCTTTGAGGGAAACGGGAAATATCCGGAAGTCTTCCGCAGATGTTAACCGATTGGGGCACAAGAGAAGGAAGAAGATATCGCCTCTCAGTATGCAGAAGGATCAAGAAGGGTTGTCTTTTTTCTAAAAATTGCGTATAATTTACGCAAAGAAAGAAGGTGCATCCATGGCCACTCTGAAAGATATCTCTGTTGCCACCGGTATTTCTGTGTCCACCATTTCCCGGGTGTTGAACCGGGACGAAACGATCAGCGTTTCCACGCAAACGGAACAGCGTATTTTTGAGGTGGCGCAGCAGCTGGGATATGCACCGGCCCACCGGCACGGCAAAGGGGAGACCCGGCGCGGGGCCTCCCGGCTGAAAATGGGCATTGCCCAGATGTTTGAGCCGGATATGGTGCTGCAGGACCCGTACTACCTATACATGAAAAACGAGCTGGAAAAAGAATGCTTTGAACATGGCATCGAGACCACCACCCTTTTCCGGGATAAGCGGGGGCAGTTTCAGGGACCGGGGGAAGGCACCCTGGACGGCATTTTTGCCATCGGCAGCTTTACGCCGGACGAGATCTGCAGCTTTGAACGGTATACTCCCCATGCGGTGTTTGTGGATTCCACCCCGGATAACGAGAAATACTACGCGGTGGTCCCTAATTTTCACCTTGGACTGCGCCAGGCCCTGAACCGCTTTTTGGAAACGGGACACCGCCACATCGCTTTTCTGGGCAGTTTTTACACCTTGCAACGCACCCATGACTGGCTGTTGGATGCCCGCCTGTACTATTTCCGCAACATCCTGCAAGAGGAAGGGGTCTATGATCCAGCGCTGGAAGTGGACAGCGGAATGACTTCGCCCCAGGCGTACCAGGCTTTGGGCCAGGCCCTGCAGCGGTGGCAGACCATGCCTGATGCCTTGTTCATCTCTTCGGACGCCATGGTACAGGGGGCACTGCGGGCGCTGGACGAAGCAAAACTGCGCATTCCGACGGATATCAGTGTCATTGCCTTCAACGATACGGCTCTTTCCCAAAATGCAACACCGCCCCTTTCTTCTGTGCGGGTGCTGCAGCATGAACTGGTGGTGGCCGCTCTGCATGCCATGACCCAGTGCCGGGAAAATCACCCCTATCCATTCAAGACCGTGGTACCCACGTTGTATGTGGAACGGGGCAGTGTATACCCGCGGGAATGAGGGGCCTCGATATACTGAATTTCTTCACCCTGCTGGCGCCTGTCCGGCAGGGATTTTTTAATTTGACAAAATATTAAGGTTTATTCAAAAATGCGGAGCTTTAGTAAAAGTTGCACAAAAAACAGGACGACATTTTCAGGTGAAACTTTAGTAAAAACAGATTGAATTTTGCGTAAAATTGTAGTAAAATATGGACACAAAGATCGTTCGAAAAAGAGACCCTCTATACACGGATTTATGGGATCACGCAACGAACTTTGACATGGCGCTCCAAGCTCAGCTTTGGTTTGGGCGGCTTCGGCCAAGACTTGGTTTATGCCATTGTCAGCACCTATCTGATGAAGTACATGACCGACGTGCAGCTCGTTGATCCCATGTTTGTGGCGGTGCTGTCCATCTTCTGCATGGTGGTGTACAAGCGCGGCTATCGTCTGACAGATGAATTCTATCACCATGTGCTGGCTGTGCTGCGGGGCGAGGAATCCCGTGCCGCCGGTGAATAAAGAAAGGAGCTAGTACCATGCTTCTGGGCGTTGATTATTATCCCGAACAATGGGACACTTCCCTGATGGAAGCAGACATGGACCGCATCCTGGAACTGGGCTGCAATGTGATCCGCATCGGTGAATTTGCCTGGCACCGCATGGAAAAGCAGGAAGGTCAGTTTGACTTCTCCTACTTTGACGGGGTCATTGCCATGGCCAAGCAAAAGGGCCTGCAGGTTATCTTCGGCACCCCCACGGCTACCCCGCCGGCTTGGCTCATCACCAAGTATCCCGATATCCTTTCCCGCTTCCCGGACGGTTCCCCCCGTGCCTTCGGCGGGCGGCATGTAGCCTGCTATTCCAACCCCCATTACCTGGAAGCCTGCCGTAAGATCATCACGGCCTTGGCCGAGCATTACCGGGGCGAGGAGAGCATCGTAGCTTGGCAGGTGGACAACGAGATCGGCCACGAGGGCAGCGACCTGTGTTGGTGCGACCACTGCCGGGACGGTTTCCGTTGCCATCTGGACAAAGCCTTTGCAGGGGACATCAACAAACTGAACGATACCTTCGGCACCGCTTTCTGGAGCCAGGAATACAACTCCTTTGAGGAGATCCCCCTGCCCAATGCCACCATCACCACCCACAACCCGGCCCTGCGCCTGGAATGGGAGCGCTTTTGCAGCGAAAAACTGGTGGACTTCATCCGCTTCCAGGCGGATCTGCTCCATGAGCTGCTGCCCGGCGCCGTGGTCATGCACGACTTCCCCGGCGGCGGTCTGACCAAGCATGTGAGCTATGCGGATGTGGCCGCCTGCCTGGATCAGTTGGCTTTCAACAACTACCCTGTGTGGGGCGGCCAGAAAGAACCGCTGCCCTCCTCTGAGATCGCCTTTGGCCTGGATTATATCCGGGGCCTGCAGGGCAAGAATTTCTGGATCACTGAGGCCATCATGGGTGCCCAGGGGCATGATATCACCGGCTTTTTGCCCCGGCCCAACCAGGCCAAGCTGTGGAGCTGGCAGGGCATGGCCCACGGCTGCGACGGGCTGATGTATTTTCGTTACCGTGGCGCTACCAAGGGTGCCGAGCAGTTCTGCTACGGTATTCTGGATGCAGACAATGTGCCCCGCCGCCGCTTCTTTGAGGTGCAGAGCTTCTTCCGGGAAGTGCGGGAATACCAGGACGTGCTCACCGCCCCGGTGCACAGCGATGTGGCCATTTTGTACGACTACGATTCTCTGGCATCCTTCCGGATCCAGCAGCAAAGCCTGCTGCTGGACTGCGAAACCGAGATGAAACGTCTGCACGGGGTGTTCTTCCGGGCGGGCCAGTCGGTGGATATCCTGCCGGTCGACCGAGATTTTTCCGGCTACAAGATCGTGGTGGTGCCCAACATGATCGTCACCGACGAAGCCTTTGCCCTGCGGCTCAAGCGCTATGTAGCCGCCGGCGGCTGCGCGGTGGTGACCTATCGTACCGCCGTGAAAGACCGGAACAATAACCTAACCTTCGGCAAGGTGCTGCCGGTAGACTGCAGCGAACTGTTGGGCCTGCATATCGAGGAGACCGAGAGTGTGCAGGAATACGACTGCATCCCCCTGATCAGCGACAACGGCAGCGGCACCGCGGGTATCTTCCGGGATATGATCGTGCCGGACCGGGCGGAAGTGCTGTACCGCTACAACGATACCTTCTACCAGCAGTATGCTGCCATCACCCGCAACGAGCTGGGCGAAGGCCGGGCCTACTATCTGGGCACCACCCCGGATGCCGCCATCCTGGAACAGGTGCTGGGCGAAGCCATGACCTGGGCCGGCCTGACGGTGGAGCATCTGCCCGAAGGGGTGGAGCTGGTCACCCGCAGCAGCGGCGAGCGCACGGTGCGTTTTGTGCTCAACCACAACGAGAATGCTGTCACCGCCCGGGGCCTGACCTTGGCGCCTTTCGAGGTGCAGGCGCTGTCTTGAGTTACAGGTAAAGCTTATTATTTAAAAACGTAACCGCACGGTTGAGCAAAAGCCAATCGTGTGGTTGCGTTTTTTATCTAGTAATAAAAGGCGGGAATCATGACAGAATCAATCGAAAAATTTTTCTTGATAGAAGATCGGTGAGGAATGTATGGCAAGTAATGGGGATTATCAAGACTTAGGCTCGCAGCAGCATTCGGATCCCAGAAAGGGGCAGGTGTTGCGGTAGGCTTTTGGTTTCAAGCGGATGAGGGGCAGTCCGGAATCCGGACCGATGCAGCACTCGCAATAGTGTTCTACAACCTGAGAGGGTGTCTGATTCAGAAACTTTGCAATGCGGAACAGATCCGCCGGATTGAGCAGAACGTCTTCTCGTTCACGGCAACAGCGGCCACAGCGATCACAGGAAAAAGCGAAGGTAGGAATCGGGCGTTTTGATCTCCCGCTTATCCAGCGCCCTTTGCCGAAAGCGCTGGCGCTTGCTGATTTCTCGCCGGTCGGCGCTCTGCGCCAAAGGGACATTCTCTGTTTCAGCGGGCTGGGCGGCGTGCGCGGTTGGCATACGCCGGCGCTTTTCCTGTAAAATCCGAAATTGACGATAGCTGATTCGTCCTGTATCCAGCGCCTTGCCTTGCAGGCTCTCTGCCTCCTGTGCGGTTTTTTCGGCATAAAAAGATAAACGCTTACTGTCCCCCTGAAAAGCGCTGCCTGCTGATTTGCGTTTTGTCCTCTATTGCATCTACGGAGTACACAGGGGACGGTATTACGCCGGAGGACATTCCCAAATAAAGCAACTTCCAGATAGGTAATTTCTTGTAATTGCGCTATTTTTAGAAATTTTGCCAAAATCATAATTTCGAACACAGGGGGCATCCTGACTTTCGTCGGGATGCCCCCTGTTTGTCTATTGTTCATGGAATGACATAGCAGCTCTGTTTTCCGTTGCCCTTTTGTATCAGTTTGCCTGCATCGCAGAGTTCTTTCAGCAGACGATATGCTTTTGTGGTTCCGGCGTCAAGCAGTGTTTCGGCTTGTTTCCGTGTAATGCTGCCGTTTTCCTTCGCGTATTGGACAAGGCGCTGCTTTTGGTCGTTCAAGGATGTGCTGCGTCCCTCGCCGGGCTGCGCTTTTCCGCCTGTTTCCTGCACTTCATTGCGGTTCGGAAGTGTCACGCGGAAAACACCCTTTGCCGTTTCAAACTCCGGCTGCATCGAGCAGGATTTGTAGGCGCGCTCAATCTTTCCGATTCCCGTGCCGTAGCTTTCAATCAAACGCATACGGTAAAAAACAGCGGCAAGATTCGGGTTTCTGGACTGCGAAACGCCAAGAAAAATAGATTTCAGCTCCAGACCGGGTACAAGACCGCCAAGGGAAACAAATTCAATTCTGTCCTCATACAGGTTAATCAGATTACTGCCGCTGAAAGAGTAATCTCTGTGAACCATGCTGTTCAGCAGCGCCTCTCTGACGGCCTCGTCCGGATAATCCTTACAATCGGTTCGGTTCAGCCCGGAAAAGGTCGCCTTGGTTTTGTTGAAAAGGTCAATAAATTGGTAGGCATCCTCCAGCTGCTTCAGGATAGAGCCGGTAAACTCCTTCCGGTCGCGGAACAGTTCTTTATCCGTGCCCTGAAAGAGCGCGATTTTTGTGGTGGTCTCGCACTGATCCGAGAGCAGCAAGGCCAGATTTGTGTACAGCCCATCCTCGCCGATGAGCTTTAGCGTTTTCATCTGTGCTGTTCCGATTTCAATGGAGCGCTTGAGCATCTCCTCCAAAAGCGTTTGAAATGTGAGGTCCTGATTCATGCTGCGGCCGGATTCATAGGATCTTCCGCTGTTCTGCAAAAGCATCTCCCGAATCCCCTCCTCAGTCATGGGCTGCGTGGAGCTGCCCTTGCGGACATACACGCCGCTGGGTTTCAGCCCTTTTTCGCGGAGATAATAGGGACGATTGGTGCCGGTCGTCACGTCAATTTCTACAACCTGCTTTCCTTCCATTTCCACCGTGCTTACCTTGACAAACGGCATCACATCCGGGGACAAAGAATCTTTCAGCGAATTCACGACCTGCAGCATCACGCCGTCGGGGTCGTCCACCCCAACAACCACCCCGTCCTTGCGAACGCCGATGTAAACCGTTCCGCCCTCTGCATTGGCAAAGCCCATCACTTCTTTTCGGATGTCGGGGACATACGCCTGCTTGAATTCGATGTTTTGATTTTCAAAAGACAGCATCACGCTGCTCCTTTCCTTTCGTTTCTTTCTTTTCATTTTAGATGAGAAAGAAAGAAAAGTCAATAGGCGCGGCGATGTATTCTTTCACGGGGCGGGTTTTCCCGCCTATGCGCCGCCCTTTGCACCTTATCCTGCACCATCTCGCAGTCCATCTCAATGTCAGCACAGGTGGTAATCTCCCGCCGCAGCTCTCTGATGCGGGCTGTGAGCGCCTGTATTTGCTCCGAATAATCGGCAGGGGTAGTTTTACTCTTCCCGCGATAGAGCGCCCTGCGCTGCGCCGTAAGAGTGCTATATTCAGCTTGCAGATTTTCTTTGTAAGTCAGCAGTTCGTCAAGCGTTGTGATTTGCCGTTTCCACAAAAGATCGCATTGCCGCCGATAGCGATTGTACTTCAAGAAATCATCGCGCAGCAGGTAATAGCACCGCTTGCCGACTTTGCCTTTATATGCTTTCCTCAGCAATGCACAGTAGCGATAATAGAAAGCCATAAACCCGGTAATTTTGCGGCATTTATAATTCAGCTTACCGCAATACCGTGCGCGGCGGCGAACAGGCTTAGGCTGCTCTTTCGGCTGCCGGCGTGGTGGATGAGGTACTGTTTGCTGCTTGTATTCTTGCTGCATTGCGGGCGGAAGTTTACGCAACTCTTGGAAGTAACTCCGCAAGGCGTCCTCGCTGAAGCGTGGACTAATCTTATCCAATCGAATATTTCTCTGTGCATCTTTGTGGCGCACAGCCATATGTGTAACCTTCGGTCCGTATTTCACCTTATAACCCATTTGCTGCAACTCTGCAATAAATCCGGCAAAGCTGTCTGCGGAAGCCATCGCCATTTCCACATCGGCTTTTACCATACCGCGCAGCGTGGGTGCGCCTTCTTTTTCGTGTTTCCACTCGCCGTAGGATTTCCCGTGTCCGTCTGTTTCCACAACAGACAGTCGATTTTCGCGGCACAGTTCATCGGAAACAGCTCGAATACCCTTGTAGTAAGTAGTAAAATCATTACGAAACATTCGACCATCCATAAACGAAACCGAGTTTACAACAATATGGTTATGCAAGTGGCCTTTGTCTAAATGGGTGCTGACGGTACATTCAAACCGATCTGCTAAGAATCGCCGTGCGAATTCGCAGCCAATTTCATGCACTTGATCCGGCGTTGCTTCTCCGGGCTTAAAACTTTGAATAATGTGATAGCCCACATTGCCACCGTTCAAAGGCTTGCCCCATCGTTGTTTCGTTGCCTGCATAATGCAATAAGCATTTTGCGGCATACAATTAAAGCCCGAAACATAAAGCTGGTGTTCGGTTTTATCCTTGTTCTGTGTGTAGCCGATTAACCGCTGCATATCTGCCGTACTGAAATATTCTGTCTTTTGCGGATCCACAACCTGCCCATTTACAATACCGCGTTCAGCAAGCGCTTCCCGGATGGCGATGGGGTCAATATTGTCAAAGTTGTCCTGTTCCTGCTCGGTGTAGAAGTTATCGGATTGAATGAGCTGCGCAATGCGCCGCTGCACCTTTGCCCATGACAGCGTGACCGGCTCGGAATTTCCCACGGAGATTTGCAGCGGCTTAGAGGTATCCTTCAAGCCGTACTCCCGTGCCAGCCATGCGGCGGTGTCCCGGTCGCGGGCGTGAGCCTTCATATAGCGGACAACTGCGTGCTTGCTTTCAATCCTGCCGTTCCACTGCTGCAAGGCCGCGTCAATGTCCGCCTGCGTGACCTTGTAGGGCGAGGGCGTAACCGTCGTTGCCAGCGTGGGGTAAAGCTCGTCCAAAAGCTCCTGATGGAGCCGGTTGTGGAACGCGGGCATATCGAAATAGAGGCGCGTGAGCTGCAAATCCTCAGACGCCATGACGATGCGCCGGATGGCGGCAGCGCCCTCCAGATAGGCGTTTTGACGGTCGGAGTTGCGGCAGGCGTTGAGGAAAGCGTCGTCCGCGACAAGCGCGTTGCCTACGGTCAGCTTATACCCCTCAAACAGCTCTGCCACCGTGGGCTGTGGCTGCTCTGCGGCGGGGTCGCGGAACACCCTCGTGCCGTCCGCGCCGAACTCTGCTTCATAAGCATTGATAGCGGCTTCGGCCTCATGGTCGATAGAGCGCAGCGTGTAAATGTGGCGCTCAGCTCTAAAGTCCAGCGCTTCGGCAATCGTCACATCATACTTATCGCGCAATTTCTCCACATACATCTCTAAATTGTGCGACGGTACACCGCACATCTCCACACGGCCAGCACCGGGGATCGCTCTTGTGGTAAGGTTGAGATCAAGCAGCTCCGCCGCCTGTTTTGCGTCCTCGCCGTACATCTCAAAGAAATCGCCCACCTGAAACAGCACGAGGTTGTCCGGGTGGGTTTTCTTTACGGCATTGTAGTCATTCCATGCTGCGCTTCGCTCTGCGGTCTGCCGTTGAAGCTGCTCAAAGCGTGCCTTTTCCTCCGGGGTCAGGAAACGGTCTTTTCGGATCAGCTCGGAGATGCGCTTGGCAACGTTCGCCCAGTTCAGTTGAATTTCCGGGCAGTCCTGCTTTTTCAGCACGATGCCCTTGCCGCTGTGATCCTCACCGCTGTGGGACGCGCCGGATACCGCGTGGGAGCTGCCTCCAATGCCGTATTCCTTTCTCAGGAAGTCCGCCTGCTCTTTGGGGCTGTGTTTCTCTTTGAAATAGGCGTAGATGCGCCCCTTGCTCCCTTCAATATTGCTGCCACGGGTCAGGGTCGCGGCGATCTCGTCCTCCGTAATGAACCGCTGCACGGCGGGGATCTCCGCCATTTCGGTGCGGTACTCCCTGCGGGGCAGGGACAGCTCCCGCAGGCCCTGCTCGATATTGTCCGGCTTATGGTAATGGAAGCGCAGCAGGCCCCTGTCCTCCCGGTAGTCGGATCGGAGCTGTGAAAAATCATCCATGAGGACTTCGCGGAACGCGGGGTCTGTCAGCCGCTCGGCAAGCCGCGCCGTTTCTTCCGGGAAACCGCCGCCCCGCATATCCGACAGGCAGGAGAGGTAGCCCTGCTCCTGCGCTTCCTCGCTGAGGTCGTGCCGGAGATACCAGATAGACTGCGCCAGCTCCGTGCACTCGTGCCCCGGCGCTTCCGCAAGCTCCACGTTGGTTGCGAATTCGCCCTGCTCCAAAAGCTGCCCGATGCGCTCCGCCGCCTCCTGCCAGCTTACGACCTTTGCGGAGGTCAGGTATCTTGCCGCGTCCCCATTGGCGATGTGGATGCCATCGTCGGCGTACCACGCGGAATATCTGCCGTTTTCGGTGACGACGCCGTTGCCGCCGTGGAAACTGCTTTGAAGAAACGCTGCGATTTCTTCCACGCTCTTGCCCTTGGAGAACTCCGTGGCGATCTTCATGCGGGCATAATCGGCGTTGCCCTCCATGCGCAGAATATGGTCGATATCTGCCTGCGGGATGGACATGGAAAAAGCGGAGGGCGTGTAGCTCTCCGCTTCTGCGATATATGCGATTTGCTCTTCCTCCGTGGGGAACAGGCTCAGTTGGTATGCCTGCGGTATCGGAGGCTGCGCCGGTTCCGCTTCCGGCGTGTCATCGGTCAGTTGTATACCAGCTCGCTGAGAATGATCTCCTCCGCCTGCGCTTTCAGGCTGTTCATCAGCCCCACCCATTTCATTTGATCGCGGGCTTTCAGCTCCTCCGTCACGCCCGCCGACTTCATCAGCTCCGGCATCATCTGCTCCAGCCTCCGGTTCGCCGTCTCGTCGATCTCCCGCAGGTGCGGGAACAGCTTCTCCGACAGCACCAGACGGCTGTACAGCCCCGGTCTGTGCTCCTGAAGGTAGCTCCTGCGCAGTCTCCCGTACTTGCCCAGGGGTCTCGCGTCCTCCGGCGTTTCGCTCAGCGTCAGGTCGGGAATCAGGTAGTCCCCGTTCCTGGTGTAGGTCAGCTCTGTCATGGCTATGGCTCCTTTCCGCGAGTTTCTCGCGCTCGTAATTCTTGATGGTGACTTCGATCTGCCGCAGCACCTCTCCGTTGATCCTGCTCACCGCCGTGCCCAGCTCGGCGGCGGCTTCCGGGGTGTTGAAATCGAAGATGCTCAGGAAATCCTCATGCTCGAAGCGGTCATCCGCTTCAAGCCCGCAGCGGGACATAAGCGAGTAGGCGATGCTGACGGCGGCGGCGCTTTGGAAGGCCGCTCCTACGTTGAACTTATCATACCCGTAAAGAAAGGAATCGTCAACGATGGCGAGGATATCCCGCTTATAGTCCCGCCAGTATTCCTCCGCAAGCTGAAACGCGATGCGCTCAAGCTGGTCAGGGAGCCCTCCTTTTCCGTCCACACCGTAGCGGCTTTCCAGCATGGCGCTTACCGCGTCCGCGTGTTCCTCCCGGTATTCCCACAGATAGCGGCTCTTTGGAAACTCCCTGCCGCCCGTGTCCGACACGTCGAACACATACCGAAGCCTCGGCCTTTCGCCGCTGCTGTCGATGAGGGCGATGCCCTTGGAGCCCCTGCGGACATACCGGCCCATCTTTTCGTTCCAGAAGTCGTACTCCGCGCAGGCGGTGGCGTCCGGACGCTGGGCGTGGATCATGACCTGCTCGGCGTAGGGGTATTTGTACAGCCTTGCGGCGGTGGTGAGAAAGCCCGTCCAGCCCCGGTAGCTGCCGGTGATCTGCCGCTGCGCCTCGTCCGCCATCTGCATATACGTTTGTAGCTTGCTCGGCATATTGTTCCTCCTTCATGGCATAAATTTAGAGCGCCCGGAACGGACGCTCTATGTAAGGGCGGTATTCGGTTTTCAGTCGGGGACTATACCGCAGTCAGTCCCTCCGTGATTTGTTTGAAAAAGTCTGCGCTCCAGATATTCAGCACGGAGGAATCGTGAATGAACGGCTCCACATCCTGCCTTGCCTGTGCGTAATCGATACTGTCGAAGCGTTCCGCCAGCATCGCTTTGATTTTCGGCAAGGAACAGTCCGCATCGGCAGAAATATATCCGGAATCAATCAATCGTGCCCGAAGGTGTTTTTGATTGACGGCGGTGTTCCTCGAAAGATAGAATACATAGTCGTACAGATCCCTGCCCTTGATGCGGCTCTGCCACGCACGGCAGATGACAGCATGGATTTTCCCTGCAAACAGAGAGGGCATATCATACATTTTCACCTCATACGGCGCGGGCAGCAGCCGGTATTTGTGCTCGAATGAGGCGAAGGCGGGCGGGTTAACGTCCACCTCGAACTTAATCTTGACCGCTTCATTCTTCGCCACGCTTCCCGCCACCTTTTCATCCGCGTAGAACAGCAGGAGATGTTCCTTCGTGTTCCCCTTCAGAAAGGCGGAGCGGATGGTGCTTTCTTTTGTCTTTTCCTTTTCCTGAATCTCCACGTTCAGCCCAAAGGCTTTCACTTCCTTCTCCAGCACGGGAAAGTAGGCCGTCAGGTCAAAGTCCAAATCCTCCGCTTCCAGCGAAAAATCCAGATCCTCGGAAAAGCGGTCGAGACCGTAGAAAATTCGCAGGGCGGTTCCGCCGTAGAACGCCGCTTTTTTGAAGAAGCCCGCACGGGACAAGCCGCAGAGCACAATTTCCTGCATGATTTCCTTCATGGCGTTCTTTCTGTCGTAGATATTCTCTACATGATAGCTTTTCAGCATCTGTTCAATGGCGCTGTTCATGTCAAAGCCTCCTTAAAAGCGAGCAGAGCTTCTTTACGTTCGTGGAATGATACGCTCCGCTGTATTTGCAAACCTTATTTCCGTCCAGCTTCCCAATCTCCGATTCCTCAATCCGCAAATCCTCCGTCAGCAGCCGGAAAAGCTCCTGTGTGTTCGGTACGGGCGGCATAGTATAGAGCTGGTCGCACAGTGCCTTTTCCGGTTCTGCGATCCGATAGAAATAATCGCCCTCCTGCACGAGCCGAATCCCCAGCGGGAACGCCTCGGACGGCACATCCCGATAGGTGAAGGTTCCGAAGGGCGTTTCGTACTTCTTTTTCTTTTTCTTTTCAAAGGTGGCGCAGGTAACGGCATATACCGCCTCGGGAATCAGCCCGTAGCGGCTGAGGGCATATTCAAAGGAAATGTATGAAGGCCCGTAAATACTGCCCGCAAGCAGGTACGCAGGAGCGTTCCGGTCAGTTTCATACAGTCCCCTTGTAATGGGAAAGCATTCGCCCCGCTCCGCCATACGCGCCAACTTTGACTTCGGAGAACCGTATTCCCGCAGTTCCTCCAGTAGCATTGCTGTTGTCTTTATCATATTTTCACCTCGCAGTCTTATTATACGCAACTATCCGGTGAAAATCAAGTGATTTCAAAAAATAGTGCGGATTCTTTCCTGCTCATTCTGTGCGTTTTCCGGAGAGAATACGCCTCCGTATTGACACTTTTTCCTTTGTGATGCGCTCTGTTGAAAATTTTTGCGGGTACACGCACTTTTCTTTAATAGAATAATCACAGCGGGAGCGACCCGAAAGCCGCTCCCGCCGCATCCGCCTTATTCGTCCGTGTCGAAGTCCGGCACCAGCTCCAGCTCCGCGAAGTCCTCGTCGGTGATTTCGTCCAGCTTTTGCAGGGCGCTGTCAGTCAGCTCCCGAAGCTCGGCTTCGTCCTCGTCCAGGTATCCGCGCATTTCGGTGAGGGCGGCAATCAGCCCGTTGCGGCTGTCGCTTTGGTAGATGCACATGAGGTTCATTTCATCGTTGGTAAAATTCATCATAGCAGCTCTCTTTCCGCGCGCTTTGAACGCGCTGTCTTTTTCGGCTCGTTGACGGGAGGACAGAGCTTTGCCAGCACGGAGGGCTTCTTCTCCTGCCGTGCCGCTTGCGCCTGTTCCCGGCGCGCCGCCTGCGCCAGCTCCATGAGGGAGATGGGCGTGCCGGACTTTGCCTGTTCCTCCGGCTCCGCCACGGTCTGCTTCGGCCCGTTGTTGATAACGCCGTCGATCATGCCGTAGTCGTCCTCCATGGCCATCTCCGCGTTTTTGAGATAGTTTTCCGGCTTTAGGAAGTCGGGCAGCGCCTTGAAGCCCCAGGAATCCACGTAATGACAGGATACCACGCCGTTCTGCTTCAGCGCCACGATGTCGCTGACGGACAGGCTGTGGCCGCGAAAATCCTCCGGGCGGCGGAGGTTGAAGGTCTCATACAGCACGTCCAACCTGTCCTGCGTATCGCCCCTGCGGTCGAGGCTGCCCGCGTAAACGGCGGCGTAGTTCTCCTTTTCAATGGAAAGCCCCTTCTTCTCCAGATACTCGGCGTTCATAAAGCGGAGCTGCGCCGTATCGTCATTATCCCGAAGCTGATAGATGGCAAAGCTGTCGGCGGTGTTGTCGAGGAACGCCTTTTCATAGTCCGGCGGTGCGAAGCGATCTTTGACCGTCTCCCATTCGGAGGCTTCCACGCCGAAGATGCCGTCAAAGCTGCGGATATCCTCTGCATCGAAGGCCATGGCCTCGGTGTTGTCGGTGTGAAGCATATACACGCTCACGTCCCGTTCCATGAGCTCCAGCGCGCGCTCCTTTGTCAGCGGCAGCATATTGGAATCGGTGTAGCCGTAGGCGTTCATGCTCTCAACAGAAATTGCAGGGTCGGGGACGCAGCCGTTGTCCGGCGCTGTGACCGGCTCCGGCTCCTGCACGGCGATCTCCTGCACAGGCTGGGCGGCAAGGCTCTCCGTCTCCTTATCCAGCCCGCGCTCCTTGCAGATTTCCGCGTAATGGCGGTCGATATCCGTAATCAGGGAGGATGAGGTTCGGTTGATGGTCTCCAGCGATGCGCGAAGCTCGGTCAGCTCCCTGTCCTTTGCCCAGGCCGCCAGATACCCGAAGCTGTTTTCGCCTGTCTCAATGCCGTAATAGGCGCAGACGGCGAAGGAGATGCTCTCCGCCTGAATCTCCTCGGCGGCGCGGGAGAGCTTTGCCTTTTCCGGGTACTGTGCGTGCAGAAACTCCTTCACGGTCTGCTCGCCGCCCGTGAAGTTCAGCCCGTCCTCGCCCAGATACAAAAAGCCCTGCTCCGGCAGCTCAATGGGTGCTGCTGTGATGACAGAGGCGGCGTGATTGACGGTGACATGGCTTTCAAGCGTTACCGTCATACCCGGATCGTAATCCGAGCCGCGCAGGTCATATACATACAAGCCCTCCGGCAGCTTATCCCGGTCGATGCGCCCGTTTGAAAACAGCGCAGGCTTGCCGAACAGCTCGACCGCCTGATATTTTTCTCCGATTTCGTCCTTATTGTGGAGCTTGGAGTGGGCGATCTCATGGACGGCGGCGCAGACCGTCTGTACCTCGCTCATGCCTTCTCTGAGGACGATGCGCTGTTTGTCCACGGAGAAGTATCCGTCCATATTCTCCGCCAGCTTCTCAAAGCAGATGGGGACAGGCGCGCTGCGGCGCAGAGCTTCCATGAACACCCCGTAATTCTGCACGTCCCCCGTAAGGTTCGCCGCCAGCTCCGGCAGGGGCTTGCCCGCGGTCTGCTGCACGTCGAACACCACCACGGGCTTGTACATGGGAATCTGCACCGTCTTTTCCTCCGTGATAATATCGCCGTTCTCGTCCCGCAGGGGGAGCTTGGTGTCAGGGTCTAATTTCTGCTGCTCGATTTTCTTCTTGAAGGGCGTGGGGGCGATGATTTTAATGCCCTTTTCGCCCTTTTTGACGTTTCTTCCGAACTGATCGCGCCATTTGTTGAAGCCCGCCACATGGGTGGCGTCGGGGCGCTGCATATAGATGAGCATGGTGTTGTTGACGCTGTACTTGTGAAAGCGGCTCATGGTGGCAAGGTACTGCCTGTATTTGTCGCTCTCAAACAGCTCCTTTATGCCCGTCTCAATGCTGTCGGTGATGTCCTTGAGCCGTTCCTTGTTGGTCTGTTTTTCAGCCATTTCATGCATACCTCCTTTGGATCATGGTAAAAACAGCGGCTCCCGCAGGGGAACGAAACGCCCGTGCGGGAGCCTGCGAGGGTCATTTGGTGAAGTCCAGCTTATAGGAGGAACGCGCGCCGTCGTCCTCCAGCACGATGAATGCGTCGTAGGTCTTGCCGGTTTTCTCGGAGTAGATACCGCTGGCGTAGGCGCGTCCCTGCGTCAGGAGCGAGGAAGCCATCTTCTTTGTCAGGCTGATCTTCTTGGCGGCAAGGAAGCGGTTGTCCCGCCACAGCCCGAACTTGCAGCTCCGTCTCTCGCAGAAATAGCCGTTTTTGCTCTCCGTGACTTCTGCGCCGCAGCGGGGGCATTTGCCCACAACGGGTCTGCCGGAGGGGAACAGTACCTCCGCGCCGTCCACAGGCGCAGCGTCCCGAACCAGCGCTGCGACCATATCGCGGATGCCGACGAGGAACTCGTCCGCGCCCAGCTCGCCGCACCCGATCTCCTTGAGGCGGTGCTCCCATTCGGCGGTCAACAGCGGGGACTGGAGCTGTTCGGGCAGCACGGTAATGAGGGACACGCCCGCTTCGGTGGGAACGAGGCGTACAGATTTCTTCGCCTTTTTGCGCTCCGCAAAGCCCGTGGCCACCAGCTTTTCAATGACAGCCGCCCTTGTTGCGGGGGTTCCCAGCCCGCGCCGCTCCGCAGTTTCCGGCATATCCTCTTTGCCCGCCGTCTCCATGGCCGACAGCAGCGTGTCCTCGGTGAAGTGTTTGGGCGGGGTCGTTTTACCCTCTTTGACCGCGCAGGAGGAAACGGGAAGCGACTGTCCCTCGGAAAGCTCCGGGAGGGGCTTGTCCGTAAGCTCCGCATCCGCATATGCTTTCCAACCGGGCTGCACCACCGTTTTTCCCTTGGCGGAAAAGCCATTCCCGCCGCAGTCCAGCCTTGCCTCGGTCTCCAGATAGACGAAGGGCGCGCTGACCGCCATAAGCACCTGACGGGCGGCAAGGCGCAGGATCTCCCGTTCGCCTGCGAGCAAGGTTTCCAAATCTGTTTCGCCCGCCGCCATCGTGGGAACGACGGCATGGTGGTCGCTGACCTTTTTGCTGCTGCACACCTGCCCCGAACAGACGGCTGCGGGCGGCTCCGTGCCGCAGATGCCCGCGCAGCACAGCGCCAGCGCGTTTACGCCGCTCTCCATATCGTCGGTGAGATAGCGGCTGTCGGTGCGGGGGTAGGTGCAGAGCTTCTTTTCATAGAGGCTTTGCAGATAATCCAGCGTCTGTTGGGCAGTGTACCCAAGCAGTCGGTTGGCGTCACGCTGGAGCGTGGTCAGGTCGTAGAGCGCCGGGGCTTTTTCAGCCTTTTTTGTCTGCACGACGGAGGTAACAGCGGCGGTTTTGCTGTTGCAGTCCCCGGCAAGCCGCTCCGCCTCAGCCTGCTCCTTCATGCGCCCGCCTGCGGCGGAGAAGCCGTTAAAGTCCAGATGGACGGTATAGAAGCTCTCCGGCTGAAAGGCATTGATCTCCGCTTCCCGCTGCACCAGCAGCGCAAGGGTAGGCGATACCACGCGCCCCACGTTCAGGGTGCGATGGTACATCACGGAGAACAGGCGGGTGGCGTTGATGCCCACCAGCCAGTCCGCCTTGCTGCGGCAGAGGGCGGAGGCGTAGAGGTTGTCGTACTCCGCGCCATCGCGGAGATTGTCAAAGCCATCAAGGATCGCCGCATCCTCCATGGAGGAAATCCAGAGCCGCTTTACGCGCTTGCGGCAGTTGTTGAGATTATACGCCGTGCGGAAAATCAGCTCGCCCTCGCGCCCGGCGTCGCAGGCGTTGACCACTTCATACACATCGTCCCGGTGCATGAGGGCGCGGAGGGTGTTCATCTGCTTCTGCTTGTCCCTTGATACGGTGTACTGCCAGCTACCCGGCAGGATGGGCAAGTCCTCCCTTCGCCATTTGCCGTACTTTTCGTCGTAGGCGTCTGCGTCCGAAAGCTCCGCAAGATGCCCGAAGCACCAGGAGACGAGATAGCCGCCGCCCGAAAGAAAGCCGTCCTCGCGTTTGCCTGCGCCAAGAACGGCGGCAATGCTCCTTGCCACGGAGGGCTTTTCACACACAACAAGCCGGTAACAGGTCGTATTATTCATCATTGGTTTTTGTCCTCCTCACTGTCAGCAGTGTTTTCATCTTCAAACTCGTAATCCTCATCTTCCTCGTCCTCGCCGTAGTCGTAATCGTCCAGATCGTCCGCCCCACGGGTGTCGGCCTTGGGCTTGCGGAGCTTGAACCAGTACAGCGCACCGCCGCCGCCCAGCAGGAGCAGGAGGACGACCACAACAAGCCCCGCGCCGTTGGACTTCTTTTCGGGCGCGGTCTCCGCAGGCTCGGCGGGCTGTGGCGTAATTTCTGCGGCTTGCTCCTTGCCCGCGCACTCGCTCATATTGGTTCTGCACACCTTGCAGCCCGTGTTGATTTTACCCACGGCGCATTTGTCCGTGCAGGTGCAGGCAGGGACGATGCTCTCACCGTCTTTGGTCAGCGCCAGCAGGTCGGCCTCGTCCACAAGATTCAGGAAATGGACGTTCTCATTGCCCTTATCGTCCCGGTCGATGATGAGATAAAAGGTGTTGCCGCCCTTGGTCGTCACGGTGATGAACTGCTTGCCTGCGCCGAAAGCGGAGCCGATATCGTCCATGAGCGTCAGGTTGCCGTCCGGGGTCAGGGGAGCGGAACCTCCGGCAGCGGTGTAATATTGCAGCAGTATCTCCAGAAGTCCCGCCATATCCGTATCGCTTCCGCTGTTTTCTGTCGGCGCGTTCATGACGTCAAGGTATTTGCCGTATACATAGCCGGTCTGCTCCGGCACGACCACCTTGTACCAGCCGTTGCTTTCCTCCAGCACCTTCACCTCCGCGCCGTTGAGCAGACGCCCGATCACGGTGTAATCCGTGCCGGGGCCGGTGCGCAGGTTCAAATAGGTGCGGACGTTGACCACCTTTCCGGCCTGCTCCCGTTTGGCGGGAAGCGTCCAGCTCCGATCCCCGATGGTCACGGTATGGCTTCCGTCCGCATTTTCGGTCACAAGCACGGTCAGGGTCTGTCCGTTTGGGGTCTGCTCACCGGTATTCGTATTCTCCGGCTGTGTAGTTGCAGTTGGGGTTTCCATGGTCGGGTCGCCCATTGTCGAATCGACCATATCGCCGCCGCCTGCATAGGCCGTAACGGAAAAGACCGTCATGCAGAGCACGACGGCCAGCGTCACGGCAAAAAAACTCCATTTATTCTTCATCCGTAAAATCCTCCGTTTTTCTGTATTCGTCGGGCAGCGCCGCCGTGGGACGCTTTTCCAGCATCGCCATCAGCGCCGCCAGCTGCTCGATGGTCAGTCCATTCTCGCGGACGATGCCCACAATATCCGTGTTTTCCAGCTTCAGAATCTGCTCGTCCAGGGCTTTGAGCCGTGCGGTCAGCGATGTGAGCTTTTCCGCCAGCTTCTCGCGCTCCTGACGCAGCTTTTCAAGTCGCGGGTTCATAACATCCTCCTTTTTGCGTTGATATGGTTGTTGTTAAGGCAATCTGCCAAACTGGAGAAAATGGCTTCGCCAGTAGCTCGTGTCGATGGAAGCGTAGTGAATGGGGTCGCCGCAGTGGAGCATCCTGTTATTGCCCACATAGATGCCCACATGGGACGCGCCTGCGGTGTCGTAGGTCTTTTCAAAGAAAATAAGGTCGCCCGGACGGGCGCTTTCCGGGGAGACATAGGCGCACATGCCCCGCAGCCCCTCCGCGCCCAGCCTGCCGAAGTTCCAATGCAGACCGCAGTTGTTGTAGACATACGAAACGAAGCCGGAGCAGTCGAAGGAGGTGGCGGGCGTGCTGCCGCCCCAGATATAGGGGTAGCCCAGATACTTCTCCGCTTCCTTGATGATGGCGGCGAACTGTTCATCCGCCAGCGCTTCCAGGGGTATCTCGTACTTCTCATACTGGGTGTGGTAGTACCGGTTCACATACGGGGAGCCGGGGAACAGGTCGGGGCGGTTGCCCAGCACGCTCATATACACGGCGTACATGGAGAGCTGATCGTGGGACATGATATGCACCGGCACATGGGAGAGGTTGAAGTTTTCAAGCGTGACCGTACAAATATAGTAAGTGTAGGGAACCTCCGCCTCGTACTCGTAGCTTTGCAGATTGCCGTTTTCGTCGGTGTAATAGCCGATATGCGTTTCGGTGCGGTATCTGGTTTCCGTGGCGACGGTTTCCGTTAAGATATACTGCTTTTCAAACAGCGTCTCCAGAATCCCGCCTATTTCGTCAATCGTCCATTCTCCGCCCTTGAGGGCGGTAATCATGGAAATGAGCACATAGGGGTCGTGCTCAATCTCGTCCAGGTCGAAGTGGTACTCGTCGTAATCGTGGGTGCTTTCGTAGCTGTTCAGGTATTCCCGCAGCTCGTCCTCCATGGCGCAGTAGGCGGCTTCCGCCGCCAGCATATCCGCATCCTCCAGCGGATAGGTGGAGGCCGCAATGCCGGACACCCCGCCCTGAAACAGCGTGGAGCAGGAGGAAATGCAGGTCATGAGCAGCAGTATCGCGGCGGCGACGCCGCCCGCGATGAGGAAGCCCTTCTTGTGCCGGACAAAAAAGCTGCCGGTCTTTTTGCTTCCCTCGGCGGCGCGCTTTGCCGCCTTCGCGGTGGTCTCGGACGCTTTGACGGTATTCCTCGCGCCGTTCCCCGCTTTTGCGGCGGCGTATTCCTTTTTAATGGCCTGCTTCTGCCGCCAACGGGAATAGGGGTTGGAAGCCCTGCCGTATTCCTGCTCGTACTGTTTGTTCAGCGCCTTGAGATTGGCTTTGTCTGCGGCGGCTTCCGCCTTGTCCGCTTTGCGGTAGGGCTTTTCCGCATGGGAGCGGTGCGCCGATTCCGCAATGCGCCAGGTGCGCTCCGCCGTCTCGGTCAGGGTGTTCGCCGCCTCCGTGCCGGGGTTGTCATCGCCCTCCTCCCGGAGCTTGCGGTGGACTGCGCTGCGGACGGTATCCAGCGGCGCTTTCCTTGCGGCGTGCGCCAGCCTGGAGGGCGGACGCTTTTTGTCCGCCTCCTCAAAGAAAAGGCGCGTCGTGACCTTGCCGCTCTCACTGTCCACAACGCGCTTTTTGACCTTAACGGTTTTCCTGGGAATTTTCGCTTCGGCCTTCTCCAGCTTAACCGCCGCCCTGTCCGCCTTGCGGACAGCTCGTTCCAGCTCCGGCAGGGCGCGTTCTTCCTCGGTGAAAATCAGCCTTGGCGAGCGTTTTGCCATATTCATCACCTCCTGATGGGGCTGCTGATGGGTTAAGAGCGTTATTCAAACAGAATTTCATCCGTTCTCTCCAAAAAATGCCGCTTGCCCGCCGGGGTGATGAGGGTATAGTGTCCCAGCTTGCCGCGCTCGGTGTAGAAGTCCCTCACCAGAAACAGACCGGCGCTCTTTTTGACCGCACGGGGAAAGAGCTTGCGGTTCTTGTCCCGAAACAGATACTTCTTTTCCTCCAGATACCGGGTAAACTGCTTTTCGGGAACGCCCAGCTCCTTGGCGGTGGTGCGGATGTTGGTGCAGTCCGCAGGGTCAACAAAGGCGTCGTAATACTCCGCTTTAGGGAGGGCAAGCCGGAGACGGCGGGTCAGCTCCCGGTTTCGGGCGTTTTCGCTGCGCAGGCGGTTCAGGTACTCCGGCACGGCCTCGGGGTGCGCCTCCAGCGCATCCAACAGGCTGTCCGTCATATACGCGCCGTGCTTGCGGATGGAGGGAATGACCTCATGGGTGATCCAGCGCTTAAAGGCTTTCGCTTCCGGCTTTTTGGAACAAAGGATCAAATGATAGAGTCCGGCTTCACTTACTGCATTTATTTCAATCGTCTTATCGGCGTTCTGGGGGTGGGGTACTTCAAGTAACCCACCTTCGTCCGAGTCCAATCTGGACATTGCGCGCGTAACCTGGTTCAATCCGAGAGCTTTGCACACATCAACCGCAACAAACCAAGGAGCACCGTCTTTCAGCACGGAACGTACCCGACCAAAATCTGCGCTTTCAAAAATCATAAGGTGGTTATCCATATTCTTTTCTCCTTCCTTACTCTGTAATTGCGTCCTTCGCTTCCTCCCCGGTTTGTTCGGAGAGGTCGGACAATTTTGTCGTGATGATTTTGTACAGCTCCGTATCCTTGGGAAAGCGGTCTACGAAGGGCAGGATCACGCTGCCGTAGAACAAAAGCCCCTCGCCCTCGGCGGATTGGGTCACATACGAGAGCTGATGGGGCGAGATGTTGAGCTGCTTCGCCAGAATCTGCCGGTCGCCGGAAGCCTGGTTGAGCATATACACATAATCGGAGTTTTCAAAGATGTTCTCCACCTCACGGCTGGAGAGCAGGTCTTTGACGTTCTGGGTGATGCCCGTGGGAACGCCGCCCCACTTGCGGAATCGCTTCCATATCTCCACCGTATAGGCGGCGGTCTGCTCCTCCTTCAAAAGAAGGTGCATCTCGTCGATATAGTAGCGGGTGGACTTGCGCTGCTCACGATTGATCGTGACGCGGTTCCACACCGCGTCCTGCACCACCAGCATCCCGATCTTCTTTAACTGCTTGCCCAGCTCCTTGATATCGAAGCTAACCACACGGTTTTCGATATTCACGTTGCTGCGGTGGTTGAACACGTTGAGGGAGCCGGTGACGTAGATTTCCAGCGCCGTGGCGATATACTGCGCTTCCTTTTCGTCCTGCCGCCTGAGTTCGTTATACAAGTCCTCCAGAATCGGCATCTTCTCCGGGCGGGGGTCGCTCAGGTATTCCCGGTAGACAGAGCGCACACAGCGGTCGATGATGGTCTTTTCCACCGGCATGAGGCCGTCCTTGCCGCCCACGATCAGCTCGCACAGGGAGAGGATGAAGTCGGATTTCAGGCTCAGCGGGTTTTCGTCGTCGCTGTAATTCAGGTTCAAATCCATGGGGTTCAGGTAGTCGGTGGAGGTGGGCGAGATCTTCACCACCTGCCCGTGCAGGTGCTCCACCAGCGGCCCGTACTCCGCCTCCGGGTCGCAGATGATGATATCGTCGTTTGTGACGAGGAACACGTTGGCGATCTCACGCTTGGCGGAGAAGGACTTGCCGCTTCCGGGCGTACCTAAGATCAGACCGTTGGGGTTCTTTAACAGCTTGCGGTCTACCATGATGAGGTTGTTGGAAAGGGCGTTCAGCCCGCAGTACAGGGCTTCCTTGCCGTCCTGAAACAGCTCCTGGGTGGTGAAGGGGACAAAAATAGCGACGCTTGAGGTGGTCAAGCCCCGCTGGATCTCGATCTGGTTCAGCCCCAAGGGGAGGCTGCTCATGAAGCCCTCCTCCTGCTGAAAGTCCAGCCGTGTGAGCTGGCAGTTGTACTTCTGGGCGATGGAGCCCGCCTGAAAGACGTTGTTTCCGAGACGCTGCCTGTTGTCCGCCACGTTCACCACAAGGAAGGTCAAAAGGAACATACGCTCGTTGCGGCTTTGCAGCTCCTGCAAGAGCTTTTTCGCCTCCGTGCCGTAGGTGGCAAGGTCTGAGGGGATAATATCCATATCGTAGCCGGAGCGCACCGCCTTTTTCTGCTCCTCAATGGTCATTTTCTGCAAGTCGGTGATCTTGCGCTTGATAGTCTTGATGGCCTTCACCTGATCCACGGACTGGACGTGCATACTGACGATAAGGGAGCTTTCCATATCCAGGAAGTCCGCCAGCATCCGGTCGTTGAGTTCCGGCGCTAAAATCTGCAAAAAGGATACGCAGCCGGTCTTGCTGCCCACGCCGAAGCTGCTGCCGGTCTTGAACTCGAAGGCGCTGGGCGCGATGAAGTCCTTCACCGACAGCCCGGAGGGAGCCAGCCAGTCCCACGAAAAGCGGAAGGGCTGCGGCTCGTCCATGTGGAGCATCCCGTGCAGCAGGCGCAGACGCTCCATCCCGTTCAGACTCTCCGCCTGCACGCCCAGACGGCGGAAGTTGTTGAGGATATCCGTCTCGATGCGCTCCAATCGGGGCTTTGCCGCCTTCAGGCCGTCCGCCTCCACGCCGAAGGTCAGGTACTTGGTCTTAATAAGCCCGTTGTTGCCGCGGGCAAGCTGGCTTTGCAGCATCCCGGTGTACTCGGTGCGGAGCTTGTCGAAGCAGTCGCCCTGCAAGGGGATGGCGATGCGCCGGGCGTAGGTGTCCCGCGTGGCGGAGAGGTTGATGAAGGAGAGCTGGAAGCGGATGGAGGAATCAAAATAGTTGAGGAAATCGCACCAGCCGTCGAAAATGGCGGTCTTGTCCTCGTTCTGGTTGAGCTGGTAGTTGATATCCTGAAACTGCACGGTTTTCGTGTAGTAATTGTCCGTCACGCGGCACACGCCGTCGGGGTACATCCGCTGAAAGGGGATGCTGTCCTGGGCGGACTTCTTTCGCTTATCCTGACGCTTTGCTCTTGCAATCGCCGCGTCGATCTGCTTTCGCTCGGCTCGTGTGAGCTTTCTTGCGGGGTTTTTGTTTGTGGACAATCGCGTAGACCTCCTTATCCAAAATATCCTGCATAACCGGCTTTGGAATTTTCGGTATCAAGTTAAATTTAAAGTCAATATCTTTTCCATACCTTTCTCTGTCAAATCCAACTATAATAATTCTTTCTCTATGCTGTGGTACATAATTCTGACCATCTAAAATCGCATAGAACACTTCATAATTCAGCTCATCCAGAGATTCTTTAATCACATGAAATGTTCGCCCCTTGTCATGACTGCAAAGATTTTTAACATTTTCCAACATAAATGCTTTAGGACGCTTTTCTTTCAAAATTCGACAAACATCAAAAAACAAAGTTCCCTGTGTTTTATCTGCAAATCCAGTTTCTCGACCCATACTGTTTTTTTTGGAAACCCCGGCAATAGAAAAAGGCTGGCACGGAAACCCTGCAACCAGAATATCATGATCTGGTATATCTTTCTCATTTACCTGTGTAATATCACCATCCGGCTGCTCACCAAAATTTGCAAAATATGTCTGTTGACTGTATTTATTCCACTCATTCGAATAAACACAATGTCCCCCGGCTCTGTCAAATGCAATTCTCATTCCTCCAATTCCTGCAAATAAATCTATAAAAGAAAATTGTTTGTTCGAAATATCTTTCTGCCTTCTTTTCATATCTGTTGCATAATAGGCTACGGCTTCTCGAACACAGTCCTGCATACTCTGCTCACTCTGTAAGGAATATGCATTCAGTTTGTCATATAACTCGTCTTCCACTCTGATATGTACCTGTTTCATGTTAATCACTCCTGGGAATAATTTTATACCTGTTTTTTCCCATTATACTATTAAAGCATAAAAAAAGCAAGTGAAATAATCGAACATACTTTCGCCCACTTAATTTATGTGCATCCCAAAGTTGAGTATCTCAATAATCATTCACACAATTTCCGTCAATAAACAAATCAAACTGCTCTGGATCATGCACAATGTCATATTCTTCTCCATACCCAGTGGTTTTATACTCCACTACCATTACAGGCTCATTTCCTTCAATTTCATCTTTCCAGAGATATACCCTCATATTCACACTAGTCGCATATATGTAAATGAAACTATAGACTGGGATACCTTTTGCGAATTCTCAGATATCACCTCCCGTCTATTTGTGTCGGATTTACAGCTTTTATACGATATTTACCATTTGCAAGTATCTAATACCTCCCAATGTCCTGTCTACAAAGCAGACAGACTAATTACTTTGGGATTATTGGATTCAGCTACCAAATCTATGACCATCAGCAGTTCAACCGGTAGCCAAACCCAACGCTACATCCAAACAAACTCTCTTGGTAAGCTATATTGCCAAATCAGTTTATCTTAAAAGAAAAAAACCTTACTGACTGCTCTTTCCAATTTTGGAAACAGTTCATCAGTAAGGTTTTTATATTATAGAAATAAGATTTTATTCAACGGATATTACAAGAACGTTGCCAATCCGTTGCCAAAAAATAACGGAATTTGCTTGGAACCAGCATAAACACTGGGTCTATTTTTGCAAAATCCTATTCAAACTCTACAAAGACTAACGCTTTTTGTTTAGGAATTATTCTCTGTAAT
>ERZ840407.468-NODE-468-length-30042-cov-6.585087_pt1 | contig 30042 bp, 23 predicted proteins | sample MGYA00519877_ERZ840407 | MGnify/ENA primary metagenome ERZ840407 (study PRJEB31850, sample SAMEA3708875) | human gut metagenome | biome: human gut; feature: human-associated habitat; material: faeces | place: China | collected 2014 ...
GCAGATCATTTAAGAACGCACGGTCATTCGGATCATGCTCCCGGCCATAAAGATGCTCTGTAATCTCGTCCAGTAAAAAACAGAAATACTCATACGGCTTGTCTCGTCTGCCTGCACCACGTGCTGTTTGCACAGAATATTCTTCAGCAAATCATTTTATGTGTACAAATGCACTGCTTGCCATAGAAGAAATTTCCTTTTATTACAGTTCTTTTGGCAGCGCATAAAAGAGTGTCAGCCAGGATTTATCGTCATCCTGCGGGATTTCGATGATCTCTCCGGGCAGCACAATGATGAATCCTTTCGGTCCATTACGGGATTCTGTCACGATATTTCACCTCCTGATTTTAATAGTAGAGTTACCCCCTACTATATATGGCATGAGAAAGGCCAAATTGTTCCAATGTTTCTAAAAATTTTCAATAATTTTTCTTACGAACAATATGTGTAATCATTATAGCGAAACATGGAAATCATATCCAGTCGAACCCTGCGGATAACGATTGAACTTTCCCTGACCAATGGAATTTTACAAAACATTTGGTGAAATAAAGTGGACAAAAGCAATGCCGATCCTAGAGACTAAATTTCTATATGGATTCCGTTTGTGATCAGGAACAGTATGCGTGGATTTCTACTAAAGATTGATAAGCGTCATTTGATTTCGTACCTGTCAAAAAAAGTCTCTGCCATGCTGATTACACACCATGACAGAGACTTAATTTTTGTATGATGGGAAAACGAGATTCCCTACGAGAGATTAGCTCTTGCAGAAACGATGCAGCTGTTCATAAACGGGAACCAGCGCTTGGTATGCTTCCTCAAAAGCATCCTGCAGTGCATCGTATTTTTCTGCATTGTCAGGGTTAGGATGAACATCACGGGCAATGGATACAAATTTGTCTACAACAGAGAAATCTGCAAACAGACCGACACCCACACCACCAGTGATGGCAGCACCCATGGAAGTGGCCTCATCCAGAAGCTTTGGAATCCGGATCCGCTCCTGATAAACATCTGCCAGGATCTGCTGCCAAGCAACACTTTTGATACCGCCGCCCACGACAATGATCTCCTCAATTTTCTGTTCAGCTTCCCGGAAAATTTTCAGAACTTCGTTCAGGTTCATGGCAACGCCTTCCTGCACGGCTCTGAGGAAATCCTTCTGGGTATGCTCCATGCGAATGCCCACAAAGCAGCCGCGGACATTCGGATTCCACCGGGGGCTGCGTTCACCAATTAGATAGGGCAGGAAGATCAGGCCGTTGCTGCCTACCTGAGATTCTGCCAGCAGTTCCTCCAGAATCTGATAGACAGACTGTCCATGATTCTTGGCAATCTGCTTTTCTTCGTAGCAGAAATGATCAACATACCAAGCATAAGCACCACCGCCGGTTTGCATAGTTCCGGTGGGGAGCACATAACCAGGAACGATGTGTGCCCAGGTAAAGGTGCGCTGCTTTTCATCGAAGACAGGTTTGCGGCTAGTAATGGAAATCCAGGAAGAGGTTCCCATGCTGCTGTGGGCGATGCCCTCCTGAACACAGCCGGTGCCAACGGCGGCACAAACACCATCACCACCGCCGCAGACAACCTTTGTTCCGACAGCCAGACCGGTTAATGCCGCAGCTTCCACTGTGACCTTACCGGCAACATCTGTGGAACGGCAGAGCTGGGGCATTTTTTTATGATTCAGTTGCATGGCATCCAGAAGACGGTCGGACCATTCCAGCTTTTCCAGATCCATCAGGCAGGTGGAAGAAGCATCGGTATATTCTGTCACAAAGGCGCCGGTCAGCCGCAAGATAATGTAGTCCTTGGCATTGAGCATTTTGTAGGTTCTGGCATAGATATCCGGTTCATGTTCCTTGATCCACATCAGCTTTTGTCCGCCGTAGGAAGGGGAGATCTTGTGTCCGGTCAGATGATAGAACTCATTTTCGTCAATTCGCTGCCGGATTTTTGCTTCTTGCTCCGTGGCTCGCATATCTGCCCAGATGATAGCGTTGCGCAGGGGGGGTGCCTGCTTTATCAACACAGACACAGCCCATCATCTGGCCGCTGAAGGATACGGCGGCGATATCAGCAGGATCCACATGGGTAACCAACTGTTGGGTACTTTCCACCACGGCGTTCCACCAGTCGTTGGGATCCTGCTCTGCCCAGTTACCGTTGGAATAATAGACAGGATAATGCTGTGTAACACTGGCTACCAGAGAACCTTCCTCTGAGAAGAGAGTCGCCTTATTGCCGGATGTGCCCAAGTCATGGGCAAGTATGTATTTCATAGCATATCCTCCTTTTTCATTATTGACGGCTGACGAACTCTTCGGTGATCTTCACAGCAGCGGAGGTGCCGATTCTTTCGGCACCTGCTTCGACCATGGCCATGCAGGTTTCCAGATCCCGAACGCCGCCGGCGGCTTTGACCTTCACGGCATCGCCAACGATGCTCTTCATCAGCTTGACGTCATCCAGAGTTGCACCGCCGGTGCCGAAACCGGTGGAGGTCTTGATGAAATCAGGCTTCACTTCCAGCGCGATCTTGCAGAGGATTTCCTTTTCTTCCTGAGTCAGGTAGCAGTTTTCGAAAATGACTTTGCTGATGACATTGGCCTTCCGGCATTCGGCAACGATCTGGCGCATCTCTTCGCGGATGTAGTCGTAGTTGCCGTCCTTCAGCTCGGTAATGTTGATGACATAGTCGATCTCGTCAGCGCCGTTCTGAATGGCGTCCACAGTTTCAAAAACCTTGGAAGCAATGGTGGTCTGGCCGAGAGGGAAGCCAATGGCAGCACCAACATGAACGTCTGTATCCTTCAGGAACTTTTTGCAGAGCTTAACCTGCACGGAGTTGACAGCGACCATGGCAAAATTGTAGGCACGTGCTTCGTCGCACAGTTTCTTCATATGTGCCTCAGTAGCGTAAGCATACAAGCAGGTGTGGTCAAAGAGTTTTACCAGTTGTTCTTTTGTCATTGTGTTCAGGCTCCTTTTCTAAATTAAATTACATAGCCATGTCATTACATGATCCATGTAATGACATGATACCATTTTGATTAATGGGTTGTCAATAGAAACCGTTGCAAATTTTGACCTGCTCCGCTATACTAAAAAGGAGGTGATGAAATGAAGCCTATTTACCACGCCATCCGATTAGACCGCGGTTGTGCGACCCCTTTGTGTCACCAAATCAAAGATTATTTGATGCAATATATTCGTTCCGGAGAACTGCCGGATGGAGAGATGCTTCCTCCGGAGGAGGAACTGTGTGTGCTGTTGAATGTCTCCCGCCCAACTGTACGGCAAGCATTGACAGATCTGGTTCATGAAGGATATCTGAACAGAGTTAAATTCAAGGGAACCTTTGTTACCCGTCCCAGACTGGCAGGTAAATTTATTCAGACCATCCAGACCTATGATGAGGAAATTCAGAGCATGGGACTGACACCAAGCACAAAGGTGATTTCTTTGATCTCCCAGGAGGCAGGGGATGATGTGCGCCGTGCCCTCCATCTGAAGGAAGGCGAGCGGGTCGTTTTTCTGGAGCGCCTGCGGTGTGCCCAGAATCAGCCTGTTGTGTATGTAAAAACATATCTTCCGGAGAAATCCTGCAAAGGTATTCTGGAGGAGGATATGCAGAATAATTCTCTATATCAGCTTCTTGAACGGAAATATGCTATCGATATTTCTCATTTGAGCCGCAATGTCCGGGCTGCGCTGCCGGATTCATATGTTGCTGATCTGCTGAAATTGCCGGAAACCTCTGCTGTGCTGTATGTTTCGACGACGTCCTATACCCAGGATGATGTTCCATTTGAATATTCGCTGGCTTCATACCGGGGGGATATGTACCAGATGAATGTGGATTTGAAGAAAAGCTGAACTGCTTAATAACCAAAAGAAGCAGGTGCGTGGCCGAAAATGGGGCCATGCACCTGCTTTTTCTGTCTTTCTACCAATGTGATCCTATGAAGAAAAAGCGGATATGGAAATATATATATATGAGACCGGATACATGTTTTGGTTCCGTGGAAATTTGGAGAGAAAATCATAAAAATAATAATATTATAATGAATTATGGATATCTGCATATATCGGTGCAGTAGCGACGCTTGCACGGAGTTTTAGCGACACCGTATCGGGGAAATAGCGACACTTTGTCGGCCTAAAGCGACATCTTGAGAGCTTTGCGGTATACTTGATTTGCACGTAGATTTACGTGACATCAAAATACCGGAGGTTAAAAATGGTAAACTACCGCGAGATTCTCAGGCTTCATTCATTGGGGCAAAGTCAACGCACAATTCGAAGTTCAGCACACTGTTCAGACAATACTGTTCGTACTGTTTTGGAGGTGGCTAGTCAAAAAGGCATCCAGTGGCCTCTTGATGACGACATTACCAACGCCGATCTGGAGCGGATGCTCTTCCCGGACAAGTACAAGAGTGCTTGCTTGTACATTGAACCGGACTATCCGTACATTCACCGTGAGCTGGCAAAGCATGGCGTTACCCTGACCTTGTTGTTGGAGGAGTACCGCCGCAAATGCTACGATGAAAGCAAGAAGCCGTATATTGCCTGTGCTCTTGGGAATGCAGCCTGCCGCCGTTTGAAAAAGGTCGCCTACATCCGCTTACCGGAATTACTGGACGAAATTACGATTGCCCGTAGCCGTGGCAAAATGAAGAAGCTGCAAGCCACATACAGGAAATTTGATCTGTTGATTTTGGACGAATGGCTGATTCGTCCTCTCACTCCTGAGGAATCTTACGAGCTGCTGGAAATTGTTGAGATGCGCTGCGAACGCTCGATGATTTTCTGCACGCAGTACGAACCGGATGGCTGGTATCCGCGTATTAATTCCAATCCTGAAACAGACAGTCCCGTCTCCGAGGCGATTATGGACCGCATAGTCCACAATTCGTATGACATTATGTATCTTACGACATCTATTTCCATCCTATAAAAGAAGGGGCTTCTCAGAAAATGTTAGAGATTTTCACCACGCGCGAAATTGTAACACTGTTTTATATCATTTTTTGTTGGCAAAACGAATTTAAACGGACTTCTCCGGAAAACAGCCATGCTGTTTGTGCCTGCTCCTTAATGAGTCCTGCACAGGAAAAGCCCGTAAACGAGCGATTTTTCTTCGTTCTGCAACACGAGTTCTAATTCCAGCGTGAATCAGAACTGATTCATTTTTTCGAGTCAAGATTTTTGAATGAATCTAAACTGATTCACTCTGGGACTATTGGCTGGATTTTTGCGACATTTCGCTTCTGTGGGCAAAGTGAATCTATCATTGATTCACTCCGACGAGTTAAATATTTTCAGTGAATCAACGGTTGATTCACTCTGGGGAATATACGGATTTGTATGAGCATCGAATTTGATTGTCACCGTTTTAGGGGTAGACATGTTTTGCTAGCATAGCGTTTGGATATCCACAAACGCATTTCTGGGGGTGTCCCCCAGACCCCCGGCACAGTTCTTGCGTGACGATAGTGACGCAGATGACGCTTGTGACGCTAATGACGCTGTTTTTAGGATACCCCTATGCCATATCCCAGATTCAGCGTCATTAGCGTCATCTGCGTCATTCTGGTTTTGTTTTTCTTGTAGTATCATTGTTTTTGTTTCGAGCAGTAGTAAACTGCAAGCGTCATTTCACTATAAGCGTGACGGTGATGACGATGATGACGGTGTTCGTGGGATAGGGTAAAGGGGTATATCAAAAACATCGTCATCACCGTCAGCATCGTCATTCTACAGGCAAGCCGTTTTAATCTGCGGCTTGCCTGTTTTATTTTGAGTAATGTGGCAGGGTTTTTGCCCCATTGTTTGTTAAAATGGATTTAGATATTTTGTAAAAGTGCAAGGGTTTTTAGCACAATAGGTGGTATGCTGTTTTTGAAGTGTAATTTTGGCGTTTAGGCCAGTTCTTGAGAAAAAATTCTTTGCTTTACATCTCTAAACTTGCAGGAATCCTGCAAGTTATACTGTTATACTGAAATTTAATGAAAAAATTCCATTATTTTTTCAGCGAACGTTACCTTTTGCCCTTCCCCAGTGGCTATATAGTAGAGATAATTTTTTCAAAAATTTTGAGGACCGTTGCAAAAGTTGCGACTGCCGGTCTGTATGATATGATTTGGAATCTTTCTAAAAATTTGAACTTTTTCTAAACAGTTTAAAAAACCTCGTAATTTTCGCCGTTCTCAGCGGCTATATAGTGAAGAACTTTTAATTTTATCTACATAGGAGGAACTCATGAACACGGAATTTCAAAATTTGCCCAATGTTGTCAGCCCCAAGGAAGTTCAAACATATTTCGGCATTTCGCGCTCGACCACCTACCGCATATTCCATGACACGAGTTTCCCGGCGTTCCACATTGGAAACCGACTGCTGGTGCGGCGGGATGAGTTACTGGACTGGCTGGAACAGCAAAAGGTCAATAAAGCCCAAAACGAGAACCCGAAGATTGTTGGGTCTGATGAATAGCTTTCTCCGAACTCTTGTGGTAGTCTTTGTGTCACGAAAGGAGACGATGCAGCGTGAAAGATACATCTCAAAAAGCCCTGCGCCGCGGGCATAACGAGGGCAACATCCGTCAGCGCACAGACGGGCGGTGGGAGGTGCGGCTATCTGCCGGAATCGACTACAAGACCGGCAAACCTAGGCGCACATCCACCTGCTGTAACACGCGGCAGGAAGCCATTGCCATTTTACAGCAGCAAGCCCACGAAGTCCGCACACAGGGCTGGCGCGATCCTATGTCGGTGACACTGGGCGAATGGTATGAATACTGGCTGGACACCTATATGAAGGACACCGTCAAGCAATCTACTTACGCCAGCTACCGCAGTTATCTCAACAAGCACTTTTGTGTGCTGGGGAAAATCCTGCTTAAAAAGCTGGAACCGCACACCTTGCAGGAATTTTATAACTACAAATTCCGCGAGGAAGGCTTATCCCCCAAGACCTTGCGCAACTACCACATGGCATTGCACAAGTGTTTACTACAGGCCGTAAAGGAGCGCTTATTAGTGTACAATCCCTGCGATGCCGTGACCCTGCCCAGCGGCGAGAAACCCGAAGTCGTAGTCTTTACCAACGACCAGCAGCGGGCGCTGGTGCAAGCCAGCTACCGCCACCGCTACGGCGTGTTTATCCGCTTAGACTTGTGTACCGGATTACGCATGGGGGAGTTGCTGGCGCTGAAATGGGAAGATATTGATTTTTCCACCGCCCAACTCCATGTCCGCCGCACCATCAACCGCCTTGCCAAGTACGAAGCACACGACGGCGAAAACAAAACCGAAATCGTATTCGGCACTCCCAAAACGAAAAACTCCCGCCGCACGATTCCACTGACCCGCACAATGGCAGACGAGCTTACCCGCTGGAAACAGCAGCAGGCGCAGGATAAGATTCGGGCAGGGGATAAGTACACCGACTATGGCTTCATCGTCACCAACGAGTTTGGTCACTACTTCGAGCAGAAAACTTTCAAGGACTATTACGACCGCATGCTGAAGGACGCCGACATCGGCCACTTTACCTTCCACGCTCTGCGCCACACCTTCGCCACCCGCGCACTGGAACGCGGTATGGACTACAAGACACTGTCGGCAATCTTAGGGCATTACTCGGTGGCTTTTACGATGGACACCTATGTTCACAGCATGGATGAGCACAAACGCCACGAAATGGACAAGATGAACGATATGTTCGGCGTGCAGTACAGGATTTCGGTGGAGAATCAGCCTTACCCGGTGCTTTGTACAATCACAGCGGATGGCTGTACTGCGCATGTCCCGGATTTCCCCAAAATTGCAGTTCACACCCTCACGCTGGATGCTACCTTGTTAGAGGTCAAGCAGCAGATTCAAAAGGTCCTGCACCAGTACAAATACCCGCCCATTCCTACCAAACAGGAACAGATCGTCGTGCCAAACAACAGCGTGTTGGTACTCGTCAAGGCGAGCTGACTACACTGACCGTTCCTATATTGACCTGCCAACTCCGCAAGATTTATCCACAAAAAGCGCCCCGGCTGTTGAAAATTCCAGCAGTCGAGGCGCAGTCATTTTTGCGTTTTGGGGTCATTTTGGGGTCAAAGTGACCGAAAAGTGACCACTTTTTCCCCAGACAAAGAAAAAGTGCATTGAAACTTATCGTTTCAACGCACTTTTGTTGGTTGCGGGGACAGGACTTGAACCTGCGACCTCCGGGTTATGAGCCCGACGAGCTACCATCTGCTCTACCCCGCGATATTTAGCTGCTCTCTCTTGAGTGCCTAGATAGTATAGCATTCACATTCCGCAATGTCAATACCCTTTATAAAATATTTTTTGTATCCTGCCCCAAAAACAAAAGCCCGCGCAAATTAGTGGTTGAATCCCCTAGTTAAAACGGGTACTATTATAATAGAAAAGGATCGCCAAAATCCGGCAGATATCCCTTGCCCGGCGGGCGGCGGTGCAAAAAATAAACGGTGCCCCTGGCGCAGCAGCCGGGAACGCTGTGAATGAGGTTAGGAAAGTTATGAAACGTCTGGTCGTTGGGGTTCTGGCACACGTGGACAGCGGAAAAACCACTCTTTCGGAAGCACTGCTCTATCGTGCGGGCAGCATCCGCAAGCTGGGGCGCGTAGACCATCGGGATGCATTTTTGGACACCGATGCGCTGGAAAAAGCCCGCGGCATTACCATTTTTGCCAAACAGGCCGTGCTTACCCTGCCGGCCGGAACGGTGACAGGCACCCCGTTGGAAGAAACCCAGATCACCCTGCTGGATACCCCCGGCCACGTGGACTTTTCGGCGGAGGCCGAGCGCACGCTGCAGGTGCTGGATTATGCGGTGCTGGTCATTTCCGGCACGGACGGCATCCAAAGCCACACGATGACATTGTGGCGGCTGTTGGAGCGCTACCATGTGCCAACCTTTATCTATGTCAACAAAATGGATCTGCCCGGTGCGGACAAAGCCCTGCGCCTGCGGGAGCTGCGGGGCCGCTTTGGGGATGGCTGTGTGGACTTTACCCCCACCGTTCCGGCGGAAGAACGCGCCGAAGCCCTTGGCGTGTGCAGTGAACCGCTGATGGAAGCCGTGTTGGCAACAGGAACGGTGCCGCAGGCGGATCTCATCACGGCAATCACGCGGCGGCAGGTGTTCCCCTGCTATTTTGGCGCGGCTCTGCGGCTGGATGGCATTGACGACCTACTCAATGGTCTGCAGCGGGATACCCGCATGCCGCCGGACACCGGCAGCTTTGGCGCGCGCATCTTCAAGATCGGGGCAGACGAATCCGGCGCGCGTATGACCTACCTGAAAGTGACGGACGGCGTGCTGAAAGTCAAATCCAACCTGGTATCCCGCCCAGATGCCCGTGTGGAGTTTGAAGAAAAGGCCGACCAGCTGCGGGTCTACTCCGGCAGCAAATACCGCCTGGTCAGCGAAGCCCCGGCGGGCACCGTCTGTGCGGTGCTGGGCCCCACAAAAACCTATCCCGGACAGGGCCTTGGCGTACAGCCGGATGCCCGCCAGCCGATGCTGGAACCGGTGCTGAACTACCGGGTGGAGTTGCCGGAAGGAGTTGACCCCCACTATGCCCTTCTGGCCCTGCGCACCCTGGAGGACGAGGATCCACAGCTGCATGTGGCGTGGAACGCCGCTCTGGGCGAGATCCACCTGCAGCTGATGGGTGAAATTCAACTGGAAATTTTGCAGAGCGTGCTGCAAAGCCGCTTTGGATTGGAAGTGGCCTTCGGCGAGGGCGGCATTCTATACAAAGAGACCATCTCTGCCCCGGTGGAGGGCGTGGGCCATTATGAACCGCTGCGCCATTATGCGGAGGTTCATCTGCTGCTGGAACCCGGCGAGCCGGGCAGCGGCCTGCAGTTTGCCAGCATTTGCCGCACCGATGCGCTGGACCTGAACTGGCAGCGGTTGATTTTGACCCACCTGGCGGAGCGCAGCCACCCCGGCGTGCTGGCCGGTGCGCCGCTGACCGATGTGAAAATCACCCTGACGGCAGGCCGTGCCCACATCAAGCACACCGAGGGCGGGGACTTTCGCCAGGCAACCTACCGCGCCGTGCGGCAGGGGCTGCGCACCGCGGCGGCCCGGGGGCAGGCGGTCCTGTTGGAACCCTGGTATGACTTCCGGCTGGAAGTCCCGCAGGACTGTGTTGGCCGCGCCATGGCCGATCTGCAGCGCCGCTGCGCGGAATTCAGTACGCCGGAAAACGAGGATGGCCTGGCCGTCATTACCGGCAAAGCCCCGGTTGCCGAAATGCGGGGCTGTGCGCGGGAAGTGACCGCCTACACCCGCGGTGCGGGCCGCCTGAGCTGTATGCCCCGCGGCTATGCGCCCTGCCACAACACCGAAGCCGTGCTGGAAGCCATTGGCTACCAGCCGGATGCCGATACTGAAAACCCGGCGGATTCCGTATTTTGCAGCCACGGCGCGGGCTACCTTGTCAAATGGGACGAAGTTCCCGCCCACGCCCATGTGGCCAGCGGCCTGGGGCGCAACGCGCCCGGTGCCCAGCAGGCGAAACAGGAAGAAGCGGATGCCTCCGATGAAGCATCCGATGCCCGCCGCCGTGCTGCCGCTTACTGCGGCACACTGGAGCAGGACAAAGAGCTGCTGGCGATTTTTGAGCGCACCTATGGGCCGATCAAGCGCCGGGGGGAAGCCGCAGGTCAGCATGACCAGCTTGCCGCGCGCAAAGCCTTCCGCAGTGTGGGGCCAAGCCAGAACCGTACCCCCGCTGCACCGCCGCCCAGCGGGCCGGAGTACCTGCTGGTAGACGGCTACAACGTGATTTTTGCGTGGGATGAATTAAAGAAGATCGCGGCGGAAAACCTGGATGCCGCCCGCCGCCGGTTGATGGACATTCTGTGCAACTATGCGGGCTACCGCAAGTGTGTGCCCATCCTGGTGTTTGACGCCTACCGCGTCAAGGGCGCCGGGCGGGAACAAGAAACCTGGCACAACCTGCATGTGATTTATACCCGCGAAGCCGAAACCGCCGATATGTTCATCGAGCGCGCCACCCATGAGCTGGCCCAAAACCACCGCGTGCGGGTGGTCAGCTCCGATGGTGCGGAACAGATCATTATTCTGGGCAACGGTGCGCTGCGGGTATCCGCCCGCGCATTTGAGCGCGAGGTGCGTGCCGTGGAAGCCGAGATCCGCGAATTTTTGGACCAGTAAGGGAATACTGCATCCATCCAAGCGCCGATACGGCGGGGATGATGGTAGAGTGTATTGAAAGGCAGGAAAACAATGGATTTTATGCTCAGCCGTGCCACACGGGTCACGGCGCAGTGGGCCAGTGCGCCCGTGCAGCATGCCGTGGCGCGCTTTTGGCGTGATATGGAAATGACTCTTTCCACCACCGGTTTTGTGCCGGATAACCGCCTGATGATCTGCCTTGCCCCCGCCCTGCCGCCGGAAAGTTATACGCTGGATGTGACGGAAAACCAGCTCACTCTCTGCGCGGCGGATGATTTGGGCGCGGTGTACGGCCTGCTGGATATCAGCCGTCATTACCTGGGGGTAGCACCATTCTGGTTCTGGAACCAGCAGCAGTTTGAGCCCAAACCCTTTGCCACTGTGCCGGAGGGCCGCATTACCGGGCCAGCCGCCGCTGTCGGCCTGCGCGGGTGGGATCTTTCGGATGCACCATGGCTGTCCGCCTGGGCGGATGCCACCGAAAACGGCTGGGAGATGATTTTTGAATCCTTGCTGCGCTACCGCGGCAATATGGTGCGCACCGACAAACAGGCGGACCTTGCCGCCGCCATGGGCCTGCGCCCTGTGCAGAACCCGCAGACCCCGCTGGGGGCTGCCCCGCAGCAGGCTGCGGCGGAAAACCCGGAAGAACGCCATAAAATCTGGCAGGATTCTATCCGCACTCTCAAAACCAGCCCGCGCATCTGGGCACTGGGCATTGACGGGATGGAGGGTGACCCCGATGGCACAGCCAGCACTGCGGCGCTGCAAGAGCAATGGCAGCTGCTGAACGCCACGGTGCCCGGTGCCGCTGCCTATATTCTGCTGCAGGGCGAAACCGTTGCGCTCTACCAGGAGGGAAAACTCAAAATCCCGGATAGCGTTATCCCCGTTTTAACCCCGGCCCCCAGTGCCAGCAGTGCGGGCGGCCCTGGTCCCGGCGCGCAGCACGGGCTGTGGTTCAGCCTTTGCCGCCGCGATAAGCTGACCGGCAACCCCATGACCGCCTACCCCGGCGGCGATACCGCCGTTAACGGAATGTTGCAGGGAGCCTGGCGCGGCGGGGTGCGCAGCTTCTGGATGGTTGGCACCGGGAACCTGCGCCCCTCCCTGATGGAGTTGAACCTGACCGGTGCTTTGTGGTGTACCCCGGATACCGACTGCGCCGCGCAGCGCACGGCTTACCTGCGCTGTACCTACCGTGCGCCGGATGGCTGGGCACTGACGGACAGCGCACTGGAGGATCTTTCGGTCTGCCTGCGCGCCCGTGCCGAAAGCGCCGTGCAGGCGGGCAGTCCGCCGCAGCCGGTGGGCGAAGCGTTCCTGACCCGCAGCACCCGGCTGTTTGCTTCGGCCTGGCTGTGCGGCAAAACGCAGGGCCCGATTCAGGAACTTGCCGCTCTGCTGCCCGCAGAAAGCTATGCGGAACAGCTGGCTGCCTATCAGCAGCTCTGCACTTCTGCGCTGGAAAATTATGAAACGCTGCTGCCCGGCTGTTCTTACGCCGGGCGGGCCACCACGCCGCTCTGGCAGGAGCAGGTGGTGTTCAGCGTGCGGCTGTACCTGTACGCCCTGCGCGGGGCGGTGCGCTTTTGCACCGCGCGGGAGCAGTTTTTGGATAAGGACTGGCAGAACTGCTTTTGCACCCTGGGCCGTGCGGCGGATGATTTTGGTGCCATGGCGGCTCTGCTGCAGCCCAAAACTGGGTTCTGGGCCGGCTTTTGCAGCGATACCATGCTGGACGGCGCACTGACCGCCCGCGTTCTGACCGGTCTGATGGCGATTCCCCGCGCGGCCGGGGACGGGCCGGATTATGCCGCCTGGCAGGCTCCACTGCCTGGTGCCCCGGCGGCCCCCGTGCCGGATTTTACCCTGTACCGCGCCCTGGTGCAGGCGGAAACGAAAAAAGTGTAAGGGCCGGGCCGAAAATGCACCGAAAAATCCATGTGTTGCCCTGAGCTTTTTGAGCACCGAGATAACCCGCGGCTTTACCGGCTGTACAGTTGGCACGTATGCCTCCGCCAACGGCACCGCCAGCACCAACCATGCCGCTTTCCACGGGCTCGCTTACCAGCAGGTGTGAAACAAGTTGCGCAAAAATGCGACGATCAAAAACAGCTCCCGCCGTCGCGGGGCTGCTTTTGGTTTATAAAGTCGCATTTTGCCGTGAAATTGAAACGTTTCATCAAAATGAATACTACTTTCTTGTTATATTCGACAAGGAAAACGGTTGCGATTCGTGCAAGGCTACAATTTTGCACTCAAAATCCAAAAAACGATTGATTTTTGCAAAACACGGGTGTAATATAAAGCCACAGAAAGGTTGGAAACGTTACCAACCCGTGAACCACACCGGTCCGCAACGGTGCAACTGGTTCCACTTAAAAAGGAGGATAATACCATGAAATCCAAGCAAACAATTTCTCTCGCCCTGGCATCCATGATGGCTGCCGGCCTGCTGGCAGGCTGCGGCTCCACCGCATCTTCCACTGCTTCCTCTGCTGCAGAAAGCACCGCAGCTTCTTCCGAAGCTGCCAGCTCCGAAGCAGCCGCCACGGCAGATACCACTGCCGCCGGCAAGGTCTACTACCTGAACTTCAAGCCCGAGCAGGATGAAGCCTGGCAGGCCCTGGCAAAGACCTACACCGAAGAGACCGGCGTTCCCGTTACCGTTGTGACCGCTGCTTCCGGCCAGTACGAAACCACCCTGATGAGCGAAATGGCCAAGAGCGATGCGCCCACCCTGTTCCAGGTCAACGGCCCTGTCGGCCTGGCCAACTGGAAGGATTACTGCTATGACCTGACCGGCTCCAAGATCCTGGGCGACCTGACCAGCGATTCTTACGCCCTGAAAGATGGCGACGCCACCGTGGCCGTCGGCTACGTTATCGAGAGCTACGGCCTGATCACCAACAAGACCCTGCTGGAAAAGGCCGGTTACACCACCGATGATATCAAGAGCTTTGCAGACCTGAAGAAGGTTGCCGAGGACATCACCGCCCGCAAGGACGAACTTGGCTTTGCAGCATTCACCTCCGCCGGTATGGATTCTTCCTCTGACTGGCGCTTCAAGACCCACCTGGCCAACCTGCCCATCTACTTTGAGTACCAGGCTGACGGCATCGGCACCACGGATGCCATCAAGGGCACCTACCTGGATAACTACAAGGACATGTTTGACCTGTACATCAACAACTCCACCTGTGCTCCCACTGAGCTGGCTGGCAAGACTGGCGATGACAGCCGCAACGAGTTCCTAGACAATGAGGCCGTCTTCTTCCAGAACGGTTCTTGGGAATATAACAACCTCGTCGGCGATGGCAAGCCCTTCACCGATGACGACCTGACCATGATCCCCGTTTACATTGGCGTGGGCGATGAGGCTAACCAGGGCCTGTGCACCGGCACCGAGAACTACTGGTGCGTAAACAAGGAAGCCGACCAGGCAGATATCGATGCAACTCTCGACTTCATGTACTGGTGCGTCAGCTCTGATGAGGGCACCAAGGCCATGGCAAACGATATGGGCTTTGTTATCCCCTTCAAGAATGCTCAGGAATCCCCCAACCTCTTCGTTAAGGTTGATAATGCTCTGACCGCTGAGGGCAAGACTCCTGTTGCCTGGTGCTTCTCCACCATGCCTTCCGAAAACTGGAAGAACGGCGTTGGCTCTGCTCTGACTGCTTACGCAGCCGGCACTGGCGATTGGAACGCTGTTGTGACCGCCTTTGTGGATGGCTGGAAGACCGAAGCTGCCCTGAATGCAGGCTGATCTGAATCAAAATAGCGAAACCTGAATGTTAAAAGCGGGGCGGGCGATGATTCGCCCGCCCCGCTCTTTTATGTGCTCAAGGGGGTACTGTTATGGAAAAAGCGATCCGGCGCTATTGGCCCGTGTTCGTGCTGCCCACCCTGCTGGCCTTTATCATCGGCTTTATCTGGCCGTTTATCTGGGGCGTGGCGCTTTCGTTCTGCAAATTCACAACTGTTCAAAATGTTACCTTTGTTGGTCTCGGCAACTATGCCAAGATCTGGCTGGATGATACCTTCACCCATGCGTTCTGGTTCACTGCGGTGTTTACTGTGGTGTCCACGGTGCTCATCAATGTGCTGGCGTTCGGCATTGCACTGCTGCTTACCCGCGGCATCCGCGGCACCAACATCTTCCGTACCACCTTCTTTATGCCCAACCTGATCGGCGGCATTATCCTTGGCTATATCTGGCAGATTCTGCTCAACGGCGTACTCAGCGCACTCGAAAAACCGCTGCTTTCCCTGAACGCCACGTATGGCTTCTTGGGCCTTGTCATTCTGATGTGCTGGCAGCAGATCGGTTACATGATGATCATCTACATTGCCGGCCTGCAGAACGTGCCGCTGGATCTGATCGAAGCCGCCAAGATCGATGGCGCAAACGCCAAGCAGATCCTGTTTAAGATCAAGATCCCCATGGTTATGCCCAGCATTACCATCTGCACCTTCCTGACTTTGACCAACTCCTTCAAGCTGTTTGACCAGAACCTGTCCCTGACCGGCGGCGAACCGGCCAAGCAGACCATGATGCTGGCTTACAACATTTATGATACCTTCTATGCCCGCTCCGGACCCCAGTGGAAGGGCATCGGCCAGGCAAAGGCTGTTGTGTTCTGCCTGTTTGTTGTGGTGCTGGCCGTACTCCAGCAAAAGCTGACCCAGTCCAAGGAGGTGCAGCAGTAATGGAAAAAACCATCAAAAAACCGGTGGAAGAAAAACCTACCGTTGGCAAAGCGGACCGCCGCATCAATGTCATTCTCAGCGTGGTGCTTGGAGTGCTGTGCGTTGCATGGATCTACCCCATCGTCATGATCTTCTTTAACTCCCTCAAAACCGAGCGCGCCATTACCACCTCCCGCGCGTTTGAGCTGCCCACGGCCGGAACCTTTGTCGGCCTCAAAAACTATATTTACGGCATCCAGGAAATGGACTTTTTGTCTTCCTTCTGGTATAGCCTAGTCATTACTGTCAGTTCCGTTGTGCTGATTCTGCTGTGCTGCTCCATGTGCGCATGGTTCATCACCCGTGTCAACGGCAAACTTTCCAAACTGATGTACGGCTTGTGCATGTTCAGCATGGTGGTGCCGTTCCAGATGGTCATGTTTACCCTGGCCAAAACAGCGGATACCTTAAAATTGAACAACCCTTACAACATCTGCATCATCTACCTCGGCTTCGGTGCCGGTCTAGCGGTGTTCATGTTCACCGGCTTTATGAAGAGCATGCCGGTTGAAATTGAGGAAGCCGCTATGATCGATGGCTGCAACCCGCTGCAGATTTTCTTCCGCGTGGTCTGCCCTATCTTAAAGCCGACGATGATCTCTACCGCAATCCTGGAAACCATGTGGGTCTGGAACGACTATCTGCTGCCCACCCTGGTGCTGGATATCAAAACCTACCGCACCATCCCCATGGCGATTCAGTATTTCCGCGGCAGTTACGGCAAGGTGGAAATGGCGCCCATGATGGCCTGCATCATGATCACCATTCTGCCGGTCATTATTCTGTATCTGATCTGCCAGAAGTATATCATTGATGGTGTGGTGGCCGGTGCTGTAAAGGGCTAATGGCTGCGGCACCCTGCTGCCGGAAGGAGTTTTCTGTGTATGACCATCAAAGATATTGCAAAAGAATCGGGGTATGCCATCGGCACGGTTTCGCGGGTGCTCAACAATAACCCCAGCGTCAGCCCGGCCGCCCGCGCCAAGATTCTTGAGGTCATCAAGCGGTATAATTACCAGCCAAACTCCAACGCCAAACACCTGAAACAGCAAAGCAGCGATGGCCTTGCCCTGATCGTAAAGGGCACCCAGAACATGTTGTTTGTGGACATTCTGGAAAAAATGCAGGCTATCCTGGAGGAACGCGGATATGTTTCCACGGTCTATTATATTGATGAAGAAGCCAACGAAGTTGCGCAGGCCGAACTGATCTGCGCCGAGCGCAAACCTTATGGTATTGTTTTCCTTGGTTCTAACCTGGAATACTTCACACCGCAGCTGGCGGAACTGCGTGTTCCATGCCTGCTGCTGACCAACAGCGCCGCAACCCTGAACATCCCCAACCTGTCCAGCGTCAGCGTGGACGATGTTTCGGCATCGTCCCTGATGATTGAGTACCTGTATGCGCAGGGTCACCGCAAGATCGGGCTGATCGGCGGCAAGCCAGACCAGTCCCGCCCCAGTCTGTCCCGTCTGACCGGCAGCCAGAGCGCTATGTTCCGCCTTGGCCTGCCGTTCGAGATGAAAAAGCAGTATGCCTATGCCCGGTTTTCGCTGCAAAGCGGGTATACCGCCATGGAATACCTGCTCAAGCACTGCCCGGATATTACGGCAGTGTTTGCCATGTCGGACCTGATGGCTCTGGGCGCGATCCGTGCCCTGAATGACCATGGCCTGCGTGTGCCGCAGGATATCTCGGTTTCGGGCTATGACGGTATTGCACTGGGGCGCTACAGCACCCCGCGGCTGACCACCATCCGCCAGAACTCGGAACGACTGGCCCAGCGCGGTGCGGAAATTCTGCTCAACTGTATTGAAAACGGAAGCAGCGCGGTGCATGAAGTGGTTCCTTTTGAATTGATTGAGGACGAAAGTGTTGCGGCTTTGCCCAATCATTGAACGAACCAGACATATGCGGAGTATATAAAGGCAACACCGCACAATTCCCGCCTTACGGCTTAAGCACCGCTCCGGCGGCTGCGGCACGGCATCTGCGTTGCCAAAATGCTCGATAAGACATCCAGTATTATCTGCGCTTTTGGCTTAGCATCTGCCGCACCTCGCTCGCCGTATCGGTACTTAGAATTATGCGGTATTGCCATAAAGAAAAGAGGTTTCCCTGATGAGAGCAAGCGGCATTCTGCTGCATATTTCCAGCCTGCCCTCCCCCCATGGCATCGGCACCATGGGCGCGGCAGCAAAAGATTTTGTGGATTTCCTGGTCAAAGCCGGTCAGGCTTACTGGCAGATCCTTCCGGTTTGCCCCACCAGCTATGGCGACAGCCCTTACCAGTCTTTTTCTACCTTTGCGGGCAATCCGTATTTTATTGACCTGGACCTGCTGGCCAAAGCGGGCCTCCTCCAGCCGGAAGAATATGAATCTATCGACTGGGAAAGCACCCCTGGCTGTGTCAATTACGGAGCGTTGTACCAAAAGCGTTATGCGGTGCTGCACAAAGCCTGTGCCCGCCTGTTGGCAGCGCCCCCGGCGGATTACGCCGATTTTTTGGCGAAAAACGCGTTCTGGCTGCCGGACTATGCCCTGTTCATGGCCCTGAAAGATGCCCATAACGGGGTCTGCTGGCAGCAGTGGGAAGAACCGCTGCGCCGCCGCGAACCGGAGACCTTGGCCGCGGCCCGCGCCAAATATGCGGCGGATATTGACTTCTGGCAGGCTGTGCAGTATCTGTTCTATACCCAGTGGCATGACCTGAAAGCCTATGCCAACGCGCAGGGCATTGAGATTATCGGCGACCTGCCGATCTATGTGGCGGAGGACAGCGTGGATGTCTGGTCCTGCCCGCAGGAGTTCCAGCTGGACGAAAACCTGGTCCCCACCGAGGTGGCCGGCTGTCCGCCGGATGGCTTCTCCGCCACCGGTCAGCTATGGGGCAACCCGCTGTTTGACTGGGACGCTATGGCTGCCAACGGCTATGCCTGGTGGGTGCGCCGCATCCGCCACCTGTGCGGAATTTATGATGTGTTGCGCATTGACCATTTCCGCGGCTTTGCGGGGTATTATGCCATCCCCTATGGTGATAAGACCGCCGAAAACGGCCGCTGGCGCACTGGGCCGGGCTATGCCCTCTTTGCTACCGTCAAAAAAGAGCTGGGCAGCCCCCGCATTATTGCTGAGGACTTGGGCTTCTTGACCGATGATGTGCGCGCTCTGCTGAAAGAATGCGCCTACCCCGGCATGAAAGTGCTGGAATTTGCCTTTGACAGCCGTGACGGCGGTGACTACCGCCCCCACAGCTACCCCACCAACTGCATTGCTTACACTGGCACCCATGATAATGAGCCGGTGGACGGCTGGTTTGGAACCGCTCTGCCGGACGATATTGAGCGCGCCATCCAGTACCTGAATCTGACCAAAGAGGAAGGTATGAACTGGGGCATGATGCGCGGCATCTGGTCCAGCGTGGCGGATTTGGCCGTGGTGCAGGCCCAGGATGTGCTGGGCCTTGGGCATGAAGCCAGGATGAACACCCCCGCCACCTTGGGCGGTAACTGGTGCTGGCGCGCCCTGCCCGGCGCCTTTACCCCGGAGCTGGCCCAAAAGCTGCATGATGCTATGGAGCTGTATGGCCGCCTGCCGGAAGAACCCGCTGCAGAACCCGGTGAAACAGAAAAATCGGAAGACGCAGAAAAAGCGGCGGAACCCAAAACCTGATCTCTCCCTCTCCAACGCCCCGCACCGGAGCAGCTTCCGGTGCGGGGGCTTTTTTTGCAAATTTTTGGGTTGTTGCCTTGGCAACAGACGGCCCCGATGCAGGTTGGTATACTAAAGGCACTCTGCAGGGTATGCTGAACCAACAACCCGGCAGAGCCGGCATGAAAACCCCGACTTTTGAAAGTGCTTTCTATGTTAGCGTGACCTAACCATGAAAGACAAAATTATACCTGCACCGTTCGCCATGGGAAGCCACCGACATGTGCGGCAAATGCCATGCACAAAAAGCAATGCAAAAGTTTCCAACACAATTTTTGGTGCAGTTGTTGCTTTTTGTAAGGACATATGGTAGAATGATTGTGGCCCGGATACGGGCTGGTCAATGGCGTCCTTTTGGGCTGGAACCGTGGGCAACGCAGAAAAGCTGCCCGCCCACCAGCTGGAAAAGGACAAGATTTTCAATAGTTGGTTAGAATAACCTAACTAATAGAGCAGCGCATTTGGTTTACAACAGGAGGTAACCGATGACAGATTTTGTACAGTGGGAAGGCTTCCAGGGCCGCATCTGGAAAGAAGAAGTCAACACCCGCGATTTTATCCAGAAGAACTACCGCCCCTACTCCGGCGATGAAAGCTTCCTTGCCGGCCCCACCGAAGCAACCGATAAGCTTTGGGGTGCTCTGCAGGTTCTGCAGAAGGAAGAGCGCGCCAAGGGCGGCGTTCTGGATATGGAGACTGAAGTGGTTTCCGGCATGACCGCTTACGGCCCCGGCTATATCAGCGAGGACCTGAAGGATCTGGAAAAAGTCGTCGGCCTGCAGACCGATAAGCCCCTCAAGCGCGCCTTCATGCCCTATGGCGGCATCAAGATGGCAGAACAGGCCTGCACCACCTATGGCTATACTCCGTCCCCGAAGCTGCACGAAATCTTTACCAAGTATGCCCGCACCCACAACACTGCTGTGTTTGATGCCTACACCCCGGAGATGAAAAAGGCACGCCACAGCCACATTGTGACCGGCCTGCCCGATACCTATGGCCGCGGCCGCATCGTTGGCGACTACCGCCGCGTTGCCCTGTACGGCATTGACTACCTGATCAAAGAAAAGCAGAACGACTTTGCCAACTGCGGTGACGGCACCATGACCGATGACGTCATCCGTCTGCGCGAAGAGATCGCCCTGCAGATCCGCGCCCTGAACGATATGAAGGCCATGGCCGCTGCTTACGGCTATGATATCTCCCTGCCCGCTGCCAACGCCAAGGAGGCTGTGCAGTGGCTGTACTTTGGCTATCTGGCTGCCATCAAGACCCAGAACGGCGCTGCTATGAGCGTTGGCCGTATCTCCACCTTCCTGGATATCTACATCCAGCGCGACCTGGATAAGGGCATCCTGACCGAGACCGAGGCCCAGGAACTGATCGACCACCTGACCATGAAGTTCCGCATGGTCAAGTTTGCCCGTATCCCCAGCTACAACCAGCTGTTCAGCGGCGACCCCGTGTGGGCTACCCTGGAAGTTGGCGGCATCGGCATGGATGGCCGCTCCATGGTCACCAAGACCGACTTCCGCTTCCTGCATACCCTGGAAAACATGGGCCCCGCACCGGAGCCGAACCTGACCGTTCTGTACTCCTCTGCTCTGCCCAAGACCTTTAAGGATTACGCCTCCAAGATCTCTATCAAGACTTCCTCCGTCCAGTACGAGAACGACGATGTGATGAAGCCTGTCTGGGGCGACGACTACTCCATCTGCTGCTGCGTTTCCGCAACCCAGACCGGCAAGGAGATGCAGTTCTTCGGCGCACGTGCCAACCTGGGCAAGTGCCTGCTGTATGCCATCAACGGCGGTATGGACGAAAAGCTGCATGAGCAGATTGGCCCTCACTATGCCCCCATCACTGCAGAGTACCTGGATTATGACGAAGTTATTGCCAGGTATGACGTTATGATGGATTGGCTGGCAGGACTGTACGTCAATGTGCTGAACCTGATCCAGTACATGCACGACAAGTACTACTATGAGGCGGCTGAAATGGCCCTGATCGATACCGATGTGCGCCGCACCTTTGCCACCGGTATTGCCGGCTTCAGCCATGTAGTTGACTCCCTGAGCGCAATCAAGTACGCCAAGGTCAAGTGCGTGCGTGACGAGACCGGTCTGGTCACCGATTACGAGATTGAGGGCGAATTCCCCCGTTACGGCAACGATGACGACCGCGCCGATGATATCGCTGTCTGGCTGCTGCGCACCTTCCTGGAGAAGATCAAGCGCCGCCACACCTACCGCAACTCCGAGGCTACCACCTCTATCCTGACCATCACCTCCAATGTGGTATACGGTAAGGCAACCGGCGCAATGCCGGATGGCCGCGCAGCCTTTACCCCGTTTGCCCCCGGTGCAAACCCGGCTTACGGCGCAGAGCAGAACGGCCTGCTGGCCAGCCTGAACAGCGTTGCCAAGCTGCCCTACCACTGGGCACTGGACGGCATCTCCAACACCCAGACCATCAACCCCGATGCCCTGGGCCACAGCGAGGGTGAGCGTGTGGAGAACCTGGTGCAGGTCATGGACGGCTACTTCGATCAGGGCGCGCACCACCTCAACGTCAACGTCTTTGGCAAGGAGAAGCTGCTGGACGCCATGGAGCATCCCGAGAAAGAGGAGTATGCAAACTTCACCATCCGCGTCTCCGGCTATGCAGTCAAGTTCATTGACCTGACCCGTGAGCAGCAGATGGACGTCATCTCCCGTACCTGCCATGCCGCTCTGTAACCTGATCGGCCACGTCCACTCGCTGGAGTCTTTCGGCTCGGTGGACGGGCCTGGCGTGCGGTTCGTGGTGTTTTTGCAGGGCTGCGCGCTCCGCTGCAAATACTGCCACAACCCCGAAACTTGGGCCTGTGAGGGGGGCGAAGAGTATACTCCGGAAGCATTATTCCAGAAAGTATACCGCTACCGGAACTACTGGGGCAAAAAAGGCGGCGTGACCGTCAGCGGCGGCGAGCCGCTGCGCCAGATAGAGTTTCTGACCGCGTTCTTTCAGCTGGCCCGCAAAAAGGGCGTCCACACCGCGCTGGACACCGCCGGGCAGCCGTTCCGCCCCGAGGACCCGGAGTACCTCGCCGCGTTCGACACCCTGATGGCCTCCACCAGTCTGGTGATATTAGACCTGAAAGAGATCGACCCCGAAAAGCACCGCCAGCTCACGGGCAAAGACAATGCCAACATCCTTGCCATGGCAAGGCGTGTCTCGGACCTGGGAGTCCCGCTCTGGATCCGCCATGTGCTGGTGCCCGGCCTGACCGACGACGAAGAGGGTCTGCGCAGGACCGCGGACTTCATCGCGTCCCTCAAGACCGTGCAGCGGGTAGAGGTGCTGCCCTACCACACGCTGGGGCTTTTCAAGTGGGAAAAGCTCGGCATCCCGTACCCCCTGCCCGACGCGATCCCGCCCACGGCGGAACAGGTCAAGCGGGCAGAGGAACTGCTGGAAGTAAGCAAGTACCCCGGCTGAAAAAATAAATAAAACAACAACCCCCTTTCGAGTCAGCCTCGAAAGGGGGTTGTTGTTTAGCAACTCTTTCGATAACCCAGCAGCGCTCCCACCTGATTGGCTTCGTTGTGGAAGCGGCAGGGGACGATGGCCGGGCGGGGCAGGTTGCGGGCCTGCTCCTCACTGTAGGGATGCTGGCGGAGGATCTCGTCTTCGTAGACTTCGTTGAGCATCCGGAGCAGCAGGGGCTGGCGGCTGATGCCGCCGCCGATGGCGACCACCTCTAAGTCCAGCAGGACGGTCAGATTGTAGATCTGGATATCAATGGCTTTGCAGAGGCGGTGGAGCACTTCCAGTGCCTCCGGCTCCCCGGCGTTGGCGGCTTCAAAAAAGATCCGGCCGTTGAGCGGGGCGTCCTCCGGCAAATTTTTGCGGGCGCGGTACCAGCGCAGCAGGTTGGTGACACTGCACTGCAGCGCCACTGTTTTATCGCCGTTGCGCCAGTCATCTGCATTGGTGTGGAGGTAGCTGTACTCTCCAGCCGTGCAGTGGATGCCCCGTACCAGCTGTCCGTTGATGACCAGACCGCCGCCCACTCCGGTGCCGATGACAAAGACAGCGCCGTTGGTGCAGCCTTTCAGGGCGCCCTGCTGCAGCTCCGCGATGGCGGCAGCCTTGCCGTCGTTTTCCAGGAAGACACGGCAGCCGCAGCGCTGGGCCAGCCGGGGCCCTACAGGAGTGCCGATATTGTAGAGAAGGGAGGGTGCCCCGCCGCCCCGCACGACGCCATGCTCGGCATCAATGAAGCCGGGCAGGCTCAGGGCAATGCCGTCCACCTCCGCCGCGTGGGGGCGATAGAGCGCCTCCAGCGTGGCGAGAAAGTGCTCCTGCGTGTCGTCCGGGGTGGGGACGCTGCCCGCGTCCTCCCGGTGGAACTGCTCATCCATGACGGAGTATTTGATCTCGGTACCGCCTACATCAAAGACCATGACTTTCATATCTGCTGCCCCCAATCTGATGTTGATTCCATTATGGCAGAAAAAGGGGAAAAGGTCAACAAATAAAAAGCCCGCACTGCGGCAAAGCAAAGCGCAGCGCGGGAACGTGGATAGCGTTTTAAATTTTAGCGGGCGACCACATACTTGTGCAGGGTCTTGCGGACTGCGCCGTTGCCAGCGTACAGCTCCTTGACCATGCCCTCGATCTTCTCGCCCAGGCCGACAGCGTACAGGTCCACGCCGAAGACATCGGCACGGCTGTACAGCTTCTTCAGGCAGCTGAAGTCCTGCTCGCCCTCTTTGACTTCCAGAGGAGCGACGATGGCCTGCAGCTCAGCCAGCAGCGGATCGGGAGAGATTTCAAACGGCTTGCCGTTGTCGTCCACACCCTTGAGGTAGCGGGCATAGCCTGCCAGCACCAGCGGGATCAGCACCAGATTGCTCTTGTCCAGACCGCGGGCCTCGTAAGCCTTGATGGTCTCGCCAAAGCGGATGGCCAGCTTCTGAGAGGTATCGGTTGCGATACGCTGGGGAGCGTCCGGCATGAACGGGTTGGGCAGACGGCGGTTGATGACAGCGCCGATGAACTCATAGGGGTTCAGGACACCCGGATCGACGACGACGGGCATTGCCTCGATGTAGCCGATCTTCTGGATGAAGCTGCGCAGATCCTCGTCTGCCATCTCAGCAGAGATGAGGGTGTAATCCAGCATGCAGCCATAGATGGACATGGCAGTGTGCAACGGGTTGAGGCAGGTGCAGACTTTCATCTTCTCGATCTTGTCCACCGTCTCGCGGTCGCAGTACAGCACGCCGCCCAGCTCCAGCGGGGGACGACCATTGGTGTAGTGATCCTCGATGCAGAGGTACTGGGTCTCCTCGGCGTTGACAAAGGGAGCAGTAAAGGTGTGCTTCTCGGTGACGATGGTGTAGTTGTCCTCAAAGCCGTCGTCTGCCAGCATCTTCTGCACCTTGGCATCCGGGCGCGGGGTGATCTTGTCGATCATGCTCCAGGGGAACGTGATCTTGGTCTCGTCCTGCACATAAGCCAGGAACTCAGCGGGCACCAGGCCCTGCTCTGCCCACTTGGAAGCGTAAGCCAGAACCGCGTTCTTGACCTTATCGCCGTTGTGAGAGCAGTTGTCCATGCTCTGGACGGTCAGGGGCAGCTTGCCGGCCTTGAAGCGCTCGTAGAGCAGAGCAGTGACCTTGCCCATGGCCAGAACAGGGGTCAGGCCGCGCTCGAGGTCAGCAGGAGCGACGCCGTAGCCCTTCTCGGTGATGGTGAAGGAGATCATCTGCAGGCTGGGTGCCTGAAAGATCTCGACCAGACGTGCCCAGTCAGCGCCGAAGGAGTAGTCAGCCTTCAGGCTCTCGGTGACGGAGGCGATGACCTTCTTCTCGATGTCGCCGGTGGACTTCAGGCAGACCAGCAGGCTCAGGTTGTCGTAGGGCTGATAAGCCTTGTCGATGATCTCGTAGTCGAAGCTCTCGGCCACGATGACGCCGCGGTCATACTTGCCGCTGTTCAGGGCGTCGTTCAGGATGGCAGCCGGGAATGCGCGGAAGATGTTGCCGGCGCCGAAGTGGACCCAGGTGGGTTCTGCGTGGGTCTTGGCCTTGACGGCCTCAACGTCGAACTTGGGCAGCTCGTAGCCCTTTTCTGCCCACTCGGCGGACAGATTGCCGTTCTTGATATCAGACAGCTTCATAATAGTACTCAGCCTTTCTTTTTCTCTTCGTCCAGACGGTCCAGCAGGTCCCAGACACCCAGCATATACTGGATACCCAGCGCACGGTCATACTTGCCGTAACCGGGGCGGCAGTTGCCGGGGCCTTCCTCCCACAGCTGACGGCCATGGTCGGGGCGGATGCAGCCGTCAAAGCCGCAGTCATGGTAGGCGCGCAGGATCTCAATGATGCCGGTCTCGCCGCAGCAGTCGCGGTGGGCAGCCTCAGAGAAGTCACCGTTCTCGAAGTGGTGGATATTGCGCACGTGGGCAAACGGGATGCGGTCACAGTGCTTGCGCACGATGGCGGCCACGTTGTTGTTGGGGTTGGCGTTCATGCTGCCGGAACAGAGCGTCAGGCAGTTGTACGGGTCATCGACCATCGTCAGGAAGCGGTCAATGCTCTCGGCGTCAACCAGCAGACGGGGCAGGCCGAAGATGTCCCATGGGGGATCGTCCTGATGGATCGCCATCTTGATGTCGCACTCGCGGCAGGTGGGCATGATGGCCTCAAGGAAGTATTTGAGGTTATCCCACAGCTTCTCCTTGGTGACGGGGGCGTAGGCCTTGAACAGCTCGTCCAGCTTGGCCATGCGCTCCGGCTCCCAGCCGGGGAAGGTCATGTTGTACTTCTCGGTGAATTCGAGAATGTAGTTTGCCATGCCCTTGTAGTCGTCCTGAATCAGGTCCTTCTGATAGAACAGGGCGGTGGAGCCGTCGCCGACGGGGTGGAACAGGTCGGTGCGGGTCCAGTCAAAGATGGGCATGAAGTTGTAGCAGATGACCTTGACGCCGAACTTGGACAGGTTGCGGATGCACTGCTTGTAGTTCTCGATATACTGGTCGCGCGTCGGCAGGCCGATCTTGATGTCGTCATGAACGTTGACCGATTCCACAACGTCCATATCGAAGCCATAGGCGTGGATCTGGTCTGCGACCTTCTGGATCTCATCGACCTCCCAGATCTCGCCGGGCATCTTGTCGTGCAGTGCCCAGACGATGCTGGTCACGCCGGGGATCTGCTTGATGTCGTTCAGTGTGATGGGGTCGTTGCCCTCACCATACCAACGCCAACCCATTTTCATAGGCATAGGGGTTTCCTCCTTATGTTGCTTTGCTTTTTCGTCCGCAGCAACCGCTGCGGCACGTCTCTGCATATATTCTAATATATCAGTTTCAACTTGGCAATTGGCGTTTTGACATTTTTCAGAGTTTTTTCTTGTATACTTTAGACAAAAAGACGACCACACAAAGGATTTTTCCATTTTTGTGGTCGTCAAATACACGATTTTCTTGCTATTTTTTTGTCAATATCGGCAATTTCCAGTTTCTCTCACCGCTTACCCTTCAATGAAGTAATCCGGATGGATGGCTCTGGCCTGTTCCACCGAGAGCTTATAGCGGTTCAGATGCTCGTGCAGAGTGCGGCCGACATCGTCCTCGCTGCCGTGGAGGACGGCCTCCAGAATGCGGGTATGGGCCCCGCAGACGGATTTGTTCTCGTCGGTCTGCAAGCTGAACTTGCGCAGCCGCTCGATGTGCTGGAAGGTGGACAGCATGTGGTCGAAGTGCGCTTCCATGCCGCACAGCTCGAACGCGCGGCGGTGGAAGGCGTTGTCAAGTTCCAGCATCCGGGTCTCGCGGTTCTCGGCGCCGGAGTCGCTCTCCAGCACACGGTACTGCTCAATGAGCAGGCGGTAAGCCCGCTCCTGCTCGCCGGTCAGCCGCCCGCGGATGTGGTTCAGGATCTCCTTTTCCAGCGTATAGCGCGCAAACTGCTCCATCTCCATGAGCGTCAGGTCGATGGGGGCAACATAGGTGCCGCTCTGCGGCTTGATGGTGACCATGTGAGCAATGTTGAGCATGATCAGTGCCTCCCGCATAGGGGTGCGGCTGATGCCCATCTCCTGCGCCAGTGCATGGTCATTGAGCTCATCGCCGGGCTTGAGTTCCATTGTAATGATACGGCTGCGGATGGTCTCGTATGCAGCCTCCCGTGCACTCCGTACTGCCATCGTAACGTTCTCCTTCTATCCACCAAAACAATTCCGGTCGCTCTTTGATATATTAGTGAAAGCACCAGTTTTATTCTACCCCCGAAGCGCACCGTGCGTCAAGGGGATTTGGACATAAAATGCAATTTTTTCTTGTCAAGCCGCTTTCTTCGTCTTTTTGGCAGAAAGGATCGGCACCCAGACGGCCACCAGCGCCAGACCGCAGACCACATCAAGGATGGAATGCTGTTTTGTGAAGACAGTGGAGGCACAGATGAGGGCAGCCCATACCCAGGCCAGCATCTTCAGGCCGGGGCGGCCTTTTGCCAGCCTGCTCTGAGAGAACGCCAGCGCCATGCAGCCGGAACTCTGGCAGTGGATGGACGGGCAGACATTGACCGAGGCATCCGCCTTCCAGAGGAGCTGCATGATCTGCATCGCGATGTTATCGCGGCCAACGGCCTCCGCCGTGGGGCGGATGTCCAGACCGTTGGGCAGTACCATATAAAGAATGAGGCAGAAGGTCATGCCCGAGAACATCATCAGGCAGAGCTTGTCGTAGCTTTCCGTGTCGTTCCACCAGAGCAGCGCTGTGACCACCGCCAGCAGCAAAAACCAGCTGCAATACGGGAAGACGAACCACTCATTGAAGGGGATGAAGTCGTCAATGGGGCTGTGAATGATGTACTTCGGGTCGGTGATGGTCAGGTCCAGCCAGAAAAACCAGACCAGATACACCACCCAATATGCCTGAAACCACAGATGCGGCTTCAGGCGGGAGCGCAGCGAGCGTGTATTCATGTGTTTTCTCCTATAATTTTGATTCCGCAACGACTTATTTTATCATAATGCGCCGTATTGCGCAAATGGAATTTTTACGTTAAAATGAAAAAGATCATGTGATACCTGGTACAACCTCTCCGTCATTGCTGCGCAATGCCACCTCTCCTTGCAGGAGAGCGGTCGGGCGGATGCGAGGCGGAGAGGTCGTACGAAGGAAAAGCGAACCAAAGGAGCCTTTATGTCAAACACCACTTCTCCCCGCCTCGTGGCCCTTGACCTCGACGGCACCCTTCTGAACCATCAGGGGCAGGTCACGCCCCGCACCCGGCAGGCCATCGCGGAGGCAGTCGCCCGCGGCATCGTGGTCCTGCCCGCCACCGGACGGCCGCTGTCCAATCTTCCGCCGGTCGTGGCCCAGCTGACCGGCGTCCGCTATGCCATCACCTCCAACGGTGCCGCCGTCTGGGACCTGGGCACCGACCCCATGAGCGCCGTCTACAGCCGCTACTGCAATGCTGCCGAACACCGCACCACCGAGCCGGTCTCCCTCATCGCGCGGCCCATGCCGGTGGAGCTGGCGCGGGAGGCCTTTGCACTTTATATGGAATACCCCGGCGCGATGAGCGTCTTCTGCGATGGCCGCACCTACCGTGACACCGTCGCCATGGAGCGGTTCGCCCGCCGGAACGCCCGGCGCGGCTCCACCGAGGCCCGCCAGCCCAACGACGGCCGGTTCACGGTCGTGCGGGACCTCACCGAGTGGATGAGCCGCCACGCCCACGAGGTGGAGAAGTTCTGCATGTTCTTCGATACAGCGGAGCAGGCGCAGGCCGCCCTCCCCCGCTTCCGTGCCCTTGCCGGGGCCGAGGTCGTGCAGGGTTCGCCGGACAACATCGAGCTCACGGCGCAGGGGGTAGACAAGGGCACGGCCCTGCTGGCGCTGGCCGACCTGCTGCACATCCCTCGCGAAGCCACCGTGGCCGTGGGCGACAGCGAGAACGACCGCGCCATGCTGGAAAAGGCTGGCATTGCCGCTGTGATGGCCAACGGGATGCCCCACATCCAGGCTCTGGCCGACCTTGTGAGCACGAACGACTGCGACCACGACGGCGTGGCCGAGCTGTTTGAGCGGCTGGGGCTGTGAGCGTTCGGCATTTTTGTGCAATGTATACAAGCTCTTATGCAAAACATTGTGCTTGTTGAGCATTACCAAACGGCCCGCTCTCGTTTATACTAAAGATACGAATGTGCGGTGGGGAAGGTATGCCCATCGGGGCCCTCAGCCGCAGGAGTTCATGCAAATGTTAAAAAGGAGAAATGCGTTATGAATCCCATCGTAGAAAAGGTCTATCAGATCGGCAT
>ERZ840407.503-NODE-503-length-27931-cov-9.441204_pt1 | contig 27931 bp, 21 predicted proteins | sample MGYA00519877_ERZ840407 | MGnify/ENA primary metagenome ERZ840407 (study PRJEB31850, sample SAMEA3708875) | human gut metagenome | biome: human gut; feature: human-associated habitat; material: faeces | place: China | collected 2014 ...
CCAACTACCCCGCAGAGATCAACCAGACCAAGGTGGATTACGTCTGCGTCGTGGATCAGATCGGCATCCCCGAGAAGATCGCTACCGGCGCTGCCAAGCCCACCACCGACCAGCGCAAGATCCTGATGGCTGAATACTGCACCCAGGTCGTGGCCAACACCCCGTACTTCAAGGATGGCTTCTCCTATCAGACCGGTGTCGGCGGTGCATCCATCGCTTCCACCATCTCCCTGAGCAAGATCATGGAGGAGAAGAACATCCACATGGGTCTGGGCGTCGGCGGCCTGACCAAGCCCATGTGCGAGCTGCTGGACCGCGGCCTGGCACGCAAGCTGGTGGATACCCAGGACTTTGACCTGGACGCTGTCAATAACGTCCGCTCCAACCCCAACCATTTCCCCATCTCTGCGGGCGAGTATGCAAGCCCCATGAATAAGGGCGCGTTCGTCAACAAGCTGGATTACGTCATTCTGGCTTCCCTGGAAGTGGATACCCACTTCAACTGCAACGTTGTGGTTGGTTCCGACGGCATCATCACCGGTGCACAGGGCGGCCATCCCGATACCGCACAGGGTGCAAAGTGCACCATCGTCATCGCTCCGCTGCTGCAGGGCCGTATCCCCGCCATCTGCACCGACGTGACCACCGTCACCACCCCGGGCGAGAGCGTGGATATCGTCGTCACCGATTACGGCGTGGCGGTCAACCCTGCCCGCCCCGACCTGCTCAAGGCTCTGCAGGACGCTGACTGCGTGCCCCTGAAGACCATCGAGGAGCTGCGTGACATCGCTTACTCCATCGTTGGCGAGCCGGACAAGGTCCAGTTCGGTGACCGTGTGGTCGGTATCATTGAAGCACGCGACGGCACCATCATGGACGTTGTGCGCGAAGTCAAGCCTTTCTCTTTCCGCGAAGATTGAGTGTTCCCGCTCAGCGGTTCTTCTGCGGCCTGCCAACCGCAGCTTTCGGAATTGATTCACGGAAATTCCTTTCGCTCTTCTTCAACCCGCTGAGCAACTCAGACACACAATTTCATGCGATTCTCCTTTTAATGGTTTTGTGTTTTATACCGGCATAAAACCAAAAGCCCCCGGCTGCACCGCGCGCAGCCGGGGGCTTTCTATGTTGTGGATGAAAAAATGCCGTGTTTACGGCACAAACCGATATCCGACGCCCCGGATGGTGATGATATGCTGCGGGGTACGGGCGTTGTCCTCGATCTTGCTGCGCAGGCGGTTGATGTACACCATGATGGCATTGTCGTCCACGGCGATCAGGTTGCCCCAGATCTGCTCATAGATCATATCCTTGGTGAAGACCTGCTGCGGGTGGCGGACAAAGAGCAGCAGGAGGGAGCGCTCTTTCTCCGAGAGGTTGAGCTCCACATTGTTTTTGTAAAACCGCATGGTGGTGGTGTCGCAGAGGAACGGCCCGCAGCTGATCTGCTGGCTGTTCTCCTGAGAGAAGCTCTTGCTCCGGCGGATGAGGGCCTTGACCTTAGCGCCCAGGATCTGGGGGCGGAACGGCTTGGTGACATAATCGTCAGCACCCAGCGAGAGGCCGTACATGAAATCGTAATCCTCGTTGCGGCCGCTGATGATGATGACCGGGGTGGTGACGCCGTTGCGGCGGATGGTCTGGATGACATCAAAGCCCTCCATATCGCCCAGGGTGATGTCCATTAAGATCATATCCAGCGTGTTGCTCTGTCGCGCGATGAGGTCCAGCGCCGCCGCGCCGCTGTTCACCACAAGGGGCTCCATCTCGTTGCTGACCATTACTTTGGATAAAAGTTTGCAAATTGCCGGATCATCGTCTACAATAAGAACATGGTAAGACATGGTTGCTTCACCGTACTTCCTCTGACCAAAACCGTCGAAAACTGACACTTGAAATTGATACTTAATTAAAAGTATAACATTTTTAGCCGGGAAGAGCAAGCACCTGCCCGGCTGAAAGGAGAAACCGCCATGAAACCGAACAAGCCGAACGCGCAGGAAAAGCGCTCCCCCCTGGAAACGCTCCGCACCCTCTGGGTGCCAATGGCTGTGGGAGCCGTTCTTCTGGTCATGCTGGCCATTGTGGCAAATCTGGTCTGGAAAGATTACAGCACGGCCCTGATGGAAAGCCAGACCCGCCAGATGGAGCTGGTGGTGCAGAGCCTGGCCGACAGCATTGAGTTTTCGCTGGAGGAGTACCTCGACCGCCTGGACTCCGCGGTTGCCAAGGTGGAAGCAAACCCGGACTATAAGCCCACGCTGGCCCCCAGCGATACCCTGAGTGATCTCTGGCTGGAGGACAACGATGGCAACATCGTTTACAGCTGCTACGGCATTACCGCCCTGAGCGATGTTCTCATTACCCGGTCAGAGGGCGTTTCTTACTGGCAGTACCACCGGGGCGATACCCATTATCTGGTGCTGAAAAAAGCGGCGGGGGAGCAGAGCGTCTGCCTGGTGGTGGATTCTACCACCCTCTACAAGCAGCTGGTCTCGGACATCCGGGTGGGCACCAACGGCTATGTGATGATCAAAAATGCCAATGACATGGTGGTCATGCACCCGGAACCGGCCCAGTGGGGCATCCGGGTGGTGGATGGCCGCCAGAAGCTCTATGCCTACAAAGAGCTGGACCTGACCAGCCTGAGTGAGCTGCTCAAGGCCCAGCGGACACAGGACTCCGGCATCCGGGATTATTACTCCTACTGGTGGACCGACCCCAAACTGCCCCGGGTGCATAAGATCAGCGCGTTCCGGCATCTGGATGTGGGGAGTAGCTTCTGGATCGTCAGCGCTGTGGTGGATTACGACGATCTCTACCAGCCGGTGCGGGACAGCTTTTTGAAGATGGCGCTCATGTTCAGCGCCGTTGCGGTGGTTCTGGTGCTGTTTACCGGGATGATATTCCGTCTGCAGTGGAAGAACCAGCGCAGCGTGACCAAAATCAACGACCTGCAGGAGGTCAACGAGGCGCTGGAAGAGCTGCAGAAGAGCCGGGAGTCTCTGGCGCACGACCAGCGGCTCCAGCTCATGGGCACCCTGACGGGCGGCATCGCCCACGAGTTCAACAACTTCCTCACCCCCATCACGGGCTATGCCGACCTCATTATGGCCGACGCCGACCCCGAGAGTGAAATTTATGACAACGCCCGGGAGATCAGCGAAGCTGCCGAAAAGGCCCGGGACGTGGTGAAGCAAATTTCTTCCATGAGCCGGAAGAACGTGGAAACGGTCTATGACGCGGTGCCCGTGGAAAGCCTCATCGAGCACACCTGCAAGCTGGTGGAGACCAACTGCCCCAAACAGGTGCGGCTGCGGCAGGAGCTGGAGCTGCACGGCGAAAACGTGCTGGGCAACAGCACCCAGCTGCAGCAGGTTCTGCTGAATATCTGCATCAACGGCATCCACGCCATCGGCGTAGGGGAGGGCAGCCTGACCCTGCGGGCAAAAGCTGTCCCCCGGGAGGAGCTGGCGGCCCGGATCCCCGAAGAAAAGATCTCGGACGACTGGCAGAGCTATGTCCGCGTCAGTGTCACGGACACCGGCTGCGGTATGGATAAAGACACGCTGGCCCGCATCTTTGAGCCGTTCTTCACCACCAAAAAGCAGGGCGAGGGCACTGGCCTGGGCTTGGCATTGGCGGAGCAGATCATCAGCACCCATCGGGGCCATATCCTGGCCGAGAGCACCCTTGGCCAGGGGACAACTTTCTATATCTACCTGCCCGTGCTGGAGCAGCAGCGCGCCCTGGAACAGGTGCAGTGGGGCGTGGACCACAAGCTGCGCATCCTGGCGGCCGACGACAACAAGAAAGTGCTCAATTTGCTGGAGAAAGATTTCGGCCGTTTTGGCTTGGAAGTGCTCACCTGTTCCCGCCGGGGCGAGGTACGCACCCTGCTGGAGACCCAGCCTTTTGACGCCCTGGCCATCGACGAGAGCCTGACCGGCGGCAGCGGCGTGGAGTTCTGCATGTCCATTCAGGGCAAGTACCCGGCTCTGACCCGCATCGTGATGACCAGCAGCCCCACCCGTGAGATCGTGGATGCCCGCCGCCATGGCGTGATCGACGGTTACACCCTGAAGCCGGTCTCCGCCGCCACCCTGCTGGAAGAAATTCGTGCCTGCAGGCGGAGCGAGAAGCAAAAATAATTGTATACAAGTAAGCATACAGACTCTTACAGGATATTAAGTCCTTTCTTAACAAACCGTAATGGACGGCACTTTGGCGTGTAAGTTTACAGGGCTATACTGGAACCATCGAAAGAGGGAATGGAAGTCCAGTAGAAACTGGAATGCCTTCCCAGATACGGAAAAAGGAAAGGAAGTTAACCAACATGAGTGATACGATCCTCGCTCTGCTCGGCTTTGCAACGGTGATTGCGGTCATCGTTCTGCTGCTGCGCAATGTCACGGTCCCTGCACTGGCTTTCGTCGGTGTCTCGACCATCACGGCTGCCATTCTGGTGGCAACCGGTGCGTTCACCCTCGATGAGATGGCAGGCTTTATCAAGGAGGGCGTGAAAGGCGTCCATGGTACCGCGATCCTGTTCATCTTCTCGGTCCTGTTCTTCGGCGTTATGACCGACGCCGGAATGTTCGACAAGATCATCGGCGCGCTGATGAAAAAGGTCGGCAACAATGTGATCGGCGTTACCCTGATGACCTGCCTGATCGCCATTATCGGCCATCTGGACGGCGGCGGTGCATCCACGTTCCTCATCACCATCCCCGCCATGCTGCCGGTCTACAAGCGCCTGCACATGCGCCGTGAGACCCTGCTGCTGATCTGCGTTACGTCGATGGGTGTCATGAACCTGTTGCCCTGGGGCGGCCCGACCATGCGTGCCGCCAGTGTTCTGGGCGTTGAGCCCAATGACCTGTGGGGTCAGATCGTTCCGATGCAGGTCGTCGGTCTGGTCCTTGCCGTCGGCACTGCCATCTTCTGGGGCTTCCAGGAGAAGAAGCGCATTGCCAAGCTGGGCGATGCTGCCGTAGAGGATGCCGGCAAGTACGATGATTCGGATAGCGAAGAGAAGAACAATGAGCTGGCTCGCCCGAAGAACTTCCTCTTCAATGTGATCCTGACCCTGGCCGTCATCGTCGTCCTGGTCATGGATATCTTCCCCTCTTACTATGTCTTCATGGTTGGCTGCGCTCTGGGCATTCTGGTCAACTACCGCGGCAAGAAGCTGCAGAACTCCATCATCAAGAGCCATGCGGCTTCCGGCCTGACCATGGCCTCCACCATTATGTGTGCCGGCGTCTTCCTCGGTGTCCTGAGCAAGAGCGGCATCATGGAGAAAATGGCCATCATGATGGCCAGCGTCATCCCGGCTTCCATGGGCAAGTTCCTGCCGGTCATCATCGGCATCCTGAGCGTGCCTCTGGCTCTGCTGTTCGATACCGACTCTTACTTCTACGGTCTGCTGCCCGTCCTGATCAGTGTTGGCAACCAGTTCGGCGTCAACCCGGCTCACATTGCCATCGCCATGGTCGTCTGCCGCAACTGCGCCACTTTCATCAGCCCGGTGGCTCCCGCTACCTATCTGGGCATTGGTCTGGCCGGTGTCGAGATCAAGGATCACATCAAGTACTGCTTTGGCTGGCAGTGGGGCGTGTCCCTCATCTGCCTGGTGGCTGGCCTGATCCTCGGCGTTATCACTTTCTAAGTTTCCCATTCCGCCGCTCGGCCGCTTCCCGCAAGGGCAGCCCGGGCGGCTTTTTTGAAAAATCCCGATCCCCATTCTGAATCCCTCAAAGGAGGCTGCTGCAATGAACCAAACCCCTGTCTGCACCGCGGCCGACGCCATCTATCGTCTGGCGGCGGGCAACCTCAAATATCTCAATGCGGAAAGCGGTAACGGCGATATCTCCCGCCGCGTCCGGCTGGCCACCTGGGCGAAAGGTCAGTCCCCCTACGCCATCATCGTCACCTGCTCGGACTCCCGGGTCATCCCGGAGAGCATCTTCTCAGCCGGCATCGGGGAGCTGTTCGTCATCCGGCTGGCGGGCAATGTGATTGACGACCACCAGCTGGGCAGCATCGAGTACGCGGCCGGGCACCTGGGCTGCCGGTTGGTGGTGGTGCTGGGCCACACCCACTGCGGCGCGGTGGATGCCGCCATCCACTACGAGCCGGAGGGGTATATCAAGTACATCACCGATGAGATCAAAAAAGCCATTGGCGATGAAAAAGACCCCTATAAGGCCAGCTGCATGAACGTGCGGCACAGTGTGCAGGAGATCGAGAAGAGCCTGTGCATCCACCACATTGAAGAGGAAACCGGCCTGCGGGTGGTCGGTGCGATGTATCACATCGAGGACGGCAGTGTGGAATTCTTGTAAAATTTAGATCATTGCGGCAAAAACGGGTCATTTCCTGCGGGAAATGGCTTGTTTTCTTTTGACAATGCCCGCTGGACAGGCTATACTAACTCTGAATGAAATCGACTGGAAACGGAGGAGATACAAGATGGTACAGGTAGACCTCATCACGGGCTTTCTGGGAGCGGGCAAGACAACATTCCTGCGGCGGTACGCGGCATATCTGGCCGGGCAGGGGGAACGTGTCTGCATCCTGGAAAACGATTTTGGCGCGGTGAATGTGGACGCCATGCTGGTACAGGACCTGCTGGAACTGGGGTGCGAGATCGAGACGATCAGCGGCGGGTGTGACTGTGACACCCACCAGCGCCGGATGCGCACCAAGCTCATCTCCATGGCCATGCGGGGGTTTACCCGGGTGCTGGTGGAGCCCAGCGGCATTTTTGATGTGGACGAGTTTTTTGACGTGCTGCGGGATGACCCGCTGGACCGCTGGTACCAGCTGGGGAATGTGATCGCCATTGTGGACGCCCTGCTGCCGGAACAGCTCTCGCCACAGGCGGATTATGTCCTGGCCTCCGAGTGCGCCAACGCGGGCCTTGTGCTGCTGAGCCGCGGCCAGCTGGCCAAACCCGGCCAGTGTGAAGCTGCCGTGGCCCACCTGAAACGGGCACTGACGGCCTGCAAGTGCAGCCGGGTGTTCCAGCCGGAGGAGATCCTGGCGAAAGACTGGGCCGCCCTCACGGAAGCGGACATGGCCCGGATCGCCCGCTGTGGGATGCGGCAGGCCAGCTGTGAAAAGCTGCATTTTGAGGAGCACGAGGCCTTTTCCTCGGCGTATTTTCTGGAGCTGGGGCTGCCCCGTGCCCGGCTGGAACGGAACATCCCCGGCCTGTTCACCGACCCGGCCTGCGGGCGGGTACTGCGGGTGAAAGGCTTCGTGGAGGAAAACGGCCAGTGGGTGGAGCTGAACGCTACCGCCGACGGCCTGACGGCAAGCCCGCTGGCACAGGGCCAGCAGGTGCTCATCGTGATTGGCGAGGGGCTGGACAAGGCAGTGATCGAGCAGAAACTGCGAAACTGAATTTTTTGCAGCGGACAGGCAAAGAAAGTGGGGAAAGAATTTGCTTCTTTGCGGTACCTGGCGTATAATGGAACCAACAAAACAAGGGAGGAAGACCCCTATGAATGGTACGCTCCTGCAAAAGCCCTCGGCCCGCCGGGTGATCGGGATGGTCGTCGGCATCGTCATCATTGGACTGGGCATCGCCCTGTTCAAGCAGTCACATCTCGGCAACGATTCCATCAGCGCTCTGAACATGCGTCTGGCAGAGCTCTTTGGCATCTCGCTGGGAGTGCAGAATATTGCCGCCAATCTCCTGATGTTCGCCATTGAGATCTGGGTGGGGCGGCAGTACATCGGCCTTGGTACATTCGTCAACGGCATCTGCATCGGTTTCATCGTCACCGCGTTCTATGACCCCATTGCAGCGTTTTTCGGCCCGGCGGCGTCTTTGCCGGAGCAGCTGCTCTGGGTGGCGGCAGCGGTCATCGTTACCGCGTTGGGGGCTTCGCTCTACCAGACGGCAGACCTTGGCATCGCCCCTTACGACGCGCTGGCGCTGGAGCTGCGGGACCACACGCCCGTGCCCTACTTTGGCTGCCGTGTCTTCACGGACGCGGTCTGTGCGCTGGCCTGCTGGATGCTGGGCGGCCTGGTAGGGCTGGGCACGCTGATCTGCGCGTTCTGCCTGGGGCCGGTCATTCAGTTTTTCAACGGGCATTTTTCGGAAAAAGTGCTGCGGTATCAGCCGCGGAAAACCTGAGCATCGGATCTGCACCGTCACGGGAATGAGGTGCAGGCGGCCCTGCGGCAGTGCGGGAAGACGCCGTAGGAGGACTCTCCCAAGGGGGAATAGCGAATGGCGGAAATGGAACATTACCCAAATTTTCAGAAAGACAATTACATCCACCCCAAAGCTGCATGGGATAAACTGCGGATGGCAGGCGCGCGGCGGCAGAATGTTTACCTTTACGCGGCCACGGGCTATGGCAAGACGGAGCTGCTCCACCGCTATCTGCGGCGGCGCAGGCATATCTGGCTCAGCGGCGAGGGCCTGACCGTGGAGACTTTACAGGAGATCGCGCTGCCGGCAGAAGCCACCATGGTCATCGACGACCTGGCCCGGGTGCTGGACCCGGCCGTCCGGCGGGAGATCGTGTCCATGCTGGATCAGCCGGGGCTGTGGCTCGTTCTGGCGGGCCGCTGCCCGCTGCCCAGCTGGCTGACAGGGCCCTATGTCAATGGCCGTCTCAGTGTCATCCCGGAGGAAGACCTGAGGCTTTCCGAGAAGGAGATTGCCCAGCTGTACCTTTCGTGGGGCGTTCAGCTGCCCCGGAACCTGCTGGAAAAGCGGATCATCCCGCTGGTAGAGGGCAACCCGTTGGGGGCCCGGCTGCTGGCTGTGGAGATGAGCCGGGGCTCCAGCTATACGGAGGAGCTGATGAATGACCTGACCCGGAAGTTTTACGAGTACCTCAATCAGGCCATTTACAGCGAGTGGCCGGAAGAGATCCGGGAGATGATGATGCAGCTTTCGCTGCTGGAGCATTTTACCATCCAGCAGGCGGAAGAGATGACCGGGCGGAGCGATGTGAACCGCCTGCTGGCCCAGGCTGCCGAGATGGGCAACCTGTTCAGCATCAAAGACGGCGGTTACACCCTGCGGCCCGCCGTCATCAACAGCATGAAGCTGCGGATGGAGACGGTCTGCGATCGGGTGCGGAAAAATGAGCTGCTCCGCCGTGCAGGCACCATCTGCGAAAAAGAGGGCAACATCCCCCGGGCACTGAAGCTGTATCAGGACGGCCAGTGCGAGAAAGAGATCCACGCCCTCCTCATCGACAACGCCCGCCGCTACCCCGGCGGTGGCTATTACTATGAGCTGACGCCCGCCTATCTGGCCCTGCCGGAGGAGGAAGTGCGCTCCTCGCCCGACCTGATCGCGGCGCGGAGTATGCTCTACTCGTTGGCGCTGAATGCCACGGAGAGCGAGCGCTGGTATGCCGTGCTGCAGGAATATGCCGCGGGCCACCCGGACCCGGAGGAGCACCGCCTGGCTGAGAGCTGGCTGGTCTATCTGGACATCAGCCTGCCCCACCGGGGCAGCACCAACCTCATCGAGGTACTGGACGAGGCTGCCCGGAAGATCCAAACCGAGCGTCTGGTGATGCCGGAGTTCTCGGTGACGGGCGGCCAGCCCTCCGTCATCAATGGCAGCAAGGACTTCTGCGATTGGACGCGGGATGATCAGACCATGGCGTTCCAGCTGGAAAAGCATGTGGGCGAGGTACTGGGCCCCTACTCCAAGGGGCTGGTGTCCATTGGCCTGGCGGAGAGCCTGTTTGAAAAGGGCGGCAATCTCTACAAGGTGCTGGAGCTTGCCAACCGGGGCCTGATGGAGACCATGAATGGCGGCAAGTTTGAGCTGCAGTTTGTGGGCGCGGCGCTGGTGGCCCGGGTGTATCTGGTCACCGGCCATCCGGGCGACTCGGTCAAGACACTGGAAGAGATAGAGACCCGCGCCCAGCAGCGTGGTGCCCGCCGCGTGGTGCGGAACGTGCGGGCCATGCAGAGCCGGATCAAGCTCTGGCAGGGCCGGGTAGAGGACGCAGTCCGCTGGATGGAGAACGAGCCCCAGAACGAGACCCATTTCAATGTGCTGGAACGGTACTGCTACAATACCTTTGCCCGGGTGTACATGGCGCAGCAACGGTATGATAAAACCGCGCAGATCCTGATGCGGCTGCGCAGCTATGCCAACATGGAAAAGCGGCCCTGGCTCCAGATGGAGGGCGACCTGCTGGAATCCATCATCCGTTACCGCACCGGGAACCCGCTGTGGAAAACGGAGCTGACCCAGGTGCTCCGCCGGGCCGAAAGCTACCACTTTGTCCGGCTGTTCTGCCGGGAGGGCGCGGCGCTGCTGCCCCTGCTGCAGGAGCTTGGCTGCCCGGAGGGCGTGGACGAGGCCTATTGGCAGGAAGTGCTGGGCAAGACCCGCGCCATGGCCGAGGCTTATCCGCTCTACCTGAGCACCAATGCCCCGGCGGCACTGCCGGGCGCGGTGCAGCTGAGTGAGCGGGCCCTGCAGGTGCTGCGGCTACAGGATCGGGGCCTGACCCGGTCTGAGATCGCCCGGCAGCTCCAGCTCAGTGAGCGGAGCGTCAAATACCAGTGCGAGCAGGCCTACCACAAACTGGGTACCAGCAACAAGGTGGAAGCCCTTGCCGCCGCGCGGAAATTAAATCTCTTAAATTAAATCTCTTATAAAAATAAGAAAGCAGCGGCTCGGAGAAATGCCTCTCCGGGCCGCTGCTGTTTGCGTAAAAAATTACTTTTCAAATTTGAACAGGGGAGCGCCTGCGGCCACGATGCCGCCGCCCACGATCTGCATTTCGGGCAGATCGTCCGCGTTGGTCACGATGAGAGCCGTGGCCGTGGGGTGGCCCGCTGCACGGATGGCGTCCAGGTCGATCTTGAGCAGCGGGGTGCCGGCTTTGACTTTCTGGTCTACCTTGACCTGTGCCTCAAAGCTCTTGCCCTGCATCTCCACGGTGTCCATGCCCACATGGATGAGAACCTCAATGCCGTCATCGCTCATCAGGCCAACGGCGTGCAGGGTGTCTGCAATGGTGGTCACGGTGCCGTCAAAGGGGGCGTAGACCATATCGCCGGTGGGCTCCAGGCCGCAGCCGGGACCCAGGATGGCAGTGGCAAACGTTTCATCGGGCAGCTGCTCCAGCGGGATCACCGTGCTGTCGATGGGGGCCAGAACGGTCATCTTCTGGCCGGAAAATTTGGTGGCGGCAGCCTTGCTGCCAAAGATCTTGTCAAAAAAGCCCATGGGTATCTTACCTTCCTTTCAAAATCCAAGATACCATACCAGGGGGGAAAATGCAAGCAACAACCTGTACAAAGACAGGCCGCTGTTTTTGGCAGTTACAGCAGGGCCAGCAGCTGCCGCACTTCCTCCATCCGGGTAGCCCAGCTGGTGGCGATCCGCATCACCGTGTGGGTGTCGTCGTATTTTTCCCAGAAGCCGAACTTTGCCTTGCCCTCCAGCGCTTCCAGCTGGGCGTTGGGGAAGACCACGAAGATCTGGTTGGTGGGGGAGTCCATGAAGAACTGGTAGCCTTTTTCCGCCAGACCCTTTTTCAGCACGGCGGCCGTCTCAATGGCGTTTTTGCTGATCTCGGTGTACAGGCCGTCGGTGAAGAGCACGTCGAACTGCAGACCCATCAGGCGGCCCTTGGCCAGCAGAGCGCCTTGCTGCTTGACCATGGTCATAAAGTGGGCGGGAGCGCCGTGGGGGAAGACGACAGCCTCGCCGCAGAGGGCACCTACCTTGGTGCCGCCGATGTAGAACACGTCGGTCAGGCGGGCAATGTCAGCCAGCGTGACATCGGTGCCCTCGCTGACCAGACCGTAGCCCAGCCGGGCACCGTCCATGAACAGGGGCATGTGGTAGGTGTGGCAGACGGCGGAAAGCGCTTCCAGCTCTGCCTTGGTGTACAGGGTGCCGTACTCCGAGGGGTGGGAGATGTAGACCATGCCGGGGAAGACGAGATGGTCCATGTTGGCGTCGGCGTAGAACGTCTGGCAGAAATTCTCCACATCCTTGGCGGCCACTTTGCCGTTGGTGTGGGGCAGGCTGAGCACCTTGTGGCCCGTGAACTCGATGGCACCGGCCTCATGGGCGGCTACATGGCCGGTGGTGGCAGCCAGCACGCCCTCCCAGCGGTGGAGCATGGAGCCGATGACCACGGCGTTGGCCTGAGTGCCGCCGGAGATGAAGAAGACATCCGCCTCCGGGCAGGCGCAGGCCGCGCGGATCTTCTCTTTGGCGCTGGCACAATAGGGGTCGGTGCCGTAACCGGAAACTTTTTCAAAGTTGGTCTCTACCAATTTCTGCAAAATGGCCGGGTGGGCACCCTCACAGTAGTCGTTTTCAAAGTATAGCATCAGAGCTTTCCCTCCACAAATCAAGATAACCTAATAGTATCCCTAAATGAAAAGGGTGTCAAGCTAAGAAGATTTACTGCATCTTAAATGAGAATGTGGTATACTTTTCTGGTGAAAGAAACTCGGACGAGGAGGGACTGCGGGTGAAAGGGAAATTCCCATGGAAAGACATGCTCGTGTTGGGCGGTGCACTTGCGGCAGCGATTGCGGGCGTGGCGGCCATTCAGGCGGTCAGCGGCCGGATCGACGGCGTGGCATCCATGGTCTTTGTACTGGCCGCTTTTTTCGTCTCAATGTATACGGAGGGTTATCTTTGGGGCGTGGCGGCGTCGGTCATCGGAATGCTGGCGGTCAACTTTGCGTTCCGCTCGCCCTATTTTGCATTTAATTTCACTCTGCCGGAAAACCTGTTCTCGGGTGCCGTGATGCTGGTGGTGTCCATCATGACCAGCACCCTGACCACCCGCGTCAAAAAACAGGAGCAGCTGCGGATGGAGAGCGAGACGGAAAAGATGCGGGCGAACCTCTTGCGGGCCGTCTCCCACGACCTGCGCACCCCGCTGACGTCCATTTACGGGGCCTGCTCCACGGTGATCGAAAACTACGACTCCCTGGGCCGGGAGCAGAAGCTGAAGCTTCTGGGCGAGGTCTGCGAGGATGCCCAGTGGTTGAACCGGATGGTGGAGAATCTGCTGTCCGTCACCCGTATCGACAGCGAAAAGGTCTCGGTGAAAAAGACCCCCACGGTGCTGGAAGAACTCATTGACACCGTGCTGGTCAAATTCAAAAAGACGCACCCGGGGGTGAACATCCATGTGGAGCTGCCGGATGATTTCATCGTCATTCCCATGGACTCCATGCTCATCCGGCAGGTGCTGACCAATCTTTTGGAAAACGCTGTTCTCCACGCGGAGGGGATGACAAAGCTCACCCTCCGGGTGTTCACGCTGGGCAACCGGGCGGTGTTTGAGGTAGCGGACAACGGCTGCGGCATCCCGAAAGAGCGTCTGCGCACCCTGTTTACCGGGACGCTGCCCTCGGAGAGCGAGGCCGACAGCGGCAAGCACGGCATGGGCATTGGCCTTTCGGTCTGTGCTGCCATCATCAAGGCCCATGGCGGTGAGATCAAAGCCGAAAGCAAACCCGGTGAGGGCACGACCATTCGGTTCTGGTTAGAGACAGAAGAAATCGAGACGGAGGAGACCGAAGATGAGCAATAATAAATTCAAGGTCCTTGTGGTGGAAGACGAGGCCAATATCTGCAGCTTTATCGAGACGCTGTTGGAGACCAACGGCTATCAGGCGCTGGTGGCACAGACCTGTGCCATGGGGCTGACCCTGTTTGCCTCTCACAACCCCGACCTCGTGATCCTGGATCTGGGTCTGCCCGACCGGGACGGTCTGGAGCTGATCCGCACCGTGCGCCAGAAGTACATGACTCCGATCGTGGTGCTTTCGGCCCGCACCACGGAGCAGGATAAGATCGAGGCGCTGGACCTGGGGGCCAATGATTATGTTACCAAGCCCTTTGGCACCGGCGAGCTGCTGGCACGTGTCCGGGCCGCCCTGCGGGTCAACCGCTACAGTACGGCGGGCAGCCTGCCCACCGGGACGTTTACGGCACAGGACCTGGAGATCAACTATGAGCGCCGTAAGGTGTTTGTGGCCGGGCAGGAGATCAAGCTGACCCAGACCGAGTACAACATTGTGGCGTTCCTCTCCGAGCACGCGGGCCGTGTGATGACCTATGCCGCCATTGTCCGGGCCATCTGGGGCGATACCGACTGCGGCAGCACCAAGAAATTGCAGGTCAACATGGCCAACATCCGCAAAAAGCTGGGCAGCCGCCCGGGCAGCAACAATTATATCCTCAATGAGCTGGGCGTCGGCTACCGGATGATCGACGAAGACGGTGACAGCAAACCGCTGGACCTTGCCGCGGAAGAGCACTGAGGATCCATGGTGCACAAAAGAACGGAAAAGCAGAAATGAATGCTCCCCGCCGTGGCCGGAAATTCCGCCTGCGGCGGGGATTTTTGCCGCAGATACGCTGGATAAAAATAAGTAGAACTTTTTTGGAGAAAATGCTTGACATTTTTGGAATCCATGGTATAATTATCAACGTTCCGAGCCAAACAGCTCACGGACAAAAACAAAATAAGCGGATATGGCGGAATTGGCAGACGCGTTAGATTCAGGTTCTAATCGGGGCAACTCGGTGGAGGTTCAAGTCCTCTTATCCGCACTTTAGAGACAGCTTTCCAAAAAGGCTGTCTCTTTTCTTTTGCAGTAGTCCTTTTGGAAACACTCTACAGCGGATAAGAGGACTTGAAAGGGCGACGGTGCGCAGCACCGGAACCAAAGCCCCAGTGGGGCTTTGGTTAGCCCGTGGTTGGTGGAGTCTAGGAACGTCTACCGGGAGGACTGCCGTGAAGTGCGGATAAGAGGACTTGAACAGCAGCGGAGCCGACCGCCGCCTGCGGCGGGTACAGGGAGGCGAGGCTGGGGCAGCGTTCTGATTTTTCAAGGCCCTGCCAGGGGTTGCAGAAAAATCAGCAAACGCAACTCGTAAGGCCCGGACCAGCTTCATCCGCGGTTCCTAGGCCTGTAGGAATGTCTAACAAGAGGACTCCCGTGAAGTGCGGATAAGAGGTCTTGCAGATCAGATCACCAGCGATCAAGTGGTTTACCACTGATTGAAATGCACCCGGTCGGCCTCGTAGCGGCTTGCACGCGGGGCGGTAATGTCCGCTTCCGGGTAGCCAAGGGCGATGATGGAATGGGGCACGATGGTCTCCGGCAGAGCGAAGAGCTTCTTTTGGGCCTCCACCCGGTCCATCTGAGGCCAGGTGCCCAGCCAGACCGCGCCAAGCCCCAGCTCCTGTGCGGCAAGGCAGATATTCTGGGCGGCAATGGCACCGTCAATGACCCAGTAATCCTTTGCGAAGCGGAATGCCCGGTCCAGGTCGCCGCAGACGAGGATTCCGGCGGCGGCTTTCCGCAAGGGTTGAGCCGGGCGGCCGTTGGCGTCTGCCATCTGAGCCAGCTTTTCCGGGTCGGTCACCACCACGAAAGACCAATCCTGTGCATTGACGCAGCTCGGCCCGCTCATGGCGGCTTCCAGCAGCTGGTGCAGCTTTTCATTTTCGATGGACTGATCCGTAAATTCCCGGCAGCTGCGCCGGGTGAGAATGGCATCCAGAGTGTTCATCAATCAGTGCCTCCTGTGTAGGTTTGGGCTTAGTATAGCACAGCGGTTTGAAAATTTCATGTGCGATTTCGCTTGCAATTCAGAAAAGAACTCGGTAGGATCCATTCCGAACCAAATCCAAAAAAGGGGCTGTTTTGCAACAGCCCCATGACGTTCCATTGCCAAAATGCATCCGGATCAATCCAGAACAAAAGGGCCCGCCCTCTCATCGAATGATGAAAAAGGCGGGCCCTTTCAAAATCAGGGATTCTGGTTTGTTACACGCTTCCAGCTGCGGATGGCTTTCCAGCGGGTGACGGATTTTTCAGGCTTGAACCGATCAGCGCTCTTGGGGGTCATCAGGCCCGTTTCCACGGCCCACTGGGCGGCCTGCGCGGTGTCGGGGTCGGTGATGTCCGTAAAGGCGGGCTGTGCGGCAGGGGCGGGGCGGCCGGCCGTGTTCCACAGCAGGAGGGCAAGCTCGGCGCGGGTCTTGGGCATGACGAAATCCGCCGGGAGCCAGTGCTCCTGATAGAGGCTCATGCCCAGGTCGTAGGCCTGCCAGGCTACCAGAGCGGTGGCGGCAGTGCCCAGTGTGACGCCTAGGATGACCGAGGCGGTATCGGAGCCCTCTTCCTCCTGCATCCGGGGGGTGGCCTCGATGCTCAGAGGCTCGGCGGGCATGGTAAAGGCGAACTCTTCCAGTGTCCGGCCGGTTTCAAATTTCTCCGCGTCATCGGCGTTCAGCGCGCCGTTCAGGATGGTCCAGCGGTCAAACACCATGCCGGAGGGCATCCGGTCGGGGTCGGCTACCAGCCGGACGGAGGCGTCCTTTTCCAGCGGGAGAGAGGTATCGCCTGCGGAGGCGGTGACGTCCACCCCGTCCACATACACGAACGCGCCGGAGACGTTCAGCTCATAGGTATCCGGAAGGACAGGCGCGTTCTTTTCCCACTTGGCGTAAACTTTGGTATCGCCCGTGATGGGAGTGCTGAAGTTAAACTCTGTGGTGTAGGCAGCGTCGGCATACCAGCCAACGAATGTATAACCCTCTTCCGTCAGCTTTCCGGGGTCGGTGGCGGTTCCGTTATACTTAACATTCTGGCTGGTGGGTGGGTCGCCGTGCTCGGTGATAAAGCTTACTTCGTAATCGTTGGCTGTCCACTTGGCGTAAACTTTGGTATCGCCCGTGATGGGAGTGCTGAAGTCAAACTCTGTGGTGTAGGTATCGTCGGTATACCAGCCATCGAATGTATAACCCTCTGCCTTCAGCGTTCCGGGGTCGGTGGCGGTTCCGTTAAACTTAACATTCTGGCTGGTGGGTGCGTTGCCGTGCTCGGTGACAAAGCTTACTTCGTAATCGTTGGCTGTCCACTTGGCAGTCAGCTCCAGCACATTGGGGGCATTGGTGGTGTCGGCGTCAAAATCAAATTTTTCATCGCCGTTGTACCAGCCTGCAAAGGTGTGGTTTTCTTTGGAGGGAGCAGCGGGTTCCGTAAACTTTCCGCCGCGGTCAATGGTCTGGGTGGAAATGCTTTCGCCGTCCGCCGTAAAAGTAGCTTCCAGCATGGCGCAGATGAGATGATTTTCCAATACGTCGCTGTTTCTGCCCTTGGTAATGTCGTCCCACTGCGTTTTGGAACCGGGATAGGTTACAGTCATCAAGCTCGGACAGTCAGCAAAAGCATTGTTTCCAATGGAAGTGACCGAGACTGGAATGTGAATCGTGGTCAACTGAGAGCAGCCGAGAAAAAGAGCCCCTGAAATAAAGCTCAGAGAGGATGGGAGAGTGATACTTTTCAAACTTGTACAACTACTAAAGGCGGAGAAACCAATATACGTAACAGAATTAGGAATTGAAATATTTGTTAATTTGGGACAATTTATAAAAGCTTCATCGGAAATCGAAGTGACAGAATCTGGAATAGTAACACTGGTAACAGCGGAGTTAAAGAAAGCAGCATGGCCAATCGTCGTGACGGGTTTGCCTTGGTAGCGGCTGGGGATGGTGACATCCGCAGCAGCGCCATTGTACTTGTAATTGGTTACGATGACGGCAGTGTTGTCAGGTGTAAATTCAAAATCGAAAAGCGGCGCATTGGCAGCGTCTTGGACGGCTGGGTTGCCGCTTTGAATCGTTAGATTACTCCAGTCACCTGCGTAATTTACGCTGGTGAGATTGGTGCAGCCCGCAAAGGCGTTGCTGCCGATTTCCGTGACGCTGGCCGGGATGGTCACACTGGTGATGGTGGTGTTATCTTGAAATGCAGCTTCCCCGATTTTTGTGACAGGCCAACTGTTGATTGTGCTGGGGAGGATGACGGTGCTTTCCGTGCCAGTGTACTTTGTAATGGTAACTGTTTTTGGGGGCGGGTAAGCAAACGGATCATCTTTGACGGAAATAAACTGTGCCGTATAATCGCCCGTGACAAGGCTGGGACAAGAGTATCCTAAAACGTCCTTGTCCGCGTCATTGTCCGCGTCCTTGTTCGCGGTAATATGGTTCCATTGCGCCAGCGAGCCGTCATAGAAAACTGTTTTCAGGGCACTGCAACCGTTGAAAACATAAGATTGAATGGTTGTCAAAGAGGCCGGAAGTTTGACTTCGGAGAGGTTTCGGCAGTAGCCAAAAGCGCTCTTTTCAATGGTCTTCAAAGAGGCTGGAAAGGTGACCTCAGAAAGTGCGGCGCAACCATAAAAAGTACCATTGGAGAGCGTTTGAAGAGCGCTTGGAAGGGTAATTCTCTCTAGGTTTTGGCAGTGACGAAAGGCCCCATTACCGATTGTCTCTACAGAATCTGGTATTTTGATCTCTTTGAATCTTGGATACAAATGTTCTGAGCCCCAGAAAGCGTTGTTCCCAATGCTCTTCAATTGGGAACCCTCTGCAAAGGTGACCGTTGTAAGAGCGTTGCAATAGATGAAAGCGTGGCTGCCAATGCTGCGTACCGTGGCCGGGATGAATACGCTGGAAACATTGATGGGCGTGGAAAATGACCCGAACGCAGAGACTCCAATGGCTGTGACCGTATAAGGTTGGCCGCCGCTTATAACGGTGTCCGGAATATCGATGACGCCATCCAGGGTGCTGTCGTCGTAGTTGGCAACCGTGGCGGTGTGATCCGCATTGAGGGTGTACGTCAGGCCCTGGTTGTCTTTGCTATTTTCATCCAAAGAGCGGGAAGAAGTATGATTGGTGCCTGTGTGAGTGCTCCCCTCCGCCAGTGCGGAGACGGGCAGCAGGGTGAAGAATAGGGCCACCGCAAGGATGGCGCTCAAAAGCCGTAGTCGTGGAGTTCGCATGGTGTAAACCTCTCTTTCCGTGTGCGGGTTCCGTGTGCAGGAAAAATGGAACCGCATCCAATCTTACCTTGATTTTACTGTAAAATGTGTCGGTTTGCAACGAAAAAAACCACGTTGTCATAATATTTGCCGCATTTTAACAAATTGCAAGGGCAAAACTGTACAGAGGATACAAAAACAGTTTCCCCTCTTTGCCAAGGGCTCCCCCTTTGGGAAAGATTTCCCCCGGTCGGGGGAAAATGGCAAAGCCAAAAAGGGGAACAGCTGGACGCCAATAGGTGGCCTGAGAGGGCTAGCTCGTTTCCCTTTTACAATGCATTCTCGTCCAGCCACTGCTGGAAGCTGGCCACAGCCCGCTGGGCGGCGGCCATGTACCGCAGGCGCTTGTCCCGCGGGCGGCTCTCCTCCGGCAGCGGGGGCAGGATGCCCATATTGGCTCCCATGGGCTGGAAGTGCTTGTTCTCGGTGGTCAGGTACTGGATCAGCGCCCCGCACATGGTATCCACCGGGGGCGGGGGCAGCACTTTGCCCTCCAGCCGGGCGTAGAGATTGCGGGCCGCCAGCAGGCCGCTGGCCGCGCTCTCCATATAGCCCTCAAAGCCGGTGATCTGCCCGGCAAAGAAGACGTTGGGGTGCTCTTTCAGGCAGAGACTCCCTTCCAGCACCCGGGGCGCATCCAGGAATGTGTTGCGGTGCATGACACCGTACCGCACGAATTCCGCGTGTTCCAGGCCGGGGATCATGGAGAAGACCCGCTTCTGTTCCCCCCACTTGAGGTTGGTCTGGAAGCCCACGATATTGTAGAGCGTCCGGTCCTTGTTCTCGGCCCGGAGCTGGACATTGGCCCAGGGGCGGTGGCCGGTGCGCGGGTCAACGAGGCCCACCGGGCGCAGGGGGCCGAACCGCATGGTATCGGCTCCCCGGGCGGCCATGATCTCAATGGGCATACAGCCCTCGTAGACCGTGACCGTATCGGCCTTTTTTCCGTGGGCGTCCGGGTCCGGCCGGGCGGACTGCTCCGCCCCGGTATCAAAATCGTGGAGCGGTGCCCGCTCGGCCGAGGCAAGAGCCGCATGGAACGCCTCATACTCCGCCTTGTTGAACGGACAGTTGAGGTAATCGGCCTCGCCCCGGTCGTAGCGGGACGCAGCAAAGACTTTCTCATAGTCCAGGCTCTCAGCCGTCACGATGGGGGCCACGGCGTCGTAAAAATGCAGCCGCTCGTCGCCCGTCAGCTTGCCGATCTCGTCGGCCAGGGCACCGTCCGTCAGGGGGCCGGTAGCCACCAGGATGGGCGCACTCTCATCGATCCGCTCCACCCGCTCCCGGTGGACGTTGATATTGGGGCAGGCTTCCACCAGCCTCGTCACCTCGGCGCTGAACGCGTCACGGTCCACAGCCAGCGCGCCGCCGGCGGCCACACGGGCCGCCTCGGCAGCATTGAGGAGCTGGCTGCCCATCCGGCGCATCTCCTCCTTGAGCAGGCCGGAAGCGGAATCCAGCCGCTCGGCCTTGAGGCTGTTGGAGCAGATGAGCTCGGCAAATCCCTCGCTCTTGTGGGCCGGGGAAAAGTGGGTGGGTTTCTGCTCATAGAGCTCCACCTGCACGCCCTTTCCGGCCAGCCAGAGCGCCGCCTCGCAGCCCGCAAGGCCGGCACCCAATACAGTAACTTTGTAATTTTGCATTTCATATCCCTTTCATCTTACTTCAAAACCCCAGGCAGTCAGTAGAAACATTCCCGCACTGCCAAGGGCTCCCCTGCCAGGAAAGACTCCCCCGGCCGGGGGAGGTGGCACGAAAGTGCCGAAAGGGGAGCGGCTGGCGAGCGAAGCTCGACTGAGAGGTTGTACGGAGGATAAGGCGGAAAAAAGCACAAAACGCATACGATAAGGGAGGCCGACCATGGGACTCTTTGGATTTGGCAAAAAAGAAAAAGATAAAATGAAAGATGGCCTGGAGAAGACCCGCACGGGCTTCTGGGGCAACATCCTCAATACACTGACCGGCAGCAAGATCGACGATGACCTCTACGACAGCCTGGAAGAACAGCTTATCCTGGCCGACGTGGGCGGCGAAGTGGCCATCAAACTGGTGGACAAGCTGCGCGACCGGGTGAACGAGAAAGGCCTGAAGACCGGTGAGCAGGCCGCCGACGAGCTGCGGGACCTCATTGCCGAGGAGATGCAGCCGGAGGCCGAGATGGCGCTGGACGGGCACCCGGCGGTGATCCTGGTCATCGGCGTCAATGGCGTGGGCAAGACCACCAGCATTGCCAAGCTGGCCGATTACTACACCCGTCAGGGCCGCAAGGTGATGCTGGCGGCCGGTGATACATTCCGTGCCGCCGCCAGCGAGCAGCTGGAGATCTGGGCGGACCGGGCCGGCGTGCCCCTCGTCAAAGCAGGCGAGGGCGCGGACCCGGCGGCAGTCATCTTTGACACCGTTAAATCGGCCACGGCCAAGGGCTATGACATGGTCATTGCCGACACGGCCGGACGCCTGCACAACAAGGCAAACCTGATGGCAGAGCTGTCCAAGATCAGCCGCAGTGTCAAAAAGGCTTCTCCGGAGTCCAGCCTGGAAACGCTGCTGGTGCTGGACGCCATCACGGGCCAGAACGCCATCAGCCAGGCCAAGGAATTCTGCAAGGCGGCCAGCGCCACCGGCATTATCCTGACCAAGCTGGACGGCACCGCCAAGGGCGGCTGTGTGGTAGCCGTCAAGCAGCGGCTGGGCCTGCCTGTCCGGTTCATCGGCGTGGGCGAGGGCATCGACGACTTGCTCCCGTTCACCCCGGAGGGCTTTGTGGAAGAGCTGATCCCCCGCACGGGATGGAAGCACTAAAAAACCTCTCAGTCATCGCTTGCGCGATGCCAGCCGCTCCCCTTTCGGCACTTTTGTGCGACCTCCCCCGGCCGGGGGAGTCTTTTCGAGCAGGGGAGCCCTTGGCAACGAGGGCGAGTTTTGAGAAGACGCGAACGTTGGAACAAACGGGAGGAAGAAGCAATATGAAAATTTGTGCAGCAACAGGCAATGCGGGCAAGCTCCGGGAGCTGCGCCGCATTCTGGAAGCGCAGGGCCACGAGGTGGTGAGTCAGAAAGAGCTGGGCATCACCCTTGAGCCCGAGGAAACGGGCACCACCTTTGCGGCCAATGCCCTCATCAAGGCCGAGACCATCTGCAAAGCCAGCGGCATGGCCACCATCGCCGATGACTCCGGCCTCTGCGTGGATGCTCTGGATGGGGCCCCGGGCGTTTACAGCGCCCGCTACTGCGGCCACCACGGCGACGATGAAGCCAACAATGATCAGCTGCTGGAAAACATGAAAGATGTCCCGGCGGGCAAGCGGGGCGCGAAGTTCGTCTCGGCGGTCTGCTTCATCCTGCCGGACGGCAAGCACCTCACCTGCATGGGCGAGTGCCCGGGAAACGTGGCTTTTGAGCGGCTGGCCGGGGATTACGGTTTTGGCTACGACCCGCTGTTCATCCCGGACGAGTGCGGCGTGGGCAAAACAGGCAAGCGCCCCAACACAGAGGGCCGCAGCTACGCCCAGCTGACCCCGGACGAAAAAGACGCCATCAGCCACCGCGGCAACGCGCTGGCAAAACTCGAAGAAGAATTACCGAAGTTTTTAGCAAAATGAGCTGGACAGCGGGGAGCTTCCTCGGAGAAACTTCCCGATGTCCAATGAAAACATACGCATACACGCATACAAAGGAGAAACAATTATGTTGACGAGCAAACAGCGCGCCATCCTGCGCGGCAAAGCAAACACCATGGACCCCGTTTTCATCGTGGGGAAGGGCGAGATCGACGAGGCCATGATCCAGGGCGTCAAGGACTGCCTGGAAGCCCGGGAGCTCATCAAGCTCAAGGTGCTGGAGAACAGCATGTACAATGCCCGCGAGGCTTCCATCAAGCTGGCAGAGGCCACCGGCGCCGACTGCGTGCAGGTCATCGGCTCCAAATTCGTGCTCTACCTGCAGAAGAAAAAGGACAGCGCTTACGCGGATCTGCTGAAATAATGAAAATTCTGCTTTACGGCGGCACGTTCGACCCGCCCCACTACGGCCACCTGAACAACCTCCGGGCGGCGGCGTCCCGCGTGCAGCCGGATGAGATCGTGGTCATGCCGGCGGGGGTCTCGCCGTTCAAACAGATGTCGGCGACACCCGGCGCTCTGCGGGCCGAGATGTGCGGCTGCTTTGCGGAAGCCGTGCAGGGGCCGCGGGCGGCAGCCCGGGCACTGCATGTCAGCACCTGGGAAATTGAGCAGGCTGCGGCAGGCCGCCGGAATTACACGGTGCTCACGCTGGAAATGCTGGCGCGGCAGTACCCGGGGGCAGAGCTGTATCTTGCCATTGGCAGTGATATGCTCCTCTCGTTTGACGGGTGGCACCGCTGGCAGGATATCCTGCGGCTGGCCCATCTGGTGGTCACGAGCCGGAACACCGGGGACATCCCCGCGCTTCAGGCCAAGGCGGAGCAGCTGGACCCCGGCGGGGGCCGGGTGCTGTTTGCGCCGGTCACGGCGCTGCCCATGGCCAGCAGTGACATCCGTGCCCGCCTTGCAGGGGGCGAAAGCTGTGAAAACGAACTCCCGGCTCTGGTCCAGCGCGTCATCGCGCGGGAGGGCCTCTACCGGGCAAAGGGAGATTGAACCAATACCATGAACTTGAAACAGGCAAAGGAGCTTGTGCGCGGCCGCCTGAGCGATAAGCGGTATGAGCACACCATCAACGTGAAAAAAATGGCTGTCAAGCTGGCAAAGCGGTATGGGGCGGACGAGGAGAAAGCGGCGCTGGCCGCCATCCTGCACGACTCCGCCAAGGAGATCAGCAAGGACGAGATGCGCGAGATCATGCGCCAGTACCCCCAGTACGCCGAGGGCGGCGAGAGCCGCCCCACCCCGGTGTGGCACGGCATCTGTGCTTCCATCCTGGCCCGCACCCAGTGGGGCGTGGAGGACGAGGCCATCCTCTCGGCCATCGCCTGCCACACGGCAGGCAAGCCGGGCATGAGCAAGCTGGACAAGATCGTTTACCTGGCCGATATGACCAGTGCCGAGCGGGACTGGCCGGGCGTGAACAAGCTGCGGAAGCTGGAACTGAAAGATCTGGACGCCGCCATGCTGGCTGCCCTCAAGCAGACGAATGATTTTGTTCTCTCCCAGGGCAAGCCGCTGGATCCCGTGTCCAAGGCCGCTTACGATGACATCAAGGCCCGGGTGGACGCCCGCGGCTGAGCAAACGCGCCCCTCTGCACAGAAAACGGATTGCAGATTACAGGGAACGATGTTATACTAAAGGATATGGCGAGCTTTTTGAGGGAAGTGTCCCACGGGCCCGCACAACAACCGGAAGGAATAAAACGAATGAGTGAAGCTCCGCGTCGTATCAATACAGAACGCTCGCTGAACCGCCCGACGGAGAAGCGCCCCGCGGAGGCTCCGGCCTCCAAGACATCCCTGAACGGCCAGCCGGATTTCTTCCAGCCGGAAGAACCGGCCGCCCCGCAGGAGCTGCCCAAAGCCAAGGCCCGCCCGGAGCCGGATACCCGGCAGGAGCTGGGCCTGAAAATGCCTGCTGCCAGCAGCGGTGGCACGGGCGGAAACGGCGGCGGGAACCTGCCGCCCAAACACGCTGCTCCGCAGGGCAGCGGCGGACGCCGCCGCAAAAAGAAAAAGAAGACGCCGCTCTGGCTGCCGCTGGCGGTCACGCTGGCGGTGGTGGCACTGCTGTCCGGCGTGGTGGTCTACGCGGCCAGCATGATGACCAAGGTGGAAGAAAACCTGAAGCCGGAAGAGGATGCCCCCTCCATCACCCAGGAGATCCAGACGCTGGAAGAGTACAAGGGCGATGTGGTCAACATCCTGGTCTGCGGCATCGACTACGAAGAGGGCCGCAACTACAGCGATTCGTCTTCCAACGACGGTATGACGGACATGATCCTCTACTGCCAGTTTGATATCAAGGGCGGTGCCCTGCGGATGCTGCAGATCCCCCGCAACAGTCTGGTGGCTACCACGAGCCGGAAAGTGACCCTTTCCAACGGCAAGACACAGCAAAAGCAGGTCATCACCGAGACTTCCCGGCAGATGGTGGATGGTGTGCTGAAGGATGTGAAAACCATCACAGAGGTGGCCGCCGACGGCACCGAGACCGTCAAGCAGACCATGGAGACCGTCCGCGAAACCGCCAAGACGGTCACTTCCACCTTTGAGACGCTGGCAGACGGGGTCAAGACCACCACCCAGACCGTCACCGAGACCCTGACCGACGGCACCGAGACCACCAAAAAGGTCATCACCGAGGTCTACGACGACGTGGTGGACGGTGCCCTCGTGACCATCGAACGGGCCAAGACCATCGCCGCAGACGGCACCGTGCAGGTGGCCGAGCAGATCAAAAAGTCCAGCGCGGACACCTTTGACGGCCTGTGGAAGGAGCTGCAGACCGAAGCAGATACCGGCATTCTGGGCACCTTCGATGACCTGTACACCGCCGTCAAAAATCAGGATTGGCTCTCCGTCGGCAAGTGGGTGGCAAGCACCATCTACGACGGTCTGACTGCCAACCAGAAGAAGCAGGTGAAGTCCTTCGCCCTTGGCATCGTGACTAAGCTCAACGAAGCGCTGGGCGGTGCCCGCGACCAGCTGGTGCAAGGTGCCATTGATCTGGGCGGGCAGATCGTGAACGGCCTGACCGGCGGCTTCTCTGAGGTCTGGCAGCAGGCGCAGGGCCTCGGCTCCACCCTGATAGAGATCTTCGGCGGGCTGAAAACACCGCTGCAAAGTGCGGCTCTGGCCATCAGTCAGGGCATGAAAGGCGGCCTGATCTCTGCATTCCCGGAGATCCTTGCTTCGCTGGGCGGCCTGATCGGATCTATCGGCGGCGCGTTCGTAGCAATGCTGGATGCCATCGCTGCGGCGCTGTTCCCTACCGGCTTTGGCACTCCGCAGGCTCTGCTGATGATCGCAGCGGGCGTAGCCCTTGCTGCCGTCATCGCGGGCATCGTTGCCTCGATCGGCGGCTCTTTCAGTAAGAAAGGCTCGTCCGGGCGCGGCGGCTCTTCCGGCGGGTCCTCCGGCTCCGGCAGCATGGGCAGCGTGGATATCACCACCGGCACCGGCAGTCTGGAAGATGCCATCAACGCCAACACCAAGGCGCTGGAAAAGACAAACTCTGCCCTCGCCGACATGATCCGGCAGGCGGGGGCGCTGGTGCTTTCCGACAACATGCGTCTGGGCGGCACCGTGGCTGCGTCCGGCACCGCACAGGTGGTGTCCGCTGCCAACAGCTACCACCGCGAGGGCGACACCAACATCACCCAGAACTTCTACAACGGCCACGACACCGCCGCCGCACAGCAGCGGGAAGCCCGGTGGGAAGCCGACAAGGCCAAGGCCCGCAAACGATGAAAGGAGGACACCGTGCTTTTTAAGGATCATCTCAAGATCGTGACAGATGCCGGTGCCGTCCTGCATCTGGGCTGGGACTACGACATCCCCTACTTTCTCGACCCGCTCAACGGCATCGACGTGGACTTGAAAACCGCGCAGGGTGTCAATCAGGTGGGCGACACCGTGGAGGGGCAGAGCGTCTCCGGCGTATCCCGCACCCTCGATGTGGCGTTCTGGGGCGCGTATGCGCTGGACAATGCCCGGGCGTTCAGCAAAAAGCTGCCCTACTTCACCAAAGGCACCCTCTATTTTGGCGACCACTACTTCACCCGGTTCGTGCTGCAGAAAACGCCCTACTTTTCCAGCTACACGCCGCAGCCGCGCTGTTCGCTCATGCTCTACAGCGAAAAGCCCTTCTGGTACGACCTCAACGCCGTCAGCAGCGTGCTGGGCGGGTACGAAAAGGCGTTCCGCTTCCCGGTGTGCTACGACAGCCACATCTACGGCATCAAGCGGGACGGCACGGCGGCAGTGCTGCGCAACGAGGGCAGCTTGCCGGTGCCCTTCACGGCCACCCTGCGGTGCGACATGCCGGTGACACACCCCAAGGTGGTGGATCTGCAGACCGGGGCCTTCATCGGCTTTGACCTGACCCTGCAGCCGGACGAGACGCTGGAGATCTACCGCAGCACATCCGACCGGCTGGCCTGCACCCTGACCCGGGCAGGAGTGACCGAGAACATCTTCTCAAAGCTGGACGAGGACAGCACCCTCACCGAGCTGCAGCCCGGCGATAACGTGCTGAGTATGCAGGCCGAGAACGGCTCCGGCTACCTGCAGGCATCCGTGAGCTTTTACCCGATGGAGGCGGGCATCCTGCCCGAACCGCTATGAGAATAGACGTTTTGGACGCAGAGACCCTTGCCCGCGTGGGCTGGGTAAAAGTATGGCACTCCCTCTACTGGGACAGCCCCTATTACTCCGAGGGCAGTTTTACCCTTGAGGTGCGGCCCACCGCCGAGAATCTGCAGCTTTTGCAGGAAGGGCGCTGGCTGGTGCGCAGCGACGAGAACCCCCGCATCCCCATGCGCATCTGCTCCCGCACCAACCAGAACGAGGACTTGAACCTTGTGGTGTCCGGCTACCCGGCCACGTGGCTGCTGACCAAGCGGGTGTCTGCGGTGAGCATCAAGAACCAGAACGCCGAAGCCGCCATGCGCAGCCTTGTGAGCGCCGCAAAGCCATGGCCCCGCCTTGAGCTGGGCACCGAGTACGGCTTTGACACCACCTTTGAAAAGCAGACCTCCGGCGGCAGTATTTTCGACTACTGCCAGACCATCGGGCAGGCCTGTGATCTGGGGTTCCGCATCGTGCTGGACGGCAAGGGCAGCAAGAAAAAGCTGCTCTTCGAGTGTTTCCGGCCCACCTTCGACCCGAACCGCAGATACAGCCCCCAGTGGGGCAATCTGCTGAATGCCGGGTGGAGCTTTTCCGATACCGATTACGCCAACGTGGCCCTTGTGCAGGGCGCTGGCGAAGGTGACGAGCGCGCCACCGTCTGGGTGGGCGATGTGAACGCCACCGGCTCCGACCGGCGGGAAATGTACATCGATGCCCGGGACGTGCAGCCGGAGGACGGCGAGACCGGCACCAGCCCGAGCTATCTGGAAAAGCTGGCCGACCGGGG
>ERZ840407.521-NODE-521-length-26861-cov-3.379579_pt1 | contig 26861 bp, 19 predicted proteins | sample MGYA00519877_ERZ840407 | MGnify/ENA primary metagenome ERZ840407 (study PRJEB31850, sample SAMEA3708875) | human gut metagenome | biome: human gut; feature: human-associated habitat; material: faeces | place: China | collected 2014 ...
GGATAGCGTCCTGTGCATGATAGAAGCCGAACGCGAACTCGGCGTTGTCCTCGAACAGGGAGTGCTCCCACGCCGGGCCGTGACCCTTGCAGTCGCGGCAGTACGGCAGGATCGGTGCGCCGCCGCTGATCGCGGACGAGCAGCCTGCTGCGTTGCCGACGTACATGCGGTCGCCGAACAGCTGGCTGAGCAGCTTGATATAGGTAGTCTCGGCGCAGCCTGCACAAGCCGCGGAGAACTGGAAGTAGGGCTTTGCGAACTGAACATTCTTTACGCTCTTGTCGCTGATTACGTCCTTCTTGAGGTACTTTTCGTCCATTGCAACGTCGTCAAAGAGCGGCTGCTCGGACTTCATCTCCTCGAACGGCGCCCACGTCAGCGCGTCCTTTGCCGGGCACGCGGTCAGGCACACGCCGCAGCCGAGGCAGTCATACGGCGAAAGCTGCATGCGGAAATTGTACTTCGGCGCGTCCTTGCCGAGACCCTTTGCCGGGGCGGTAACGAAGGAATCCGGAACACCGGCCTTCTCCTCGTCGGTCAGCAGAACCGGACGGATTGCTGCGTGCGGGCAGCACATCGAGCAGCGGTTGCACTGAATGCAAGCCTCGGGGTTCCACTTCGGAACCTTGGTGGCCACGCCGCGCTTGGAATAAACGGAAGTGCCGTTCTCCCACGTGCCGTCGAGCACGCCGTACTTCTGGAATACGGAAACCGGGAGCTTGTCGCCCTGCTGCTTGTCGAGCGGCATGACGATGTCGCGGACGAACGGGGTCATGTTCTTGGGTTCTGCTACCGGTTCGTCGGTCGCGTCCGCCCAGGAAGCCGGAATTTCAACCTTGACAGTCGCCTGAACGCCGAGGTCAACGGCCTGGTTGTTCATGTCAACAATCTTCTGGCCTGCCTTCTTGAAGTAGGAGTTGTAGTTGTTCTTCTTCATATCCTCGATGGCGAGATCCATCGGGATGACCTTGGTCAGCGCGAAGAACGCGCCCTGAAGGATGTTGTTGGTGCGCTTGCCGAGGCCGATGGCCGCCGCCAGCTTTGCCGCGTCGATGATGTAGAAGTTTGCGTGCTTGCGCGCGAGGTCGCGCTTCATCTTCGCCGGGAGGTGCTCCTCAAGCTCCTCGACCGACCACGGGCAGTTGAGCAGGAACGTGCCGCCGTCCTTGAGGTCAGCGGTGACATCGTACTTTTTGACGTAAGTCGGGGCGTGAACCGCGACAAAATCTGCGGAATTGACCAGATAAGTGCTGAGAATCGGCTCGTCACCGAAACGCAGATGGCTCTGCGTCAGGCCGCCGGACTTCATCGTGTCGTAGGAGAAATATGCCTGCGCGTACTTGCCGCCGACAAAGCCGATGGTCGAAATCGCGTTCTTGTTCGCGCCGACCGTGCCGTCGCCGCCGAGACCCCACAGCTTGCAGCTGATCTGACCCGGATGCGGCAGCTCGATCTCGGTGTAGTCGAGCGAAGTGTGAGTCACATCGTCGTTGATGCCGATGGTGAAGTTGTTCTTCGGCGCGTCCTTCGCGAGGTTATCGTAAACCGCGATGAACTGACCCGGGGTGGTGTCCTTGGAGGACAGGCCGTAGCGGCCGCCGACGACCGTGATGTCGTTCCGGCCTGCCTGATTGAGGGCGGTCACGACGTCGAGGTATACCGGCTCGCCGACCGAACCGGTCTCCTTGCTGCGGTCCAGAACGGCAATCTTCTTAACGGAAGCCGGGATTGCAGCTGCGAAATGCTTGACCGAGAACGGGCGGTACAGGTGAATCTGCACCATGCCGACCTTGCGGCCCTGCGCGTTCAGATAGTCAACAGTCTCCTTGACCGCCTCGGAAGCCGAGCACATGACGACGATGACTTCCTCTGCGTCCGGCGCGCCGTAGTAGTTGAACAGCTTGTAGTCGCGGCCGGTCAGCTTGTTAATTTCATCCATGTAGTGCTGAATGGTGTCGGGCACGATGGCAGACTTGACGTTCGCGCCCTCCTTGCACTGGAAATAGATGTCCGGGTTTACGTTGTTGCCGCGGTTGGTCGGGTGCTCCGGGTTGAGCGACTGACGGCGGAACTCCTGGAGTGCCTTCTGGTCGACCAGGCCGCGCAGATCTTCGTAATCGAGGGTCTCGATGCGCTGCATCTCGTGCGAGGTGCGGAAGCCGTCGAAGCAGTGCATGAACGCATAGCGAGCCTTGATGGCGGACAGGTGCGCAACGGCTGCGAGGTCCATTGCCTCCTGAGGCGAAGAGGACATCAGCATGCCGTAACCAGTGGTGCGGCAGGTCATGAAGTCGGTGTGGTCGCCGAAAATGGAGTGGTGGTTGCTGGTAACGACGCGCGATGCAATGTGCATGACGCTCGGCAGGAACTGGCCGCCCATGGCGTACATCGCGGGAATCATGAGCATCAGACCCTGCGAGGAGGTGAAGGTCGTGGTGAGAGCGCCCGCCTGCAGCGAGCCGTGGCAGGTGCCGGCCGCGCCGGCCTCGGACTGCATCTGGATAACGTCAACGGTGGTGCCAAAGAGGTTCTTCTTGCCCTTTGCCGACCATTCGTCAACCTTTTCCGCCATCGGCGAGGACGGGGTAATGGGGTAAATTGCTGCTACTTCGGTGAACGCATAGGCGCTGTACGCCGCCGCTGTGTTACCGTCCATAACGGCGTAATTTTTCTTTTGAGTCATAAAATATCGCCTTATCTATCCTTTTCTTGTGAGTTTATCCGGGAAAAAGCGCTTATCCCAGTACGTGGAACACGCCGAATACCAGTGTGCTGACTGCCAGCATGGCAAGACCGTTGATTGCCTCGTAGCCGAGCAGCTTGAGTCGTTCGCTGATCTGCATATTGACGCCGCCCGCGCTGACATGGAAGAAGGAGCCGTGCGGCAGACCGTCAAAGACGAATACGCTCGCGTTGGTCATGGCTGCGGCAGCCAGCGGCGCGATGCCGCTCGCGACTACGGTCGGCCCGAAGATCTGGCTTGCGAGGGTCGTGCCTGCGGTAGCGGACGCGGTCGCCGCGCCCATCATCATGCCGGCGATCGGCGCGAGCATGAAGGCGGGCAGGCCGAGCGTTTCAATGCCGGAGATGATAACGTCCTTGAGCGAGGAGTTGGAGATGATGCCCGCGAGCGCGCCCGTGCCGACCAGCAGCATGGCCACGCCGCTCATCTTCGCGAGACCGGCGGTGAAATAGTGACCCATTTCCTTGGTCTTGCCCATCGCGATGGTGCCGACGATGCCGCCGACCGGGAGCGCGATCAGGGGGTCGATGGTGATGCCGGCGATCGGACGCAGGACCAGGATAGCGATGGTGACGAACGGACCGGCGAGTGCCGCCCACAGGGGAGGCAGATCCTTGCTGTCGATCGTGTTGACGTCGCTGTCCGCGATCTCGGTGCCGCGCATGCGCAGATGGTAGGCGAGGAGCGAGGTGACGATCAGAGCCACGACGGCCGGGATGATGCCGACCGCGATGATCGAGGTCAGCGGCACGCCGAAGCCCTCAGCCGCCGCGATGTCGTTCGGGTTCGGGCTCATGACGTTGCCCGCGCGGACCGCGCCGAGTTGCGCCATCAGAACGCCCATCTTGTGATAGCCTGCACGCTTCGCCATCTGAAGGGCGATCGGTGCGACCGTGATGCACGCGACGTCGCCGAACACGCCGACGGCGGTCAGGACCCACGTCGCGAGCGTGATTGCGATCAGGCAGCGCTTTGCGCCGAGCTTGTTCATGATCGCCTCGGCGATACGTTCGGCTGCGCCGCTTTCAATCAAGGCGCCGGCGAGGATGCCGGCGGTCACGATGCGGATGATGGCGGAGACGATGCCCTGCGTGCCCGAGATGATATAGTTTACGGTTCCGGTGAGGCCCGCGCCGCCGATGAGGCCGCCGGCGACCGCGCCGATCAGCATGGCGTAGGTCGGCTGAACCTTTTTCAGAATGAGTACGATGGCCACGACGAGAGCGGCCAGAGCGCCCAGAACGGATACAGTTACTCCATCCATAGTGAAATTCCCCTTTCCGTCTGCTTACAGATTGTCGAATTTCATGACGCCGCCCTCGGAACCGGAGGCCGCGAGCTTGCAGTACAGGCCGAGCCAGCCCTTCTTGAACTTGGGCTCCGGACGCTTCCACTGCTTGAGACGCGCTTCGATTTCCTCCTGCGGAACGAGCAGGTTCAGGCTCTTGTTCTCAACGTCGATTTCGATGGTGTCGCCGTCATGGACGATGGCGATCGGGCCGCCCTCTGCCGCCTCGGGGGAGATGTGGCCGACGAAGCAGCCGTTGTTCGTGCCGGAGAAGCGGCCGTCGGTGATGAGCGCGGTGGTCTTGGCGAGGCCGCGGCCGTACAGGTACTTCATGGCCTTGAACATCTCGCGCATGCCGGGGCCGCCCTTCGGGCCTTCGTAGCGGATAACGACGACGTGGCCGTCGTGAATCTTGCCGGCGAGGATGGCTTCCTCTGCGGCTTCCTCGGAGTCGAAGCAGATAGCCTCGCCCTTGAAGTGATGCAGGCTCTTGTCGAACGCGCCGGGCTTGGTGATGCCGGTGTCGGGTGCGAGGTTGCCGCGCAGAACCGCGACGCCGCCGGTGTAGCCGAACGGGTCGTCGAGCGTGTGGTTGACCAGACCGGTCGCCGGGTACAGGTACTTGTGGCTGTCGATATTCTCCGCGAGGGTGTGCGCGGTGACGGTCATAACATCGGTTTCGAGCATCGAACGGAGATTTTCCATCAGACGCGGTACGCCGCCGTCCTTGTAGAAGTCTACGATGCTGTACTTGCAGGACGGATTCATGCGGGCGAGCTGCGGGGTGGTGTCGGACAGGCTGTCGAACTCATCGAGAACCTTGATGCCGAGCTCAGCCTCGTAGGCGATGGCGGTCAGGTGCATGACGGCGTTGGTCGAGCCGCTCATGGCCAGACAAGCCTTGATGGCGTTGCGGATGGAGCCGTCGGTGATGATCTGACGTGCGGTGATGTTCTTTTCGACCAGCTCCATGATCTTGACGCCGGTTTCCTCTGCCTTCATCATGCGGACTGCGGAGGTCGCCGGGGCGGTGCCGCCGTCCGGCAGGGTCATGCCGAGCGCTTCGGCCAGTGCGCACATGGTATTTGCGGTGCCGAGATACGAGCAGGAGCCGCAGCCCGGGCAGGCGGTATCCTCCAGAGCCACATACTCCGCCTCCGTGATCTTTCCGGCGGAAAGCATACCATAAGCCTCGGTGGCAGAGGTCTGGTCTGCCTGACGGCCGTCGAACTCAACGCCGCCCTCCATCGGGCCGCCGGGGAGGAAGATGCACGGAATATCCAGTCGAGCCGCCGCCATCAGCATACCCGGAACGATCTTGTCGCACGAGCCGAGCAGAACCAGACCGTCGAACAGGTTGATCTGCGCCATGGACTCGATGGAATTGGCAATCAGCTCGCGGGAGGGCATGATGAAGTGCATGCCGTCATGTCCCTGACCCATGCCGTCGCAGCCGCCGATGACGCCGAATTCGATCGGCGTGCCGCCTGCGCGGTAGATGCCGTCCTTGACGCGCTGCGCGACCTGACGCAGGTTGTAGTGACCCGGAACGCACTCGCTCCAGGCGTTTGCGATGCCGATGAGCGGGCGCTTCAGGTCCTCGGTGGTGAAGCCCATGGACTTGTAGGTGGCGCGGTAATACTGGTTTCCCAGACCTCTCAGAATGTGTTCACTGCGATACATATTTGTTTCCTCCTGATTATCCAATCTCTCCTGGTTTTCTTTTTCACGAAGGAAACGCCGGCTGTTTCCTGATAGTCAAAATTATAGCGACGAAAAACTGGTATTACAAGTTGTCCAAAATGGTTTCTACTTTTGAACGAAAAATAACCTTTCTGTCCGTGCAAAATGACAAAAATACGAACATTATTCGAATTAGATGTAAAATACAGGATTAACATGGAAAAATAAGAGATAAAGACATCGGATGACTTTTTGGGGCATGAAAAAACGCCCCCGAACATTTTTGTCGAGGGCGGCTCCGGTACGGAAAACCGTTATTTTTCGCGTTTTTTCGCCTGTCGGATGAAGATGCGGTTCATGTCGATGTGCATGGACATGGCGGCGCGGGCGGCCTGCGGGTCGCGGTCGATGACGCCCTCCAGAATTTCCTGATGGGTGTCGATGGTCGCGTTCAGCAGCTCCTTGCGGGTGATGTTCGCAATCGAAATCACGGCGGTGTCGATAATCGGCATGAGCGACTCGATGACCATGTTGTGCGAGCATTTGCCGAGGTACCAGTGAAAGCGCATATCCTCCACGATGTAGTCCTCGCCCGCCTCGATTTTCCGGCGGACGGCCTCGCAGTATTCGGTCAGGAGCGCCGCTTCCTCGTCCGTGCGGTTGTGGGCGGCGAGCGCGGCGATTTCCGGCTCCATCATCATGCGCACGTCGGTCAGGTCGAGCGCCAGCTGAATTTTGTCCTCCACGGCGTCCAGACCGAGGGCGTCCGACTGCATCGGCAGAAGCGAGGCAACATAGGTGCCCGAGCCGTGCCGGACGCGCAGAATGCCGCGCGACTCGAGCCGCTTGACCGCCTCGCGGACCGTGCCCCGGCTGACCGAAAACTCCTCGGCGAGGGCGTATTCGTTCGGCAGCTTTGCGCCGGTTTTCAGGTCGTTTTTCAGGATATACTGAAATAGACGCTCCTCGACGCGGTCGGTCAGCGCCTGACTTCTTACGTTGGATAATTTCGACATAGGCGGCTCCTTTCGCTCTACGTGAGCGGTTTTATGCCTCTATTGTAGCGCGTGCAGAGCGTTTTCGCAACAAAAACCCGCCCGGCTCTGATGAAGGAGAGAGAACGAGCCGGGCGGTATGCGGAAATGAGAGAGAAGGAAGCGGGTTTACGGAACGAGGCAGTCGGGGAGGAGCGCGCGGAGCTGCCGGAGCAGGCCGTCGCAGTCGTCCGAGTAGATGACGAGCGTCAGCGGATTGCTCAGGTCGAGGCTGTAAATGCCGAGCAGGGACTTCGCGTCGATCGTGTAGCGGCCGGAAACCAGATTGACCTCATACGGGCAGGGAGTGAGAAAATCGACGAGTTTTTTGACCTGATCGGTCTGCTGCAAACGAATTTTTACTTCAGTCATATCCAGAATTCCTTTCCATCAGAGCAGAGGGGCGGAGGCGATACAGCTGCGGATTTCTTCCATGGAGGGCATGGCGGGGATAGCGCCGCCCTTTGTGGTGGTCAGACTGCCGGCGGCGTTGCCGAAGCGGACGATTTCGCGGAGCGCATCCTCGGGGAGCGCGCGCAGCTCCTCGGCGGTCTTGCCTTTCAGCAGGAAGTGGATTGCGCCCATGAAGGCGTCGCCTGCGCCGGTGGTGTCCACCGTCGGCACATCGAAGGTCGGGAGCGCCCCGGCACACACTGCGTTGCGGCAGTAAGCGCCCTTCGCGCCCATGGACACCAGTACGAGCGACGGCCCCATATCGAGCAGCGCCTTCGAGCCGCGTTCCGGGTTGCTTTCGCCGGTCACGAGCTGCATTTCCTCCTCGGAAACCTTGAGAATGTCCGCGAGGCGGATGCCTTCCTTCATCCGGAGAACCGCCTCTTCGGTATCGTCCCAGAGAAGCGGACGGTAGTTCGGGTCGAAGCTGACGAGTTTTCCCTTCTGCCGCGCATAGCGGGCCGCGGAGAGCGTCGCCGTGCGGCAGGGGTCGGCGGTCATGGAAACCGAACCGAAATGGAAGATGGCGCAGTCGTCGAGCAGCGCGGTATCGACCTCGGACTCGCGCAGCATGATGTCCGCGCCGGGGCTGCGGTAGAACGTAAACGAGCGGTCGCCGTTCGCGTCGAGCTGGACGAAAGCGAGCGTCGTGGGCACCTTTTCATCGACTGCCAGACCGGAAACGTCAATTCCGCTGTCGAGCAGCGTCTGCCGCAGAAAATCCCCGAAGCCGTCGCGGCCGACCTTGCCGATGAAGGCGGTCTTTCCGCCAAGCCGGGCGTTCATCGCCAGAACATTCGCCGGTGCGCCGCCGGGGTTGCGGGCAAAGAGCGCGATGCCCTGCGCGTTTTCTCCGTTCGGCGTGAAGTCGATTAGACATTCACCGAGAGCTGCAACATCAATCATTTTTAATCACCTCAAACTGCTTTTTCGCGTTCAGTTCAGTCATGATGCGGTTATACGAACGCTTGTTGATACGATAGAAGAACAGGACGGCCGCCGTTAACAGCCACAGCACGCCGGGAATCAGCGAGAAGGCGAGGTGCATGCTCGTCTGCACGGCGGCATTCTGCGCCTGATTGGGGACGAACTGCAAAGCGCCCAGAATGCCGGCGAGTGCCGAAGTGCCGATGGCCATGCCGAGCTTGTTGCCGAGCGACACAAAGGCGTACTGGAAGCCGTCGTTGCGCACGCCGGTTTTCCACTCGCCGTACTCCACGCAGTCGGGCACGATGGCGTAAATCGCGGTGTTGAAGCCACAGAAGAAGAACTGCGAGAGCGCGGCAAACGTGTAGAACGGCACCGGGGTGGATACCGCGCTGAAGAAATACAGGGCAATCAGTGAAACGCCGGTTCCGGCGGAGAACAGCGCGGCGGTATGGCCCTTGTTGCCGAGCTTTTCGAACACGAAGGGGAACACGGCCGCACCGAGAATGGACGGCACAATTAAAATCAGAGAGTAGACCGTGAACAGGTTTTCGTTGCCCTCCACGTATTTGAAGTAATAGAGCAGGTCAGCGTTGCGGCCGTAAAGGGTCACGCCGAACAGGAACTGACCGGCGAGCGCAATCAGATACGGACGGTTCTGCGCCGCCGCCTGAAACTGCTTTTTCAGCGAAACCTTTTCGCGTCGGGGAGGCTGCACGACCTCCTTCGTCTTTGCGAAGCAGAACCAGTGGCAGAGCGTAAAGATGCCGCCGTAGAGCACCGTCACCATCAGGTAGCCGTGCGCGGCGTTGTCGCCGCCGAAGTGAGAGATGAGCGGAAGCGTGATGATGTTGAGGATGTTGATGGCGATCATCGCGCAGACCGAGCGGGAGGTGTTGATTTTCGCGCGCTCCTCGATGTTCTGCGTCAGCGTGCCGCACAGCGTACCGTAGGGAATGTTGACGCAAGTGTAGCCGAGCACCAGCACGCAGTAGGTGATGTACATATACAGGCTTTTCGCCCTGTCCGGCCACGCCGGATGCGCCCAGAACGTCAGCACCAGAACGACGGCGGTGAGCGGCGCGCCGATTAGCAGCCACGGGCGGTAGCGGCCCCAGCGGGTGCGGGTGCGGTCGCTGAGCGAGCCGATGACCGGGTCGTTTATCGCGTCCCAGAAGCGGGAGACCAGCATCAGCAGCGAAACCGCCGCCATGCTGATGCCGCAGACATCGGTGTAGAAAATCATCAGAAAATTGCCGACAAACATCCAGCTGAAATTGCAGCCGACGTCGCCCAGACCGTAGGCGATCTTGCTGATCAGCGGAACCTTGATATTGGTGTCTTGCTGCCGGGACGGTGCGGTGTTACTGCTCATTCGGCGCAGCTCCTTTCTCTCTTTACCCTGTTCCGAGGCTTAAAGCCGGGTTTCGTCCGCGATTTTCACGACCGCCTTGACGATGTTCGCCTTGTCGGCGATGCTCTTGTCCATCGCGTTCTGGATGTCGTCAAAGTCGAAAATGTTGGTCACGACGCCTTTGAGGTTGATTTTGCCCGAGGCGACCGCGTCGATGGCCATGGGGTAGATGTGGCGGTAGCGGAACACGGTCTTGAAGGTCAGCTCCTTGTCAAGTGCGAGGCTGACGGGGAGCGTCATTTCGCCCGACTTGGAGTAGCCGACGAGAACGATGGTCGCGCCCTTGTGCACCATTTCGATGGCCTGACGGGTGGTGAACTCGGTGCCTGCGGTTTCGATGACCAGATCGCAGCCGAAGCCGTCGGTCAGGTCGAGAACGGCCTGCACGGCGTTCTGCTCCTTGCCGTTGATCACGCCGTCCGCGCCGAGCTCGAGCGCCTTGTCCAGACGCGCCTGCATGATGTCCACCACGTAAACGTGGGAAACGCCCTCAGACTTGAGCGCCATCATGCTCATCAGACCGATGCAGCCCGCGCCCATGACAACGGCGGTCTGACCGGCGTGCGCACCGCCCTGATTGGATGCGTGGAAGCCGACCGCGAGCGGCTCGATGAGCGCGCCTTCGAGCGTGCTTACGTTGTCTGGCAGCTTGAAGCAGAGCGCGGCTTCATGCGCGACATACTCCTGAAAAACGCCGTCCACCGGGGGAGTCGCGAAAAATACAACATCCGGACAGAGGTTGTATTTGCCCTCGCGGCAGAATTTGCAGTGGCCGCAGGTCTTGCCCGGTTCGAGCGCAACGCGGTCGCCGACCTTGAGGTGCGTAACCTTCTTGCCAACCTCAACGACCGTGCCGCCCGGCTCGTGACCCAGAACGAACGGCGGCTCGACCACGTAATGACCGATGGCGCCGGTTTCGTAATAGTGCATATCGCTGCCGCAGATGCCGACATATTCGAGCTTTACCAGCACCTCATCGTCCTTCGGCGTCGGAATATCGCGCGTGGTGTAACCCATTTTGCCGATGCCGTTCATGACTGCAACTTTCATTTTGCCTTCCATAAAAATCCCTCCGCATTGTTATATGTATTTACTTTTATAAACTACTTATAAATGTAGCTATAAATTAGCACAGGGCAGAAAGATTGTCAATCCCCACGGCAGCATTTCAGAGATATGCACAAGAGCGCGGACGTAAAATTGTGCAAAAAAAATCAGGGACAGAAGTCTGTCCCCGAGAAAATTCAAGTTATAACGACTGAATAAACGACTCAATGTGCACGAGCGCCGCGCCGAGCGCGGAGGATTCCAGCTGATAGCGGCTGAATTTCAGGTAGCTGCTGTCCGGCTCGAAGGTGTTGTGCCGGGCCAGAAGCTCCCGCAGCGGCGCACCGAATTCGGACAGAAAACCGCCCACGTAGCCGCCGACGATCACATCGCAGTCAAAAAGCATGCGCAGGTTGTTCACCGCGACCGCGAGATGGGCGAGGTATTCGTCCCACGCGGCCTGAAGCGTGCGGTCTCCGGCACGCAGACCGTCGAAAAACAGCGCAAGATTGCCGCCGGTCAACGCGGAGAGCACCTTTGCGGAGCAGTAAGCGTCCACGCAGCCGCGCTTGCCGCAGTAGCAGGGGCGGCCGTCCGGGACGAGGGTCATGTGGCCGAACTCGCCGGCGCGGAGGTGCTCCCCGGCGTAGAGCGAGCCGCCCGTGAAAATCGAGCCGCCGACGCTGTTGCTCAGCGAGAGATAGACGAGGCTGTGCAGGTTTTCGCGGCCGCGGATCTCGGCGAGTCCGGCGGCGTTCGCGTCGTTGATGAAGCGGCAGGGGAAGGGGATGCAGCGGCTGAACTCCTCGACCGGCACGTCGCGCAGACCGAGCGCGTGGGAATAGACGAGCGTTTTCTCGTCCCGATCGAGAATGCCGGGCAGGGAAATACCGACACCGAGCACGGTTTCCGTCGGGCAGCCCTCTTTTTCGAGCAGGCTCTTTACAAGCTCGGCGAGTCCGGCGGCGTAGGCGTCGCACCGCTCAAAGGGGCGCTTTTTTCGCTCAAACCGCACCAGTTCGCCGGATAAATCGACCAGAACCGCACCGATATGGTTCTGCGTTATTTCGAGACCGACCGCATAGCGGGCGTTCCGCACCGGGGCAAAGGCTTTCGCCTTGCGGCCGCCGGTGGACTCGAAGGTGCCGACCTCCTGCACCAGTCCCATTTCCATCAGCTCTTTGACGTTCTGGAGCACAGTCGGCCAGCTGTTGCCGACCTTGGCCGCCAGTTCGGGCTGGGAAATGCGCTCGCAGGCAAAAATGCTGCGCATCGTTCGAATGCGGTTGATTTTCTTTACATCGCGGTTGTTCGCTCCGCCTTTTATCATCTGGATGCGTCACCTCCGGATACGAAAACGACATCTGAAATGTAATTTATAAAGTCATTTCTATTATAGGGAATTCGGAGAGATTATGCAAGGGGAAACCTTTGATTCGGCGGAAGTTATAAAATAATAGAAACCCCGGAGCGGCTGCCCCGGGGTCTGTCTGCTGTCCAATCAAATTTTTAGTTCTTGCTGCGATACAGGAACGTTACGATCTGCGCTCTGGTGCAGCCGTCTGCCGGGGCGAAGGTCGTTGAGGAAGTGCCGGTAGTGATGCCGTGCGCGACCGCCCACTGAACTGCATCGGCATAGAATGCGCCGTCCGCCAGATCGCTGAAGGCGAGATCTGCCTTGGCTGCGGGTTTGCCTGATGCACGCCACAGGAAGGTTACGACCTGATCGCGCTGTACCGTTACATTCGGGTCAAAGGAAGTTGCAGAAACGCCGTTCGTTACATTGTTCGCAACCGCCCACAGAACCGCCTGATAGTAATAATCCGAACGTTTGACGTCGGTGAACGGATTATCTACGCTGTTCGTCTGCGGAGAACCGGCAGCGCGCCACAGGAAAGTGACCGTCTGTGCGCGCGTACAGGTCTCCTGCGGCCCGAAGGTCGTTTCGGTCAGACCGGAAGTCACCTTGCTGCCTACCGCCCACTTCACCGCATCATAGAAGTAATCCGACTTGGCAATATCGGAAAATCCGGTATCGGGATCTTTCATCGGAGCCGTCGCAAAACGCGCCTCGATGGTGTGCGCGGTCTGCACCTTGACGAACTTATAGGACGCTACCGCACCGATGCTTTTGCCGTCCACCAGAACGTCCGCAATTTTTCAGGCGGTTCCATAACATTTATGGGCTGACGAACGCCTGCCAGAAACATACAGAAATATACTTTTGCTGAAATTTTATATAACTAATATTGACAAAGCAGGCAGAGGGGGTATAATAAGTGTATCAAATAGGCACAAGGGTACCCTTGTATCAGGATAGGACTATCCTGATACAATCCGTTCTAATGACAAAATTTTTCGAAGCGGAGCGGAGACACCTGCGGCCGAAGGTTCTGCAAATAAACGAAAGAGCGCAGGGCCGGAATATAAAAAGGAGGAAAATATGATGAAAAAAAGATTATTGGCCAGCCTGCTCGCAGCCGCGATGACGCTGACCATGGCCCCGGCAGCGTTTGCGGCTGAGACGGCTGAGCCGTCAAACAACCCAACCTCCTCTATTACGACCACCAACGAAGACTCCAACACCTTGCAGTATAAAATCGATCATGATACTTCGGGTAAAGTAATCGTTCTTGACCAGAACTATAAAGAAAGCATTACGCTCAAACCAGGCAAGTATTCGATTGACTTGAATGGTTATACAATTACAAATGAGGACGGCAAGGACACTATTACTATATCAAACGGCGCCTCTCTCGCTATCGAAGGTAATGGTACTGTTGATAATGTTTCTCATGGCAAAGCTGCTATTTGGAACAATGGTACCTGCACGCTAAATGGCGGTATGTTCACTGGCGGTATCTATACCATCAACAACGATTGTGCTGCAAATCTGACCATCAACGGCGGTACTTTCACTAACGATACGCAGGCTGTATTCCAGAACCATGGTACAGCAACGGTTACGGGTGGTACGTTTGTCGGTACTCTTATTAACACCTATGATCTGAATAGCGATGTAAGCATTGTAAACATTTCTGGTGGTAACTTCAAGGGTGGCATTCAGAAAAACAATGGTAAAATTTCCATCTCCGGCGGTAACTTCAACTTTGACCCGACAGATTTCTGCGCAGAGGGCAAAATCGGTGTGCCGAGCGACAATAAGGACTATCCGTATACTGTTGCCGACGTTGTAAATAACGTTAAAGTTGCGCCCCCGGCGGGTACGACTGCAACGGCAGATACCGACAAGTATGCTTGGAACTCCGAGAAAGCTATCAAGATGGAGGCGGCAGCACAGTCTGTCAGCATGACCACAACCACCGGACTTGCTGACGTTGCCAACACTGAAGCAACCAAGATTACTAAAGACGATGTTGAGAAAGCTACTGAAGAACTGAAGAAGGCAGGTGTTAGCCTGTCTGGAAACAAAAAGGTTTCTCTGTATGTACAGCCGTATCTGGACATCAATGTTTCGGATATTGATCTGAATGCAGACAACATGAATGCTACGATTGCTCTTACCCTTAACATTGTTCCGAAGGTAAAGAAGATTGCTTCGACCGCAACGAAAGCTGCTGACATCAAGACTGATGATGAGGACGGTGATAAAAACGCGGTCCAGGTTGGCGAAACTCCCGTAGAGGTTAATACTCCGGTTACTCTTACTATCCCGATGCCGAATGATTTCCCGGCTCGGGACAGCGATAAAATCGTTGTAAAGCACGAGAAGAACGGTCAGTTTATCTGCTACCATCGTGCAACCTATAATGCAACCGAAACCGACAAGACGGTTACTTTCACCAACGATAAGGGTTTCAGCACGTTCACCATCAAGATCGACAACCGTTCTGCAAAGATTCAGTTCACCGATAAGGACGGTAAGAACTTCGGCAAGCAGACTAAGTACGATGCTTTCAAGGTCAACGAAACTCTGCCGACTACCGAAGCTCCGAGCGGCTACAAGTTCACCGGTTGGTCTTTCAAGTCTGACGATGAGACCATCAGCGGTACTTACACCGTAATGACCGAAGAACTGCTTACCAAGCTGGATAACTGGTATACGGATTATATCGCTACTCCGGTATTTGCCTCTACTTCTTCGTCCTCCGGCGGTTCGTCCTCCGGCGGCTCGTCCTCCAAGACCACCTACAAGGTTACGACTTCCTCTGTCGCGAACGGCGGCGTAAACGTTTCTCCGTCCTCCCCGGCGAAGGGCGACAAGGTCAAGATTACCCTGTCCCCGAACAAGGGCTATAAGCTCGATAAGCTGACTGTTACGGACGCTTCCGGCAAGACCGTTTCCACCACCAAGACGAGCGACACGGTTTACACCTTCACGATGCCTGCTTCTCAGGTAACGGTCGGCGTAACCTACGTCAAGGCCGACGAAACCACCGAGCAGCCGAGCACTAAGACCTTCTCCGATGTTTCTTCGTCTGACTGGTTCGCGGATGCAGTTAAGTACGTTTCCGACAAGGGCATGATGAACGGCACCGGCAACGGCAAGTTCTCCCCGGCGGACTCCACCACCCGCGCAATGCTCATGACCGTTATCGCCCGTTACGCAGGCGAGGACACCACCGGCAGCAACCCGTGGTACCAGAAGGGCATGGAGTGGGCGAAGGCAAACGGTGTTTCCGACGGCACTGCCCCGAACGCAAACATCACCCGTGAGCAGCTTGTTACCATGCTCTACCGCTACGCGAAATCGACCGGCAAGGACGTTTCCGTTGGCAAGGACACTAACATCCTCTCCTACGCGGACGCGACCACCGTTTCCGAGTACGCTGTTCCTGCAATGCAGTGGGCGTGCGGCGCAGGTATCGTAAACGGCGCGAACGGCAAGCTCAATCCGCAGAACAACGCAACCCGTGCGGAAGTTGCCGCAATCCTCATGCGTTTTTGCGAGAACATCAAGTAAAACCCCATATTTCGACCCCAAGAGCAGCTGCACCTCACCGTGCGGCTGTTCTTTTTTTGCGCGGAATTATGCAAAGACATGAATGATTCTGCATAATCTTCCTTGTAATCCGCCGGAGAAAGTGCTATTATGGTAATTGCTCGTGCAAAAGGGGCACAAAACAACGAAAAGAGGAATAAACGTGAATCCTAAGTTTGGAAAACGTCTGAGCGCACTGCTGCTTTCCGCAGCCGTCGCCGCAGGCAGCGTGGTCAGCGCAGGCGCGTGCTGCGGCCTGTACATCGGTTCCGACGAAACCGTAACCGGCTCGACCTATGTCGGCCGCTCCGAGGACATCGGCAAGCTGTACGACAAGGTGTTTGAGGTCATTCCGGCGGCCGACCATGCGGCAGGCGCCATGTTCGAGGACAGCTACGGCTTCTCCATGCCGTATCCGGCGCACACCTACCGCTACACCGTCATGCGCGACTCGGTCAACCGCGGCGAAACCATGACCGACGCGAACGGCAACATCATCGAAATCGCGTACGGCGAGGTCGGCATGAACGAAAAGGGCGTTGCGGTCAGCGCTACGGTTTCTACCGACTACAACAAAGCGGCGGAAGCAGCTGACCCGCTGAACGAAGACAGCGGTCTGTGCGAGATTTCGCTCAACTCGGTTATCCTGATGCAGGCGGACTCCGCACGCGACGGCGTGGAAAAGCTCGCAAAAATCCTTGACAAGCACGGCGCCGGCGAGTGCAACTCGCTGACCATCAGCGACACAGATGAGGTATGGGACTTCGAAATCCTCTCCGGCTATCAGTACGTTGCGGTCAAGATGCCGAAGGACAAGGTTTCGGTCAACCCGAACATGGTCATTATGAACGAAATCGACACCGCCGACACCGAGAACGTCATTGCGTCCAAGGACCTGATTGCGCTTCCGCAGGAAAAGGGTTTCCTCGTTTCCTCTCAGGTTCCGGCAACCGGCGTACCGGCAGGCCAGAAAATCACCAAGATCGACATTCAGAAAACCTACGGCGCGGAGGACTTCGGCGACGGTCAGTACGTCCGCTACTGGCAGGGCGTCAACTACCTGAACAAGACGCTCTCGAACAACGTTGACATCTACCGCGCAAACGCGGACACCGCACCGGTCGGCCCGTTCAATATGCTGTTCGATGCCGACCGCAAGCTCGACACCTACGACGCGCTGCGCCTGCTGGCTTACCGCGGCGAGGGCACGAAGTACGACGCCAACACCAAGGACAACTATGCAATCGGCAACGAGCGTCAGGCTGAATGCCACGTATTCGAAATTCGCGACAATATGCCGGAGGCACTTGCGACTATTCAGTGGCAGACCATGTCCCGCGCGGAGTTCTCGGTTTATCTGCCGTACTACGCAAACCTGCTGACCGATACCTCGGACATCTTCAAGAACGAGTATTACGTCAACAAGAAGGAAGTTCCCGAAATCACGCAGGTGCTCGACAACAAGGATTTCCCGGCTGATACCTCCGCTTACTGGGTATTCGCGGCAATCAACGACCTGTGCGACAACGACCGTGACCGCTACGGCGTGAACGTCAAGAAGTTCTGGGAGAACTACCAAAAGGAACTTATCAAGCAGCAGGCCGCTGTTGATACCGAGATGGTAAAGCTCTACAAGGAAAGCCCGGCCAAGGCGGAAGCCAAGGCAACCGAGCTTGGCAAGGCGGTTTCCGAGGAAGCATTCGGCTACGCGAAGTCCATTCTGAGCGAGCTGCGCGCGTTCATCAAGGAGCACGGCAGCGACAAGAAAGTATTCATGCCGACCGTTCTCAAGGAGAACAAGCTGCCGACCTACTCGTTCGATATGAAGGTCAAGAAGTCCTTCGACGATGTAGTAAAGGGTGCATGGTACGAAAATTCGGTCGATTACGTTGTTGACAACGGCCTGATGAACGGCACGGACGCAACGCGCTTCGAGCCGGACTCCACCACCACCCGCGCAATGCTCATGACCGTTATCGCCCGTTACGCAGGCGAGGACACCACCGGCAGCAACCCGTGGTACCAGAAGGGCATGGAGTGGGCGAAGGCAAACGGTGTTTCCGACGGCACTGCCCCGAACGCAAACATCACCCGTGAGCAGCTTGTTACCATGCTCTACCGCTACGCGAAATCGACCGGCAAGGACGTTTCCGTTGGCAAGGACACTAACATCCTCTCCTACGCGGACGCGACCACCGTTTCCGAGTACGCTGTTCCTGCAATGCAGTGGGCGTGCGGCGCAGGTATCGTAAACGGCGCGAACGGCAAGCTCAATCCGCAGTACAACGCAACCCGTGCGGAAGTTGCCGCAATCCTTATGCGTTTTTGCGAGAACATCAAGTAAAAAATAAACATCTTTCTGAGAGCAGCCGTACCTATGTGCGGCTGTTCCTTTATGGAAAAGGGGGCGTTCCTTGATGGGAATGAGCGAAAACAGGGCGCAGGGGGCGGTTTTAGAACGGCTTTTCGCCTTGCAGGACACGAAATACCGGGCGTTTCAGAGCAAGCTGATGCCGACCGTCGCGCCCGAAACCGTAATCGGCGTGCGCACGCCGCTGCTGCGGAACCTCGCAAAGGAGCTTGCGGGCACCGCCGAGGCGGCGGACTTCCTGTGCGTTCTGCCGCACGAATATTACGAGGAGAACAACCTCCATGCGTTCCTCGTGGAGAAAATCCGCGACTACGACGCAGCGCTCGCGGAAACCGAACGGTTCCTGCCGTACATCGACAACTGGGCGACCTGCGACTGCTTTTCGCCCAAGGTGTTCGCGAAGCATAAGGACGAGCTGCTGACGCCCGTCCGCCGGTGGCTCTTATCGGAAAAGCTCTACACCGTGCGTTATGCAATCGGCATGCTGATGCGGCATTACCTTGACGCGGATTTCCGACCGGAATATCTCGCGTGGGTGGCGGATGTGCAGAGCGAGGAGTATTACCTGAACATGATGCGGGCGTGGTACTTCGCCACGGCGCTCGCCAAGCAGCCGGACGACACGCTGCCGTATCTCACCGAGCGGCGGCTCGACGTCTGGACGCACAACAAGGCCATTCAGAAGGCCGTGGAAAGCTATCGCATTTCGCCCGAATTGAAGCAGCGCCTTCGCGAAATGCGCATCCGCGCGTAAAAAACTCCATAAAAATACCGGAGCGCACGTCCCAAATCGTCAGGCTGTGCGCTCCGGTTTTTACTTATCGTCCTTATGGTTCATCGCGCTGATGACGGCTTTCAGCACGCTTTCCAGATACGGAAGCTGGCTGGGCGCGACGCTTTCGACCATAGGGGAGAGCGCCTTGAACACCGACAGCTTCTCCTTTTTCTCCTGTTTGCCGAACAGAATGTAATCGGTGGACAGGCTGAGTGTCATCGAAATGCGGCACAGCGTCGGCACGGACATGCCCTTGACGCCGAGTTCGATGTCGGAACAGAAATTTGCTTTTCACGCGAACAGGATATTTATAACGCAGTTAAGGCAATACCGCATAATTTCCGCAAAGCGCCGCAGCTTTCATTGTGCGGTGTTGCCTTAAATATGCTGCCGGACAGCAACGTTGAATATTAACAAAAAAACCGCACCCGTTATCAGGTGCGGTTTTGAACTTTGGAGCGACAGAAAAAAGAAAGATAGAAGTGAGAAGAGAGAAAAGAAAGAATTTTATCTGCACATCAGGTGTGCATTTCGACTCATCAGCCGTTCATCTGCTGGTCGAGGGTCTTCATGTAATCCTCGGCGGCGTCCTTGTCGATGACCTTGGTACCGCAGTCAACGAAGCTGTCCACCTTTTCGCCGTTCAGATGTGCTACAACGGTCTTAACTGCCTGATAGCCCTGGTCGTAGCCGCTCTGGGCAACGGTCATGGTTTCGCCGCCGTCCAGAATGGACTGCGCTGCGGTCAGGTTGCCGTCAAAGCCGATGAAGATGGTGTTGGCGTAGGCCGGGTTGTTTTCCGCCGCGCGAGCTGCTGCGATCGCGCAGTCATCGTTGTGGCAGGCGATGATGGCGATGCCTTCCGGGTGGCTCTGCATGATGCCCTCCATGCAGAGGGTCGCCTTGTCGGCTACGGCGTCCGCGTACTGTACCTCGTCCGCGAGGAACGTTCCGCCCGCACCGTCAATGCCCTCCTGGAAACCGGTGCGGCGTGCGTCGGCGGTCGAGTCACCCTGAACGCCTGCAATGTAGGCTGCTTCGATTTTATCCCAGCCGGCTGCCTTCGCCGCTTCTACGGCTTTCGCGCCGCCGCTTGCCGCTGCGTCCTTCTGGCCGATGCCGATGAAGGAAATCTTCTCCGGCGCGTCAAAATCCGTATCGATTGCGAAAATCGGCATATCCGTGCCGCTGACGAGCGTCGTCGCCATATCGCCCTGAAGCGGCGCGATGATCATGGCGTCGTACTTGTTCGCGTGCAGGTCGGTTTCGATCATGTTCTGCTGCTCGTCATAGGCGGTTTCCGAGGTCGCGCCCTTCATGTCGAGCACCGCGCCGGTCTCCTCGGCGGCTTTCTTCGCGCCTGCGATCATGTACTGGGTGTACTCGTTCGAGGTGGTCTTGAAAACGATGGAAATGTTGTAATTGCCATCGCCGCCCTCGGCCTGAGAGCCGGTGCCGCTGGTGGAACCGGAGGACGAGCCGCAGCCGGTGAGCGCAGCGGCGAGAAGTGCGGAGGATACAAACAGGGCGCCGATTTTCTTCAGATAACTCATGGTATAAATCTCCTTTTTACATCTCTGAACCAGAAATTCTTGCTCAATACGGGGAATTTGCGCGTTTATCAGAACTGTGCGTACTTGGCAACGTGTGCGCGGGTGACTTCCGCGGACTTCTTGACGTTTTCCTCCTGCGACAGCTCGTAGTATTCCGGACGGAAAATCTCGATGGTGCAGCAGTCGCCGTCAAAGCCGATTTTCTTGAGGGTGTCGGCGTAGCGTGCGTGCGGCAGACAGTCGCCCTCGGCGTCCGGCCACATGCGCTTCTCGTCGTTGTTGTAGTAAGCGCCGCAGGGCAGGTCTTCGGTGCCGTTGAGGTGCCATACGAAAATCTTCTTGCCGTCCGCCTTTTCGAGGGTGTCCCAGCCGGAACCCATCGCGTAGAAGTGGTACTGGTCGAGGGTGACGCCGACATACGGGCTGTCAACGGCCTCGACGATGGCGTAAGCGTCCTCGAAACGATTGATGGTCATGGACGGCTCGCCGCAGAATTCGAGGCTCAGGCGGATGCCGTGCGGCTCGCACTTCTTGACCATCTCTTTCAGAACAGCGACCGCGTCCTCGCGGATTTCCTTGCGGGTCGGGGTCAGGCCGCGCTCCTTCATGTCCTTGCTCGGAACAACGACGATCATCTTGCAACCGAGGATGTCGCAGCGGCGGATGATTTCGTTCAGCTCTGCCATAACCGCGTCCTTCTCCTCCTGCGTCTGCTTCATGTTGAAGAAGCACAGCGCGTTGTAGGACAGCATCTTGAGGTGGTGGCTCTGGAACCATGCGCCCATCTCCTCGAGGGTGATCTTGCCGGCTTCCAGATCGCGGTTCAGGCACTCCGACTGAATGTCGATGAAGTCGAAGCCGTACTTCTCGCACAGCTCGAGGTCCATCATGACGCTGTGGTTCTTGCAGAAACGGTCGTTTGCTTCGTTGAATCCGAGTTTCATAGTAAATTTCTCCTTTGCATTTTCGCGGTGAACGCCTGTATGAAAACCTCTTCCGGAAGGTTGCTTTCCTCTTGACGCATTCAGCATATCACACCGCTTTTTCGGTTGCAATAGTTTGGGCGCACTATCATTTCTTCGTGCAGTTTATCGTGAATAGTAACAAGAGAACACTGCGATACTTTGGAGAAACAGCACAAAAAGCGCACTATCATTGTAACGCTGCGCTCGTGCATCACAACATTTTCGTGCAGATGTAACATCTGGCGCAGGGAGAGAATATGTGATATTATATAAATAAAGAAAGCACGAAGGGGTGAAGCGTATGGTAACGATGCAGCAGATCGCAGACCGGTGCGGCGTGTCGCGCGGCACGGTGGACCGCGCCCTGCATCATAAAGAGGGCGTGCGCGAGGAGGTCGCGGAGCGCATCCGAGCCACGGCGCGAGAAATGGGCTATATCTCGAACCGGCTGGTCATGCAGCAGACGCGGCAGTGGAAAATCGGCGTGGTGCTGCATTCGGGGCATTCGGCGTTCGTGCAGATGCTCTGCGAGCTGTTCAGCAGCTTTTCCGAGCGGGAGCTTATCCCGAATATCACGGTCATCGTGCGCGTTATGCAGGACATGGATGTGCAGCACCAGCTGACGCTCATCGACGAGCTGGTAACGACCGAACACATCGACGGACTGGCGCTCATGCCGCTGGCGAACACACTCGTGCGCGACCGCATCAACACGCTCAGCGAGCAGCAGGGCATTCCGGTCGTGACGTTCAACACGGACATCACGGACGCGAACCGCCTCGCCTATGTCGGCGCGGACAACATCGCGGCCGGACGCGCGGCGGCAGCGCTGCTCGGCATGGTCATGCAGGGGCGCGGCAGCGTGCTGCCGATTCTGGGACAGCGCAGCGGTCACTATGCCGACTCGCAGCGATACACCGGATTTCTGAGCGAAATGGCGGAAAACTTCCCCGGTATCCGCATTCTGCATCCGGAATGCTCGTTTCTGGACGAAAACCTCGCGGAGCGCATCGCCTCCCGCGCCATTCACTCGGACGAGGAAGTGAACGGCTTCTACCTGACCTCCGCCGGACGCGAGGGCGTGTACCACGCCGTGAACGCGGCGGAAAACCGCGAGAAGATACATATTGTCGTGCACGATATCACCGAGGGCAACGTCAGAATGGTCAAGCAGGGGACGGTCGATTTCATCATCGGGCAGGACGTCAAGACGCAGGGAACCCTGCCGATCCGTCTGCTGTACGATTACCTCGAACGCCATCAGTTCCCGAAAGAGCGCATGAACATTACGGATATTACGATTAAATTCCGCTGCAATGTGTAAAACGGAATAAGACACGTCACTCCCGGTTCGGGCGAAAGCGCCTGAGCCGGGAGATTTTTTGTGGCCGGGCGGCTGTCAGTTCCGCCGGGGCAGGTTTTATGCAGGCTGCCAAAGTTCAAAAATAAATAAAAAAGGCTGTTGACATTCCCGGAGAAATCTGCTATATTAGCATCACAAAGAAAAACGAGCACGAGCTCGTAAACGACGAGCGCGAGCCGCTTGAAAGCGAGCACGAGCTCGAAACTTCAAGCAGAATGATTTGTAAAACCAGACCGGATATGCTATGATTCACCAGAGAGGATGTGGAAACCCGGTGAAAGTAACGATAAAGGAAATCGCGGAACGCGCTGGTGTTCACCGCGCCACGGTAGACAAGGTACTGCATAACCGGGTCGGTGTCAGCGATGAAGTAAGAATGAAGGTGCAGCGCATCATCAACGAGATGGGCTACACGCCTAACCCGGCCGGCCGCGTGCTTCAGCGGCAGGGTCAGGTCTACCGCATCGAGGCCATTCTGGTCGAGGTTGACGCTATGCCGTTCCTCAAGGAGGGCATCGAGCAAGGCGTGAAAAATCAGGTCGGCTTCGACATTGAAGTGACCTATTCCATCAGCAAATTTCAGGATGCCGAACGGCAGAGAGAATATATCGACAACGCCATCGCCGCAAAGGCGGACGGCATTATCCTCAGTCCGATCAACGCGGACTGCGTGAGAAAGGCGGTCAACCGGGCGGTGGACGCCGGCATCACGGTCATCACTACGAACGCCGACATCGAGGGCACCAAACGTCACTGGTGCGTGGGCGCGGACAACGCGCAGGGCGCACATATCGCGGGACGCATGATGGGCCTATTCCTCGGCGGAAAGGGCAGAATTGCGGTGGTTTCCAGCGCAATCGCCTCGGAGAACAATAACTGCTACGTGCAGCTCCGCGAAAACGAGTTCAAGCGGTTCGTTCGCGAAACCTATCCCGATATTCAAATCGTAACGACGATAGACAGCTTCGAGGACCCGCAGATCACCTACGAAAAGACAGCCCAGCTGCTTCGCGATTATCAGGACCTTCAGGGACTGTATATCACCTGCGGCGGCGTTTCTCAGGTGGGACGCGCACTTGAGGAGAGCGGCAGGGCAAAGGACATCCGCGTGATTTCCTACGAGGATTACCCCGAGGTGGTCGAGTTCGTCCGGAAGGACGTCATCGACTGCACGCTCGCCGGAGAGATTCAGAAGCAGGGAGAAATCCCGGTGCAGCTCATCATGGACCACCTGGTTTTCGGCAAGCAGCCAGAAAACGACCAGGTATTCACCGAAATCAAGGTTATCGTCAAGGAAAGCCTGTAAAACAGTTCAAAAAAGTATTTGCTTTCATCGGCAGATATTTTTTTACAGACTTACGAGCTCGTGCTCGTAAACATAATTTTTTTTAGAGGATAACGAGCTCGTGCTCGTAATTCTTGGAAGAGCAGAAAAACAGGAGGAAAGAAGGAGGAAGCAGCATGGCAAATCCAGAGTATGTACTGGAAATGCGGGATATTGTGAAGGTATTCCCCGGCGTGCGTGCGCTCGACGGCGTTAAGCTCCAGATTCGACCCGGCAAGGTGCATGTAATCTGCGGCGAGAACGGCGCAGGCAAATCCACGCTGATGAAAATCATCAACGGCACCTATGTCGCGGATGAGGGCGAGATGATCTATAAGGGAGAAAAGATCGGCCCCCACACCGTACAGGATACCTTGAAAATGGGCATCGCAATGATCTATCAGGAGCTCAATCCGGTGCTCGAAATGACGGTTGCGGAAAACATCTGGCTGGGACGCGAACCGAGGAAGGGCAAGTTCGTAGACTTCGGCAAGATGCAGAAGGATACGCAGGAGCTGCTCGACAGGCTCGATATGCCGTACAAGGCAACGCAGAAGATGTACGAGCTGTCCATCGCGGGCCATCAGCTTGTGGAAATCGCAAAGGCAATCTCGTGCAACGCCTCGGTCATTATCATGGACGAACCGTCCTCGGCCATCGGCGACGAGGAGATCAACGTTCTGTTCAAGCAGATTTTCTCGCTCCGCGAGCAGGGCGTCGCCATTCTTTACATCACCCACAAGATGGACGAGATCTTCCGCATCGCGGACGACATCACCATCATCCGTGACGGTCAGTGGATCGAAACCGGTCCGGCGAGCGACTACGACCCGGACAAGCTCGTGGCCCGCATGGTCGGCCGCGAAATCACGAACGTTTTCCCCAAGGACACCACGGTGCCCATCGGTGACGTTATCCTTGAGGTCAAGGACCTGACGCAGAACAAGGCGGACGGCGGACGCTTCCGGAACATCAATTTCCAGCTCCGCGCAGGCGAAATCCTCGGCTTTGCCGGTCTGGTCGGCGCAGGACGAAGCGAAGTCATGCGTGCTATTTTCGGCCTTGACCCGATTTCCTCGGGTTCGGTTTACCTGAACGGGCAGGAGGTCCACATCAAAAACACCCGCGACGCCATCAACCACGGCATCGCAATGGTAAACGAGGACCGCCGCACCTACGGTCTGGTGCTCGGCCGCAGCATTCACCACAACGTTTCGCTTGTCAATCTTCAGAAGTACACCAAGGGTCTGATTGACGACAAGGCAATCAGCTGCGACGTCGAAAAGATGCGTGAGCTGCTTCAGATTAAAATCGCAAACGAGGACGTCGAAGCCTCCACGCTTTCGGGCGGCAACCAGCAGAAGGTCGTTCTGGCCAAGTGGCTGGTGGGCGACGTCAAGGTCATGATCCTCGACGAGCCGACCCGCGGCATCGACGTCGGCGCAAAGTCCGAAATTCACAAGCTGATGACAAACTTCGCCCGTCAGGGCATGGGCATCATCATGATCTCCTCCGAGCTGCCTGAGGTTCTGGGCATGAGCGACCGCGTCGTCGTCATGCAGGAGGGCATCGTTCAGGGTGTTCTCGATCGTTCGGAGGCAACGCAGGAAAGCATCATGAAACTGGCTACGAGGGGAGCAGGAAAACAATGAGCAAACAGGCAGAAAAGAAAAAGTTTAACTTCGGTCAATTCTACGGAAAGTACGGTATCGCGCTGATTTTCGTCGTGATCTTCATCGCGGCATCGCTGTTCGTTCCGGGATTTCTGAGCACATACAACCTCAAGAGCATCCTGCTGGCGATTGCCTGCACGACCGTGCTCGGCTTCGGCGCAACCTTCATCATCATTCTCGGTCACATCAACATTGCCTACGGTTCGGAAATCGCCTTCATAGGCTGTATCGCCTGCATGGTTGACGTTGCGACCGGCTCGGTCTGGGCAGCCATCGCGGTAGCGCTCGTAATCGGCGTCGTGCTCGGCGCACTGACCGGCTTTATCATCACAAAGTTCAGCATCCCCGCATTCATCATGACGCTTGCGCTCACCGAGGCCGCACGCGGCGGCGCGGTCCTTGTCACCAAGGGCAACACCATCTCCGGCATTTCGAGCGGCTTCACCTTCATGGGTCAGGGCTATGTCGGCCCCATCCCGATGGCAGTCATCATCCTGCTGCTCTGCTTCGCAGTCATGTGGGTCATCCTCAACAAGACGCCCTACGGCCGCTATATCTACGCGGTCGGCGGCAACTCCAAGGCGGCTGAGGCCTCCGGTATCAGCCCCAAGGCAGTCACCTTCAAGGCATATCTGCTCGACGGCGCGCTCGTCGGCGTCGGCAGCCTGCTGCTGATGGGCCGCCTGAACTCTGGCGTTCCGGGCGCAGGTCTTTCCTACGAAATGGACGCTATCACCGCTGTTATCGTCGGCGGCACCTCGATGTCCGGCGGCTCCGGCACCCTCGGCGGCACGCTGGTCGGCGCGGTCATCGTCGGCATCATCAACAACGTACAGACCCTGATGGGCGTTGACTCCAACATCCAGAAGATCGTCAAGGGCGTTATCATCGTCGGCGCGGTTATCATCGACGTTGTCACCAAGAACTCCGCAAAGAAGGCTCGCTGAGCCGCAGAAAAAGAATGCAATCCCGCGCGGCGGCAAGGCTGCACGGGGTGGTAAAAGAGTAAGAGAAAAAAAGGAACACAAACAGGAGGAAAACATTATGAAAATCTGGAAGAGAATCGGCGCAATGGCAATGGTAACGGCTTTCTCGGCACTGGCACTCACCGGCTGCGGCGCAGGCGGCAGCAGCTCCGGCGGCGGCGACTCCGCAGGCGGCGACGGCATGAAGATCGGCTATGTAAACCTTGCGGATACCGACGTATTCTGCATGGCGCGCGAGAGCGCACTGACCGCCGAGCTCGAGGGCACCGGCTACTCGGTATCCTTCCTGCCCAGCGGCAGCAAGCCCTACCAGCAGCATG
>ERZ840407.524-NODE-524-length-26786-cov-9.003479_pt1 | contig 26786 bp, 18 predicted proteins | sample MGYA00519877_ERZ840407 | MGnify/ENA primary metagenome ERZ840407 (study PRJEB31850, sample SAMEA3708875) | human gut metagenome | biome: human gut; feature: human-associated habitat; material: faeces | place: China | collected 2014 ...
CGACGCTGCCGTGGAAGAGAAGCAGAAGGAGATCATGTCCGTCTGATTCCGACTGCAGGCAAAGCAGGGAGGTGCCGTGCGCTGAAAGAAGGTGCGCGGCACTTTTTGCCAGACGAGACGTAGAGGAAGAAGAGCATGGAGCATTCAAAGGATTTTGCGAAGGGACTGTCCATCGGCATCATCATGGACGGCAACGGCCGCTGGGCCAGGAGCCGCGGCCTGCCCCGCACCGCCGGCCACAAAAAGGGCGCACAGGTCTTTCAGGACATTGCGGACTACTGCGATGAACTGGGCGTAGAGTCGGTGTATTTTTACGCATTCTCGACCGAAAACTGGAAGCGTCCCGCCGAAGAGGTAGGCGCGATCATGCGGCTGTTCGGCGAATACCTCATTAAGGGCTTCGACTACGAGAACCGGAACGTCCGCATCTGCTTCATGGGCGACCGCACGGTGCTGGAGCCCAAGCTGCAGGAGCTGATGAACAAGCTGGAGCGGGACTCTGCCTGCAAGACCGGCCTGACCATCAACATCGCCATCAACTACGGCGGACGGCCTGAGATCGTCCGGGCGGCCCAGAGCCTTGCGGCCAGGGCGGCTGCGGGCGAGCTGAAGCCTGAGGACATCACGGAAGAGGCTCTTTCGGCCCAGATGTACACCGCCGGCCAGAAAGACCCCGACTTCATCCTCCGCCCCAGCGGAGAAAAGCGGCTCTCCAACTTCATGCTCTGGCAGGCAGCCTACTCGGAGCTGGTGGAGATGGACGTTCTGTGGCCTGATTTCACCCGTGATGACCTCGATGCCGCCATCATGGAGTTCAACCGGCGCTCCCGCCGCTTCGGCGGACTTTGAGCGCAGCAAACGATACGCAAGATGCCGCGCGGTGTGCGCGGCCCCCGGAGAGCGTCCGGTATTTCCTCAGGCGCTGACGCTGCAGACCCTGCCAGAGCAGGGGAGCGGCTCCCGGACGAAACAAAGGAGAACATGAAACTATGAAAACACGAATCATCACAGCCGTGGTGGGCCTGATCGTTCTGGCAGGCGTCCTGTTCACCTTCGATACGCTGGTGTTCAACCTGGTCATCGCGGCCATCACCCTCATCGCCCTGCATGAAATTTACTCTGCGCTGGGTTTTGAAAAGCAGGACTGGCCGCTGCTGGCCGTTCTGGTACCCTACACACTGCTCATCATGCTGTCGAGCTACAGCGTCTGCCGGGCGATGGTGATGCCCGCTTCCTTCCTCGTGGTGCTGTTCTATGCCATCTACCTTGTAGTGCGCAACGGCGTTATCAGCTACCAGAAAGCCAGCGGCCTCGCCATGTTTTCGGGCATTGTGATCTTCTGCTTCTACTCGTTCATCCGGCTCAAGGAGATGCTGCCGGTGGAGGAGTATGGCTACGACGCCATCTTCTTCATCCTGCTCATCCTCTGCTTCGCCTGGGGCGGCGATACCTGCGCCTACTTCGCGGGCCGCGCCTTTGGCAAGCATAAGCTCTGCCCGGTGGTCAGCCCCAAAAAGACGGTGGAGGGCGCTGTAGGCGGCGTGCTGGGTACTATGGTATTCGGTGTGCTGGTCACGGTCATCTACTCCATCGCAGCAGACCGGATGGAAGAGTTCACCCGCTCCAATATTGGCGTATCCATGTATGTCATCATTGCGCTGCTGGCCTGTGTGGCTGCGGTGCTGGGCATCTACGGCGACCTGTTCGCCAGCGTGGTCAAGCGCCAGTGCGGCATCAAGGACTACGGCACCATCTTCCCGGGCCACGGCGGCATCCTTGACCGCTTTGACAGCGTGATGTTCATCGCGCCCTTCGTCACGATGGTGGTCATCGCAGCATTCTACGATTAAAATCAGCAGGAGGTAGATTCTTTATGGCCAAGAAAATCACGCTGCTGGGTTCTACCGGCTCCATCGGCACCCAGAGCCTTGACGTCATCCGTGCTCAAGGGTATGAGGTGTTCGGCCTGTCGGCCCACAGCCAGACGGATAAAATTTTGCAGCAGATAGAAGAATTTCACCCGAAATATGTTTGCATGACCAGTGAGGCCGGTGCCGAAAAGCTTTCGGCTGCGCTGGCAGGCCGCGCCGATGCACCCAAGCTCCTGACCGGCCCGGAGGGCCTGAAGACCCTCGCCGCGATGGACGGACCGGACGTGGTGCTGAACAGCGTGGTGGGCATCGCGGGCCTCGGCGCAAGCCTTGCCGCCATCGAGAGCGGCCATGACCTGGCCCTCGCCAACAAGGAAAGCCTTGTCACCGGCGGCCATCTTGTCACTCAGGCCGTGGCGAAGCACGGCGTCAAGCTGCTGCCTGTGGACAGTGAGCACTCGGCCATCTTCCAGTGCCTGCAGGATAAGGAGAGCGCCAAGAGCCTGACCAAGATCCTGCTGACGGCCTCCGGCGGCCCCTTCTTCGGCATGAAGACCGAAGAGCTGCGGGGCAAGACCAAGGCCGATGCCCTCAAGCATCCCAACTGGAACATGGGTGCAAAGATCACCATCGACAGTGCCACTCTGATGAACAAGGGCCTCGAGCTCATTGAGGCTGTGTGGCTGTTCGGTCTGCCTCCGGAGAAGATCCAGATCGTCGTCCAGCGCCAGAGCATCGTCCACTCGGCGGTGCAGTACAGCGACAACTCCATCATCGCCCAGCTGGGTGTGCCGGATATGCGCATCCCCATCCAGTATGCGCTGACCTATCCGGCCCGTGTGCCGGGCGTCGTGCCGGAGCTGGACTTCACCACCCTCAAGCTGCTGACCTTCGATGTGGCCGACGAGGAGACGTTCCGCTGCCTCGCCGCCTGCAAGAAGGCCATCAGGAAGGGTGGTCTCGGCCCCTGCGCCGCCAACGGTGCCAACGAGGAGGCCGTCAGGCTCTTCCTCGAGGATAAGATCGGCTTCCTCGACATCGGCCGTCTGGTGGAGGCTGTCGTGGACAGCGACAGCTTCGGCGGCGGCTACAGCCTCGCGGATGTGTATGAGTGTGACCGTATGGCCCGTGCATTCGTGAGAGCACATCTGTAATATAGGAGAAATAATGTCAGTTTTCATCACCTTTGCTGCTGCGTTGCTCATCTTCGGCGCAGTCATCGCCATCCACGAGTTCGGCCATTTTGCAGTGGCAAAGCTCTGCGGGGTCCAGGTCAACGAGTTTTCCATTGGCATGGGTCCGACCCTCATCAAGACCTACCGCAAAGGTACGCAGTATACCCTGCGGCTCCTGCCCGTAGGCGGCTTTGTGGCGCTGGAAGGGGAGGAGAGCCCCGAGAGCGAGCAGGCCGAGGGTGGAAGCGGGGACGATGACGGCCCGGACATCCCGCCGGAGGTGCTGGCGCAGCGGACAGGCAAGCCGCTGAACGAGGCGGCTGTCTGGCAGCGGATGCTGGTGATGGCGGCAGGCGCGGTGATGAACTTCGTACTGGGCTTCGTGGTGCTGCTGCTCCTCATCTCGCTGCGCAGTGAGCCCATCACCAGCAAGGTCATCTATGCCGTGGAGGACAACGCCCTCTGCGGCCAGACCGGCCTGCAGGCCGGCGACGAGATCGTGGCTGTCAACGGGCGGCACTGCTTCGTGGCCAACGATATGCTCTACGAGCTCATGCGCACCGAGAGCTGCCGCGCACACTTCACCGTCCGCCGGGACGGCCAGCTCGTGGAGCTGCCGGACGTCCAGTTCGACACCTGGCAGGATGAGCAGGGCCAGACCCACATGACACTGGGCTTTACAGTCTACGGCCTCAAAAAAACACCGCTGAACGTCCTGAAAGAGTCGGCCAACAGCGTCATCTACTATGGACGCATCATCTATACTTCGCTGGCCGACCTTCTGCGGGGCCGCGAGAGCATCAACGACCTGTCCGGCCCGGTGGGCATCGTGACCGCCATCGGTCAGGCTGCAAGCTACGGCTGGGAGGATGTGGCTGAGCTTCTGGTGCTCATCACCATCAACCTTGGCGTCTTCAATCTGCTGCCGTTCCCGGCGCTGGACGGCGGAAAGATCGTTTTCCTGCTCATCGAGGCAGTCACCGGCCATGCAGTGCCGGAAAAGATCCAGAGCAGCCTGACCGTCGCAGCCTTTGCGCTGCTGTTCGGCCTGATGCTCTTTGCAACGTACAATGACATCGTCCGGCTCGTGACCGGAGCAGTTTGAAAGAGGTAAAACCATGCGGCAGCTGAAACGTGAAGTGAAGATCGGCAATGTGACCATCGGCGGCAAGAATCCCATTGCCGTGCAGACCATGCTGAACGTCCCGGTGGAAGACATCGAGGGCAATGTGGCGCAGGCAAAGCGCTGCGAAGCGGCAGGCTGTCAGATCTTGCGCGTGACCTGTCCCAGCGCGGCAGACGCCAAGTGCATCGAGGCTGTCAAGAACGCCGTGAGTATCCCCATCGTGGCAGACATCCATTTCGACTACAAGGCTGCCATTGCCTGCGCCGATGTGGGCGTGGATAAGATCCGCATCAACCCGGGCAACATCGGCGACGATGACCGCGTGAAGGCGGTCGTGGATGCCTGCCAGCAGAAAAATATCCCCATCCGCATCGGCGTCAACGGCGGCAGTCTGGAAAAGCACATCCTCGCCAAGTACGGCGCACCTGTGCCGGAAGCGATGGTGGAGAGCGCTCTGTACCATGTCCGCCTGCTGGAAAAGTTCGACTTCAACAACATCGTCATCTCCATCAAGAACTCCAACGTCCCCCGCATGATGGAGGCATACCGCCAGCTCAGCGCTGTGACCGACTACCCGCTCCATGTGGGCGTCACGGAGGCCGGCACTTACCAGATGGGCCTGCTCAAGAGCGGCATGGGCATCGGCGGGATGCTGCTGGAGGGTATCGGCGACACCATTCGTGTCTCGCTGGCTGCTGACCCTGAGAAGGAAGTGGAAGCAGGCTACAATATCCTGCGCGCTGTCGGCTTCCCGGTGGCCGGCCCGGAGGTCATCACCTGCCCGACCTGCGGCCGCACCCAGTACCCCTGCACTGAAATCGCAAATGAGGTGGAGCGGCGGCTTCAGGGTTGCAAAAAGTCCATCAAGGTGGCTGTCATGGGCTGTGTCGTCAACGGCCCCGGCGAGGCCCGTGAGGCGGACATCGGCATTGCCGGCGGCAAGGGCGAGGCAGTGCTGTTCGTCCACGGCGAACCCGTCAGGAAGCTGACGGGGGATAATATCCTCGACCAGTTCATGGAGGAGATCGATAAGCTGTGATTTTACAGAATAAGCTTGGTCTGACGAGTGAAGCTGAGCTTGCTCGGGCAGAAGAAAAACTCAGCAAGACCCGGGCGCTTGAGCTCTATGACACCGGCCTGTTGGATACCTTCGAGGTAGGCACCTTCAAAGGGCTTGCGGCCATCCATAAATGCCTGTTCGGTGATGTCTACGAGTTCGCTGGACAGATGCGGACAGTGAACATTGCAAAAGGAAATTTCCGCTTTGCACCGGTGATGTATCTGCGTCCGGCACTGGAAAGCATCGACGCTATGCCGCAGTCTTCTTTCGATGAGATCATCGAGAAGTATGTGGAGATGAATGTGGCGCATCCGTTTCGGGAGGGCAATGGCCGAAGCACCCGAATCTGGCTGGATGCTATTCTGAAAAAGGAACTGCATCAGGTCATCGACTGGAGCAGGGTGGATAAAGAAGATTACCTTCTTGCAATGGAGCGCAGCCCGGTCAAGGATGTGGAGATAAAAGCGCTGCTGCACGCTGCCCTGACCGAAAAAATCAATGACCGCGAAGTCTATATGAAAGGCATCGACGCCAGTTACCACTACGAAGGCTATCATGTCTTTAAGACAGAAGATTTGACTTAAAAACAACCTGCTGCCACGCCCTTTTCCGGGGCGCGGCAGTTTGTCTTGCTATCGGATAGAAAAGGAGTACCACTGTGACACCACTTGTTTCCCAGCTATGGCCGCAGTTTATGGCGGACCCGGACTTTGCGGCCTGTTTTGGCCGCGTGGTCGTCGAGCACGCCCAGATGCTGCGGCAGGAGCGGCAGGTCATCTTTACGCTGCGCAGTTCTGCCCCGCTGGACAAGGGGCTGTGCGCCCGGCTGCTGGCCTCGCTGGCACCGGATTACGAGGGCTTCGAGCTCCGCATCAACAATCTTTTCGGCTATGCGACGCTGGATGAAGCCGGTCTGCGGGAAATGATGGAGGAGATGAAACGGGATGGCGTCCCCATCAACGGTTTCCTCGACCGCTGCCGCATCACCATCACCGGTCAGAACATCACCATCGGCGTCTGCCACGGCACGAAGTTTTTGCAGGAGATGCAGTTCGAGCGCCTGCTGGCGGAGCGCATCGCCGCCCACACCGGCGTAAAGCCCAAAGTGACGCTGGAAAGCAGCGTGGGCGAGGCCGAACAGCGCCAGATGGAAGAAAAGCTCGAGCGGAAAATTGCGCCGCCCGTTGTCAAGTTCGAGAAAAAGAACACTGCCCCCTCCATCAAGGTGGAGGGCCTCGACCTTACGGACAAGCCCGTCACCATCTTCCACGGCAAGATGTTCACCCCGAAAAACCTCACCCCCCTCAAGGATTTGGGCGGCGAGGGCGGCAAGTGCATGATTTGGGGCGACGTCTTCTTCACCGAGGTGAAGGGCAACTTCCGCAAGATATACACTGTCTCCATCACCGATTACACCGGCTCCATCAACCTGAAGATCCGTGCGCAGGAAGGGGAGGACTGCTCCAAGTGGGAGTCCATCCCCAAGGGTACGACGGTCGTGGTGCGCGGCGACTGCTCCTACGATAAGTACGAGCACGACTATATCGTCTGGCCCTACGACGTCCTCTTTGTCGAGCGCAAAAAGCGGGAGGACAACGCTCCCGTCAAGCGGGTGGAGCTGCATCTGCATACCAAGCTGTCCAGCATGGACGCCTTCTGCGACCCCGGAGGCATCGTCAAGCTGGCCCACCGGATGGGCCACCCGGCCATCGCCATCACCGACCACGGCGTCTGTCAGGGCTACCCCGAGGCCATGCTGGCTGCGGACGCCATCCACAAGACAGACCCGGACTTCAAGCTCATCTACGGCTGTGAGGCCTACTTTGTCGATGACATGATACCCTGCGTCTACGGCGTGAAAGACGAGCCGCTGAACGGCGAGTTCTGCGTCTTCGACACTGAGACGACGGGCCTCGACCCCGGCGTGGAGTACCTGACAGAGATCGGCGCGGTCATCGTGCGGAACGGGGAAGTGGTGGAAGAATTCGACACCTTCGTAAAACCCGGAAAGCCCATCACCTCCAAGATCACCGAGCTGACCGGCATCACCAACGAGATGGTGGCTGACGCCCCCGGCGAGGCCGAGGCGTTGAAAGCCTTCCTCGACTTTGTGGATGGCCGCATCCTTGTGGCTCACAATGCCCACTCCTTCGACATCCGGTTCCTCCGCGCCGCCGCCAAGCGGAGCGGCATCGAGTTTGAGCCGACCTATATCGACACCCTGACCATGGCTCAGGCCATGTACCCCGGCCTCCACAACTACAAGCAGGGGACCATCAACAAACATCTGGAGCTGCCCGCCTACGAGGCCCATCGCGCCTGCGAGGACTCTGCCGCACTGGGCCGCATCTTCTGCGTCATGCTGAAAGATCTGGAGGAAAAGCAGGTGACTGCCGTCAGCGGCATCAACACCGGCCTCGGCGGGAACCGCGAGGTGCTGAAGAAGAAGTATTATCACCTCATCATCCTCGTGCGCAGCCAGATGGGCCTGAAAAACCTCTATAAAATCGTCAGCGAGGCCCATGTCAACTACTTCTTCAAGAAGCCCCGCGTTCCCCGCAGCCTTCTGAACAAGTATCGGGACGGCCTTATCCTCACTTCTGCCTGTGAAGCAGGAGAGCTTTACAGGGCAATCGTAGAGGGCCGCTCCTACGAAGAACTGAAGAAAATTGCATCGTACTACGATGTTTTGGAGGTACAGCCTCTGGGCAACAACGCCTATATGGTGCGGGATGGAAAGGTGGAGAGCGAAGAGGCCATCAAGGACTTCAACCGCACCGTCATCAAGCTGGGCGAAGACCTGCACAAGCCCGTCATCGCCACCGGCGACGTCCATTTCACCGAGCCGGAGGACGCCATCTACCGTTCTGTCCTGCAGGCGGGCAACGGCTTCAAGGACGCGGACAACCAGCCGCCCCTGTTCTACCGCACCACCGAGGATATGCTGAACCAGTTCAGCTACCTGCCCAGGGAAAAGGCCTACGAGATCGTCGTGACCAATCCTCGCAAGATAGCGGCCAGCATCGACGGCAACGTCCGCGCCATCCCGCGCGGCACCTACCCGCCCAGCATCGAGGGTGCAGAACAGCAGCTCCGGGATGCGACCTGGGAACACGCCAAGCGGGACTATGGCGACCCTCTGCCCGAGATCGTGGAGAAGCGCCTGCAAAAAGAGCTGGACTCCATCTGCGGCCACGGCTACGCCGTCCTGTACGTCATCGCGGTCAAACTGGTGGCCTACTCCAACGCAGGCGGCTATCAGGTGGGCAGTCGTGGTTCGGTCGGCTCGTCAGCTGTGGCCCACTTCTCCGGAATCTCGGAGGTCAACAGTCTGCCGCCCCACTACCGCTGCCCCAAGTGCAAGTACAGCGAGTTCATCACCGATGGCAGCGTGGACGACGGCTTCGACCTGCCCGACAAGAACTGCCCCCACTGCGGCACCCGGATGCTGGTGGACGGCCACGACATCCCTTTCGAGACCTTCCTTGGTTTCTACGGCGACAAGGAGCCTGATATTGACCTGAACTTCTCAGGCGAGTACCAGTCCAACGTCCACCGCTACACGGAAGAGCTGTTCGGCAAGGCCAACGTCTTCAAGGCCGGCACCGTCTCCGGTATTCAGGACAAGACGGCCTACGGTTACGTCAAAAAGTATCTGGATGAGCGGGGGAGAACGGTCAACCACGCGGAAGAGAACCGCCTGACGCTGGGCTGTACCGGCGTCAAGCGTACCACCGGCCAGCATCCCGGCGGCATGGTCGTCGTGCCGGACACCTATGAGATCTACGATTTCTGCCCCATCCAGCACCCGGCGGACGATGTGGCGGGCGGTCTGCTGACCACCCACTTCGAGTTCAAATATCTCCACGACACCCTGCTCAAGCTGGACGAGCTGGGCCACGATATGCCCACCTTCTACAAGTATTTCGAGGAGTACACCGGCATCCCTGTGGACAGCATCCCCATGAACGACCCCAAGGTCTACAGCCTGCTCACCAGCCCGGAAGAGCTGGGTGTGACGCCGGAGCAGATCGACAGCCAGACCGGCACCTTCGGCATCCCCGAGATGGGCACCAACTTCGTGCGCGGAATGCTGGTGGAGGCCCGTCCCAAGAATTTCTCCGAGCTGATCCAGATCTCGGGCCTGTCCCACGGCACCGACGTCTGGACGGGCAACGCCGACGAGCTCATCCGCAGCGGCACCTGCACCATCGCGGAGGTCATCGGCTGCCGTGACAGCATCATGCTCTACCTGCTGCGCAAGGGGCTGGAGCCAAAGATGGCCTTTGATATCATGGAGGCTGTCCGTAAGGGCAAGGTGGCCAAGGGCGGCTTCAAGCCCGGCTGGGAGGAAGCCATGCGGGAGCACGAGGTGCCGGACTGGTACATCGAGTCCTGCCGCAAGATCAAGTATATGTTCCCCAAGGCCCACGCTGTGGCCTACCTGATGAGCGCCATCCGGCTGATGTGGTTCAAGCTCTACCGCCCGGCAGAGTTCTATGCCGTTTACTTCACCGTGCGCGGCGATGATATCGACTATGAGGCCGCTGTGGGCGGTGCGGCTGTGGCCCGCGCCCACATGGAGGCGGTGAAGCGCCGCCTGAAAGAGGAGAAGAACGCCAAGGACGAGGACGTGCTGGTCAGCCTGCAGCTGGTCAACGAGATGCTCTCCCGCGGGTATGCGTTCCTGCCCATCGAGCTGGGCAAGAGCCGGGGCAACAAGTATATCGTGGAGGATGGCAAGGTGCGCCTGCCCTTCTGTGCCCTGAAAGGCGTGGGCGGCACTGCCGCCGCCTCGCTGGAGCGGGCCACCATCGACGGGCAGGAGTATATCTCCGTGGAGGAACTCCAGCAGGCCACCGGCGTGACCAGCGCCGTGCTGGAAAGCCTGCGCACCGCCGGTGTGCTGGCAGACCTGCCCGAAAGCAGCCAGGTGAGCTTCTTCTGACCCCTTATGCAACAAAAAATCCCCTGCCAATATCCGGCAGGGGATTTTTGAGTTGTGTGGTTCAGCCTTTACGCATCCTTTTCCATAGCGGCCAGCGGGGTCAGGTACTCCTTGCAGCACTCCTCGTACATGAGGGAGTATTCCTTGCTGGGGTTGTGGTGCATCAGGCTCTTGAGGGTGTGGGAATCGTAGTCGTCGCCCTCGCTGGTGCCCACCAGACGGGCCGCCACGTTGGAGCAGTGGTCGGAGATGCGCTCCACATTGTTCAGCACATCCAGGAACACCACGCCGGTATCGATGGAGCAGATGCCGTCCTTCAGGCGCTTGATGTGGCCGTCGCGGAGCTTCTCCACCAGAATGTCGATGACCTCTTCCAGCGGCTCCACCTGACGGGCCAGCGCAATGTCATCGTTCTCAAAGGCATCGTTGGTGCGGGTCAGGATCTGCTCCAGCGCGGAATCCAGCAGCTGCAGCTCGTTCTTGGCAATATCGCTGAAAGAGGCCTCTTTCTCGTAGAGCTCCACAGCCTTTTCCTGAATGTTCACGGCGTAGTCGCCGATGCGCTCGAACTCGGTGACAAAGTTCAGCAGCTCGGTCACGGCGTGGCTCTCGTCGTCGCCCAGCTCCTGGTCAGTCATCTTGATGAGGTAGTTGGAGATCTCCACCTCCATCCGGTCGATGAGATTCTCCCGCACATTGATGGCGCTCACCACGTCCTCATCCATCTTGAGCAGCAGGGGAGTGGAGAGGCTGACGTTGCGGGCGGCACGGCGGGACATCTTGACCACGGCGCTCTTGGCCTGCTGCAGGGCCACGGCCGGGCTCTTGAACAGGCGCTCATCCAGCACGGGCATACTCATCTCCTGTGCTTCCTCGGCGCTGTTGGGCACGGTGAGCATGGCCAGCTTGGAGAGCACACTGCTGAAAGGCAGGAACAGCAGCATGGCCGCCACACTGGAAAGGGTGTGGATGTTTGCAATGGTGCTCTTGTTCATCACGTCGCCCCACACCGGGATGCCGATGGTGTACCGCACGGCGTAAATGGCAGCCAGCAGCACAAAGCTGCCGATGATGTTGAAATACAGGTGGATCAGGGCGGCGCGCTTGCCGTCCTTGGAGGAGCCGCCGATGGTCAGCAGCGGGGTAAAGGCGGTGCCGATGTGGGCACCCAGAATGATGGGGATGGCGCTGCCAAAGGTGACAAGGCCGGTGCTGGACAAAGCCTGCAGGATACCCACCGAGGCCGAGGACGACTGGATGATGACGGTGACGACCATGCCCACCAGCACGCCCAGCATGGGGTTGGTCATGGTGACGAACAGCTCCTGAAAGGCTGCGCTCTCCCGCAGAGGGGACACGCCGGTGTCCATCAGGCTCATGCCCGTGAACAGGATGCCGAAGCCCAGCATGATCTGGCCGATGTTCTTCTTTTTGGCGTTGCGCAGGAACACATAAAAAATGCAGCCGACAAATGCCACCACCGGCGCAAACGTCTTGGGCTGGATGAGGGTCAGCAGAAGGCTGTCACCCGAGATATCCGCCATGCGGATGAGCTGGCCGGTGACCGTGGTACCAATGTTTGCACCCATGATGACACCCACCGACTGCGTCAGGGTCATAATGCCAGAGTTGACAAGGCCGACACAGATGACGACTGTGCCCGCGGAGGACTGGATCACGCCGGTGATGAGGGTGCCGAAAATGACACCCTTGATGGTGGAGGAGGTCAGCTTTTGCAGCACGCCCTGCATCTTGCCGCCCGCCAGCTTTTCCAGGCCGGCACCCATGATCGACATACCATAGAGGAACAGCGCAATACCGCCCAACAATGAGGTGATGTGTGTGATATCCATCTCGATACTCCTAAAAACTTCCTTTTGCTCTTAAAACAAACCAAGGACGGCCGCCCGGGGCTTCCTGCCCTGAACGCCGTCCTTTTTATTATAGCATTGAACTCCCCCGGACAACAAGCGTTATTTTACATGTTTTTTGCATTTTTACTGCATTTCCGCGCCGTTTTGTCCTTTTGTCAACTGTTCTTTTCTTATATTTTACAGGTATTTTACATTTGAACTTTCCCTGCACGCTCCTGACATGTTTCCGGGAACTGCCGGGAATATGTCATGCGGCCTCGTCCAGCTCCTCCATGGCCTCCCGCACCGTGTCCGCCGAGAAGAGGAACACCCCGCCCCGGGTATAAACCTCCACATGGCCGCCTACAGATCGGATCTCGTACTCACTCATGGTGTTCCCTCCTGTTCCTGCGGCCCGCCTCCGGGCCGCTCCTGTTTTGTTCGACAAGAGGAGTATACCAGACACGGGGTACGATAAGGGGGACTTTCAGAAGTGGGCATGAAAAAAACCTCTGCATCGGCGGAAACCCTTTGCAGAGGTTTTCAAATCATCAGGCGGGCATGTGATCGCTCCGCTCGCTTCGCACGATGCCGAGGAATGGCGGAACGCTTGCACGCTGCTGTCCCTTTTCGCGAGCCTTTTTCAGCTGGTACTCATGGCTGGCAACAGCATCAATAAAATCACGCTCTTTTTGTGTTGCATGATAATAATCGGTGTTGAAACGCTTGCAGACGGAAAACAGGGTATCAAGATAATCCATCGTTTCATCCGACATGGGTGCGACCTGCAGTTCGATTTCGTGATTTGCCATAATAACCCCTCCTGTTCTCAGGATAAATAGGTGCTGAAGATCTCCTGCGCGCCTTCATCAGCCAGCATCAAGAGCTTGGGGCCGCCTGGCAGCGGCTGGAAGATCGGCACCGCATGGAAATCCTGAATATAGTGTTCGTACAGTTCATCTGTCTTAGCGGCAAAGGTCACGACACCGCCATGGCCGCTGTCAATGGATAGCTGGATGCCATAGGCGATCATCATACGACCGATACCGGTGTATTTACGCTGATCTGTCAGCGTCGGGTTGCTCTGCGGGTGAGCTTCCATGTTCACGATAAAAATAGAAATGCCGTTTTGATCCTCCCGGTAAGCCCCCAGCGCAATGATCTCACCGCTTGCCGCTTTGGCGACCCGTTTTTCCAGTTGGGAGTCACGGATAAAGTCACTGGTCCAATCGGACTGCCAGCCGTTTTTTGTCACCAGAAGGTCTGACTGTGTGGCAGGCGTGATCTCCACCGGGATGCAGGCTCCGGTCTTGTTTTCTGTAACGAAATATTGCAGCAGCATCGGCACAGCCCCTTTCTGCTTCTATTTTATCATGCAGGAAGGAAAAAGGCAAATTTTCTCCCTCTTTTTTCGCATTTTTCGCGCGAAAAATCGCCGGAACATACTCGTTGACGGTACAACCAAAAGGTGTTACACTTTGGGTAACAAAACAACGCTGTGTAATGCAAAAGAAAGAGGTGTTTCAATGAACGAAATGAAGGAAGCAGTGGGGAACTGGCGGGAGGCAAAGCAGTTCAGCCCGGCGGACGAGAACGATTTCCTGCGGTGGCTGGACAAGGCCGACACCGAGGAAAAGCTCTTTTCCCGGCTGACCTTCTGGTTTACCTTCCGGGGCCTGCCTGCGGACCAGAACCAGCGGTATCATCTGGTGCAGGAGCGGGCCAGGGAACTGCGGCTCTGGAACGGGCTGGAGCTCAAGCTCCGGCGCTGGCAGGACCGTGTGGCCGACGAGTACGAGCAGATTGGAAAGGAGGCGTTCGCGGCCCGCATCGGTGAGGACTACGCCGATTACATCAACAGCCTGACCGACCCGGAGGCCGCCCCACAGCAGGCTGCCCCGGAGCCGGAGACCGCAAAGCCTGCCGGGGTGCAGGCGTGGTCGGCCCGGGAGCTGTCTGAGATGGTTCTGCCGCCCATCCGCCATGTGGTGGAGGGCCTGCTGCCCATGGGCATGGGGGTGCTGGTGGCAAAGCCCAAGCTGGGCAAGAGCTGGATGGTGCTGGACCTCTGCCTTGCCGTGGCACAGGGAGAGCCGTTCCTGGGGTTCCCCACCCGGCAGCACGGCACGCTCTACCTCGCCCTGGAGGACGGCAAGAGCCGGATGCAGACCCGCCTGCGCCGCCTGCTGGAGGGAAGGCCCGCCCCGGCCAACATGCACGTCATGTTTCAGGCCCAGCGGCTGGGCGAGGGCCTGCTGGAAATGCTGGGGGAGTATCTGGATGCCAACCCGGACATCCACCTGGTCTGCATCGATACCTTATCCAAGATCAAACCCAAGGCAAAGCCCTTTGAAAATGCCTACGATGCCGACTACGACTACATGGGCAGGCTGAAGGCCTTTGCCGACAGCCGGGGCATCTGCGTGCTGCTGGTGCATCACACCCGCAAGAGCAAGAACCCCGAGGACAGCTTCGACAACATCAACGGCTCCACCGGCATCCTGGGCGCGGCGGATTTCACCATCGTGCTGGACAAGCAGAGCCGGATGGACGATGAAGCAGGCTTTCTGCTCACCGGCCGCGACATCGAGCAGTGCGAGCGGGTCATCCGCTTCGATAAGGCCCGCTGCCGCTGGGTCATGCAGGGCACGGCGGCCCAGCTGGCCGCTCAGCGCCGGGTGGCCGAGTATGAGGCAGAGCCCATCGTCAGGACCCTGCGGGTACTCCTGCAGCAGGGGGATGGAACGTGGAGCGGCAATGCGCAGGCATTGATGCAGATGGGAGAGCGCTATACAAATGAAGCGCTTGCTTCCAGCACACGAGCATTGGCAGGACGAATCAAAGAGCTGCAACCAATGCTCTGGGAAAGAGATGCAATCAAGTGCTGGGATAAACAGAATGGAACAGGCGGAAAACGATACTGCTTTAAGATGAATCGGATTGATAATACTGTGCCTGTTATGGATTCTACACAACTGTCGTTAAGACATAATTATCGTTGATATCGTTGCTATCGTTGATAAAACAGCTTTCTCTGCAACGATTGCAACGATTGCAACGATAAAAATGAGTATAACGAGAAAAGCCCCCTCCGGTATGGTGTGTACCGAAGGGGGTTCGTTGGGGTTTGACTTCAGCAGCTGCTTACGGCTTAACCCCACCGTCATTGCTTCGCAATGCCACCGCCCCTAATAGGGGCGGCCTTGGCAAAGAGGATAGGCTTTGCGCCATGCCAAGGGCCCCCCTACTAGTGGGGGCTGTCGCCGCAAGGCGACTGGGGGGTTGTACAGAGGAGCAGCTGCCCGGAAGCGATGCCGTGAAGTCTGCGGCCTGAGGGAAGCATCCTCACCCTCTCCGTCATTGCTTGCGCAATGCCACCTCTCCCGAAGGGAGAGGCAAAACATCACAGAGGGCAGATGCTGCTCGATACAACCTCTCCGTCATCATCGCTTCGCTCGATGCCACCTCCCCTAGTAGGGGAGGCCTTGGCAAAAAGATGCCGTTTTGCAACAGAGTTTTACGGCAGCTGTACGAGACGCAGAAACGCAGGAATTTACGGTCTGAGAGGTTGTACGAAGGACATCTTAGTCCTTCATCTCCTGCGCCTTATTCCAAGTCTGGATAACTTCCCAGCGGCTCACAGAAGCGTCTGCGGCCTTATCGGCGGAGATGAGCTGGTTCTCGATGGCCCAAGTCAGAGCCTTTTGTTCATCGGTGGCATCGGGAGCCATCACAGCGGCAGGGGCAGGCTTTCCGGCTTCAGTCCAGACCAGCTTTGCCAGTTCGGCGGTGTTCTGCGGGATAGCCACGCCATCGGGCAGGACAGTGTTCAGATACAGCTCGGTGCCGATCATGTAGCCGGTATAACCAACCACAGCAGCACCCACACCGGCGGTTGCCACCATGGCAACGGTGCCCAGAACGTTGGGTTCCTCGGGCTGGTCGGCCATCCGGTACATCGCACGGATGCTCAAAGTCTGTGCAGGCATCTTGAAGCTTGCAGTAGCGGCATGGGAATCAAAACCGCCCTCTTCCAGCGTCAGAGCCACATCCGCAGGGGAAATCTCCCAGCGGTCGAACACCATGCCCTCCGGGGCATCGGCAGCGGTCAGCTTGACGGTATCGCCTGCCTTGGCAGAGGTGATCTCTGTGCCGTCGGCATTGGTGGCGGTGCCATCGGTCAGGCTCATCCGGTAGTAGCCTTCCTTGACCTGTGCGGTCAGGGTAACGCTCCACTCGTCGTCGCCGTTCAAGGTCAGGTCAAATGCAGTGGTATTGCCCACCTGCTTGGTGATTGCTTCTTCATAGCTCGGGTCGGCAGTGACTTCCCAGCCGGTCCAGGAGGTCGCATCTGCTTCCACGTTCAGGGTCTGGTTGCCCACAACGCCCACCATGCCGGAGATGCCGTTGGCAGTGCAGTTGTTCAGGGTGATCCAGCTGACCTTTACATCCTGTGTATCAAAGTTTGCGCCACGGCTGAAAATACCACCGTTCGTAGTGCCTCGTGCGGTAATGGCAATGCTGGTATCAGGCAGCGTTACCTGAGTGGGAGTGTTGGCAAAGCGGCCCACGAAGACACCGCCGTTCGTAATGTTATTGTTGTAAACAGTATTGTTAAAAGTACCGTTTTCAATCGTGCCGTAGTTGCGGACTTTTACGTTGAAGGTGCCGCCATCAATAACGCCGCCTTCTTCGTTGGTCAGTACATCTTTCAGGTCATCCTTATAATCAAAGATGCCGCCTTCGATTTTGCCGAAGTTATCTACTGCCCAGTCAACCTCTGCATTGCCAAGGTCAACAGAACCGTTTTTATAAACAGTCAGGGTTTCGTTTTTGCGGTCAAAGAACCAGCCGTCCAGATCGCTGCCCTCGTAGAATTTGCCCGCATAAACGGGAACCTTCTCGCCATCTACAATACCAACTTCAAGGTCAACGGGTTCCACGACTGCCTTAATGGTCACATCACCGGCACTGGTGCTGTTTTCCGGCAGGGTAACGGTCAGAACGTGTGTAGTAGGATCTTCGTTAATGGTTGCGTTGCCAGCTTCGCTCAAATCCCATTTGACGAATGTGGGAGATGCAGGTTCGACAGTGAACTTCCGGGTCATAATATTCTCATTACCGACGATATAAACCTTGCCGTTGAACTGAACATCTGTTGGTACAGTATCACCTGCAACAACAGGGATGATTTTGCCGCCCTCTGCGGTAAAGGTCTGATAGTCGCTGACTTGAACCTTCGAGGAATCAGGAATATTGCATACGATGCCGCTTTGCAGGATGCCCTCCCGCATATCTACTTTACCATAGACAATGCCGCCATTAAGCTTTGCACCAGCACCGCCCCACTGACCTTCATTGGAAAAATAAGTGTGAATATATCCGCCGGTAACAATTCCGCTGCCAGTGGGTTGGCCGTTACTGTTATATGTAGTACGTCCCTCAACTTTAGTGAAGTGTCCACCATTTATTACACCAGTTGAAAGGTTGAACACGGTCTGTTCAAAATTACCGCCCTCGATGGTGCCGCTATTGCGAACCGCACAAGGCACAGTCTCGGGTGAACCATTGATTGGATTAAATATAGTGTTGTTCACAAAATCAAGTTTATAGCTTCCGCCACTGTAACTCCAACTCCAAGTTGAATTTGTTGCCTTATAGGTCGGATTTGCAGGAGAAGAAGAATTTGACACCTCTGTGGTTTTGCCTTCCAAAACGGGTTGACCATTGGCTTCAAAATTCAAATCTGTGACATACTCGGACGTATCTGCCGCAAACGCCGCCGTGGGCAGCATTGTCAAAGCCATGCCAACGGCCAGAATGGCGCTGACAAGTCGTTTGAGTTTCATTGTGATTCCTCCTTTAGAGTCTACCCCAAATGTGTATTGCACCCACCGCAAACGTAAAAAAGCGCCGCACCTGCCCCGAAAGGCTGGTGTGGCGCTGTGGATGTACTTCTTGGGAAGTGCAGCTGGTTGCCCGGTCTGGGCCCTTTAGCTTTGCGTCGCAGCCTTCCGGCTGGTTTGCCGATTCTTCTGTTTTGTGGGGGGTGCTCTTGCACATCCTATTATACCCCCCCCCCCTACATATAAATCAAGTGTTTTTGTCATGTTCGGAATATGTTACAAATATAGTCTATTTTTTAGTGTAGTTTGACTGGGATGGGGGCCCTCTCCGTCATTGCTGCGCAATGCCACCGTACGGGTTGCGGCTCCCAGCGTCCGCTTCGTGCAAGGTTTTGCACTTGCGTCCTGCTGGCCGCTGCCCCAACAACTCCTCCCTGTTTCCGCCACTGGCGGCGGTCGTCGTTGTTGCCTAGTAGGGGAGGCCTTGGCAAAAAGGATAGGCTTTGCGCCATGCCAAGGGCCCCCCTACTAGCGGGGGCTGTCGCCGCAGGCGACTGGGGGGTTGTACAGAGGAGAGCTGTCGAGCGATAGCGAGACTGAGAGGGTGAGGCCGTCAAAGAGTGACGAAACCAGAAATGCCGCCCGAGCTTTTCAGCCCAGAGCGGCATTTCCGGTTTTTCCTTTCTGTTTTATGCTACCTTGAACTTACCATATCCTCAATGACACTCAGGAACTCCTGCCCGTAGCGGGCGGCCTTTTTCTCACCCACACCGGGGATATTGAGCAGTTCCTCCACGCTCAGGGGCTTTTTCAGCGCCATCTGGCGGAGGGTGGAATCATTGAACACCATATAGGCAGGGAGCTTCTGCTTTGCGGCCAGCCGCTTGCGCAGGGCATAGAGGGCCGCCAGCAGCTTCTCGTCCGCTTCGCTGAGGGCATCTTCGTCGGCACGGCGGCGGGAGGCCGAGGCCAGCCGCTTTGCACTGGCCGCGGCACGCTGGCGGGCCTGTGCCGCCTGCTCCTCCACCTGTTCGGCAGCCTGTGCTGCCAGCAGACAGTTGGAACAGTTCTCGCACTTCTGGGGCGCGGCCTCGCCGAAGTAGCTCAGCAGATACCCCCGCAGGCAGCGCGGTGTGGTGGAGTAGAAGGTCATGTACTTGAGCCGTTCCTCTGCCTTGCGTGCCGCTTCGGCCTTGACATCCGCAGGCAGGCCGTTGTCAGCCTCCATCTCCTTGTCGATGAAGAACCGGATGGTGCGCACATCGGTGCCGGAATAGAGCAGGGTGCAGCGGGCTGGCTCCCCGTCACGGCCCGCGCGGCCCGCCTCCTGATAATAGCTCTCCAGATCCTTGGGCATATTATAATGGATGACGAACCGGACGTTTGGCTTATCGATGCCCATGCCGAAGGCATTGGTCGCCACCATGATCTGCACCCGGTCATAGAGGAAATCGTCCTGATTCTGCCGCCGGGTATCCGCATCCAGTTTGGCGTGGTAGGCTGCCGCCCGGATCCCCCGGCTCTGCAGCAGGCGGGTGGTCTCGTCCACCTGCCGGGTGGTGCTGCAATAGATGATGCCCGCATTGTCCCGCTCCCTGAGCACAAGGTCGAGCAGAACTTTGGGCTTCTCGCTGGGCAGGGCCCTGCGGGTGGCAAAATAGAGGTTGGGTCGGTCGAAGCTGGTGGTCACCTCGTAGGGGGTGTGGAGTTCCAGATGGGTGCGGATGTCCTCCCGCACATGGGCTGTGGCGGTGGCCGTAAAGGCTCCCACCACCGGGCGCTTGGGCAGGCTGTCCACAAACGCCTTGATGCGCAGGTAGCTGGGGCGGAAATCCTGCCCCCACTGGCTGATGCAGTGGGCCTCGTCCACCGTGACCATGCTGATCTCCCGCTCCTGCGCAAACCGCTGGAAGCCCGGCATCTCCAGCCGCTCCGGAGCCACATAGATGATCTTATACCACCCCTCCCGGGCGCGGCGGAGCATCAAAGCCTTCTGGTTGTCCGTCAGGCTGTTGTTCAGGAAAGCTGCCGCCACACCGGCCTGTACCAGCGCCCCCACCTGATCCTTCATCAGGCTCACCAGCGGCGAGACCACAATGGTGATGCCCGGCAGCAGCAGGGCCGGCACCTGATAGCAGATAGACTTGCCCGCACCTGTGGGCATCACAGCCAGCACATCCTGCCCGGCCAGCAGGCGGGAGACGATCTCCTCCTGCCCCGGGCGGAAGCTGTCGTAGCCAAAGACTTTTTTCAGAATACTATGCGGACTTTCCATGGTTCCTCCTATCCATACAAAACCGCTCCGTCATTGCTTCGCAATGCCGCCTCTCCCAGTAGGAGAGGCAAGTCCTGGCTCCCCTGCTAGGGGAGCTGGACGCAAAGCGGCCTGAGAGGTTTATAACCCAATCAGTATACCACAACTCCCCGGATAATTGTAAAACATCTCTGACATTTCCCATGTTCCATAGCATTCCCTGCACAAAAATGCTATAATATGGGTACATATCTCCATCCCGGCCCCTGCCTTGTGCATCTGCCGGAAAAAAGCAAAGGAGTATTTTGTATGGCTCAGAAATTGATCACCTTCGCCGTCCCGTGCTACAACTCGGCGGCATATATGCGCCACTGCATCGAGACCCTGCTCTCCGCCGGGGAGCAGGCCGAGATCATCCTGGTGGACGATGGTTCCACCAAGGATGACACCCCCGCCATCTGCGACGAGTACGCCGCCAAATATCCCACCATCGTCAAGGCCGTCCATCAGGAGAACGGCGGCCACGGCGAAGGCGTCAATCAGGGCATCCGCAATGCCACCGGCCTGTACTATAAAGTCGTGGACAGCGACGACTGGCTGGACACCGACGCCCTGAAAAAGGTCCTGCACCGCCTGCAGACCCTCGTGGCCCGCGGCACCGCCCCGGACCTGATGATCTGCAACTATGTGTATGAGCATGTGGAGGATGGCACCAGCCATACCGTCCGGTACACCAACGTCTTCCCGAAAGACCGCCTGTTCGACTGGGTGCATGTGGGCCATTTCCGCCCGGACCAGAACCTGCTGATGCACTCGGTCATGTACCGCACCGAGGTGCTGCGTCAGTGCGGCATGGTGCTGCCCAAGCACACGTTCTATGTGGACAACATCTTTGTCTACCAGCCTCTGCCCTATGTCAAGAGCATGTACTATATGGACCTTGACCTCTACCGCTACTTCATCGGCCGGGCCGACCAGAGTGTCAACGAGAGCGTTATGGTCAAGCGGGTAGATCAGCAGCTGCGGGTCACCAAGCACATGATCGACTGCCAGGACCTGGACGCCCTGAAAAACCAGAAGCGTCTGCGGGCCTACATGCTCCACTACCTCTCCATCATGATGGCCATCAGCGATATCTTCCTCCTGCTGGACGGCAGTGCCGAGGCCAGGGAGAAGAAGACCCAGCTCTGGCAGTACCTCAAGGAGCACACCAGCCCCAGCGTGTACCGCGCTGTCCGCCTGAGCCTGGGCGGCATCACCAACCTGCACTTCCCCAAGAGCGATGCCGTCATTGTCGGCGGCTACCGCATCGCCCGGAAGATCTTTAAATTCAACTAAACTTCACAGGACAAAAGAGACGGTCCTCTTCCCACTGGAAGAAAACCGTCTCTTTTCTTTTTGCGTTTATTTCAGCACCACTTCGCCGTCCGCATCGGCGTCCACGGTAAGGGCGGAGCCGGAGGCCAGCGTGCCGTCAATGAGGCGCTCGGCGGCGGGGTCTTCCACAGCCTTGCGGATGACGCGGCGGAGGTCGCGGGCACCGAACTTACCGCCCTGGCTCTTGGTGACCAGCGCCTTGAGGGCTGCCGGGGTATAGCTGTAGGCAATGCCCTTGGCCGCCATGCTGGGCTTGTACTCATCCAACATGAGGGCTGCAATCCCCTCCAGTGTCTCCTGGCTCAGGGGTTTGAACGCGATGACCTCGTCCACGCGGCCCAGGAATTCCGGCCGCAGGAACTGGGCCAGCGCCTTGCGGGTCTTCTCCTCACTGCGCTGCTCCTCGCTCTTGTTGAAGCCAAGGCCGCCCGAAGTCTGGTCAGAGCTGCCAGCGTTGGAGGTCATGCAGATCACGGTGTTGGAGAAATCCACGGTCCGGCCCTGGGCATCGTTGATCTTGCCCTCGTCCAGAATCTGCAGCAGGATGTTCATGACATCCGGGTGTGCTTTCTCGATCTCGTCAAACAGCACCACGCTGTAGGGGCGGCGGCGGACTTTTTCCGTCAGTTGGCCGGCCTCCTCGTAGCCCACATAGCCCGGAGGCGAACCGATCATCCGGGAGACAGCGTATTTCTCCATATACTCGCTCATGTCCAGCCGGATCAGGGGGTCCGGGCCGTCAAAGAGCTGGTTTGCCAGTTGCTTGACCAGCTCGGTCTTGCCCACGCCCGTGGGACCCACAAAGATGAAGCTGGCGGGACGGCGGCGGCCCGAGAGGTCGGCGCGGCTCCGCTTGACGGCCTGCGCCACCAGATGGACTGCCTCATCCTGGCCGATGATCTTTTTCTTGAGCTCTGCTTCGAGGTTTGCCAGCTTGGCGTACTCGGTCTCCTGGATTTTCACCGCCGGGATCCCCGTCCACAGCTCAATGACCTTGGCCACATCGTCCATGGTCACCCTGATCTCACTGGCAGCAGCCTGCTTGGCAGGCAGCTCGCTCTCCAGCTGAGCAATGCGGGTCTTGCGCTCGGCCACCTGCTCATAGTCGATGGGCTCATTGACATCGGCGTTGGCCATATCGGCTTCTTCCTGCTTGAGGGCGTCCAGCTCTTTCCGGGCCTCCAGATACTCGGAGATGACCGGGTGGGCCAGATTGCAGCAGGCGCAGGCCTCGTCCAGCAGGTCGATGGCCTTGTCCGGCAGATAGCGGTCGGTGATATACCGCTCACTGAGGGTGACGGTGGCACTGAGCACATCGGCGGGCACCTGCACATGGTGGTGCTCCTCGTAATAGTGCTTGATGCCGTTCATCACAGCGAGGGTATCGGCCACGCTGGGCTCCTCCACCCGCACGGGCTGAAAGCGGCGCTCCAGCGCCTGATCTTTTTCGATATACTTGCGGTACTCGTTGAACGTCGTGGCGCCGATGACCTGAATTTCCCCGCGGGAGAGGGCAGGCTTCAGGATGTTGCCCGCGTTCATGGCACCTTCACTCTCACCGGCCGAGGTGATGGTGTGGATCTCATCAATGAACAGGATGACATTGCCCGCCGCCTTGACCTCGCTCAACAGGCCCTTGACCCGCTGCTCGAACTGGCCGCGGAACTGAGTGCCCGCCACCAGGCTGGTCAGGTCCAGCAGGAAAATCTCCTTGTCTTTCAGGCCCGCCGGCACCTGCCCTTTGGCAATGCGCTCCGCAATGCCCTCGGCAATGGCCGTCTTGCCCACGCCCGCCTCACCAATGAGGCAGGGGTTATTCTTCTGGCGGCGGCTCAGGATCTGGATGGTGCGGTAAATCTCGCGGTCACGGCCGATGATATCATCCAGCTTGCCTTCCCGGGCCTTGCGGGTCAGGTTCTCGCAGTAGGTGTCCAAAAACTTGCGGCGGGGCGGCTTCTTGCCGTTTTTATTTCCAGCTTTCTTGTCCCCCTGCTGCTCGTTCTGGCCGCCCTTGACCCCCAGCGGGAACGTGGCGCTGGAGCCGGGCATCAGGTCTTCGTCGCCCTCGTTCTCCGGCTGGCCCATGTTCATCATCATGGAGAACGGGTTGGTCTCGCCGCCCATCTCCTCCATCATGCTCTCCATCCGGTTTTCCATATTGTCCATGTCTTCGTCCGACATGCCGAACTGCTTCATCAGGTCTTCCACCGGCTTGATGTGCAGCTCCCGGGCACAGTGCAGGCAGTACCCCTCATTTTTCATCTGGCCATTCTCCATCCGCTGGACGAAGATGATGGCCGGACGCTTCTGGCATCGATTACAGACCATTGTTCCTCCTATCCAATCCAACCCTTACAGGAACGGGTTGAACACATTGAAAACTTTATAGTAAAGGCTGCTGCTCATAACGGTATCGTTGAGCATCGTCAGGTTGCCGCCCGTGATGACAATGAGTGCCCAGAGCACACACAGCACCAGATAAATGTCCAGCAGGCTGGCAATGCCGCCCGCCGTCCAGCCCAGCCAGCGGTTGACCGTGCCCACTACCGGCAGCTTGTTCACCAGCCCCAGCACCGTGACCAGCAGGCTGACCAGCATCCGCAGCAGGGCGAATGCCACAAAGAACAGCACCAGCGAGATCACCGGCGTCAGCAGCGGGGCCAGCACCTTTTGGACGATGACATCGGCCAGTACCACGGCGTTGTCGCTGAGCACGGCGGAAACGGAGCGCTCGCAGGCCTCCACGATGGAAGCCCGGAAGCTTTCCGGCAGAAAGCCCGCATACCGCTGGGCAATGCCGGAAAGGTCTACCACGCCCCCGGCCGTGATGCTGGCGGCGATCTGGTCGCGGAAGCTGCCCGCGAAGAAGTTCTGGAACACCTGCCCGGCTGCCCAGCCGGAAAAGGCCCGGGCTCCGGTCAGGCTGAGCAGGCTCCCCGCCAGCTGCACCACCGAGGCCAGAAAGCCTTTGCGGGCGTAGCGGACGGCCAGCAGCAGCCAAACCACCGTGCATATGATATCAAAAAGAAATGACGGATTCTTGAACATAGAGTATTTTCCCTGTTACTTTCTGCCGCAGAGTGCTAATTTCAGGAATGATTCTCTCCTTTTCCTCAACTTGCCTGAGAGGTTTCCGGTGCCGTTACCTGCTGCACCGTGTTGCCGCAAAAGACCAGTGTCTGCTTGGCATCCGCCAGCAGCGCCTGCGGCCGGGCCGTCAGGCTCTGGCTCCACTGGTACTCCCCCGCAGAAGTCAGGCTCTCCACGGTGCTGTCGGTGAGCAGATAGACAAGCTCGCCCCGCCGCACCACCTTGTTGGAGGTGGTCACATTGCCGCTGTACTGAACATTGAGCTCCTTGTCCAGCGTCACCAGCTGGCAGACCTGCCCGGAGGCCAGCAGCAGCGCCACATTGCCCGCGCTGTCCACCGAGACATCCCGCAGGGTGCCGCCGCCAAACTCATAGCGGGCACGCTCTCCGCCTGCCGCGTTGTACAGGATGGCCCGGCTGTCGTACACGGCCAGCAGGGTGGTACCGGAAAGCCAGCCCACCCACTGGGGAACACCGCCCTGGCTCCCCACATTGACCGGGTCGCCCTGGGCCAGGGTGACAACATAAAGGTTTGTCTGCATCTGCCCGCCGCCGGCCGTGACGGCAGCAGCCGCCAGCCGGCGGCTGTCCGGCGAGAACGCCATCCGCAGCGGGGTGCCGTCGTTGGAGGTCATGTTCCAGCGGAGCTGCTGCTCCATGGTGGGAGAATACACCAGCAGCTCCGCCATGCTGCTCACATCGTCGGTGACAACGGCCAGCGTGCCGTTATCGGACATGGCGCAGAGGAAGATCTTGTTTTCCAGTTTTTTGGTGTAGAGGTTCTGGGTGCGGCTCTCCACCCGCAGCTCGTTGCCGGAGCGGTTGTAGAGCACAAAACGGGTCTTGCCCGCCGCCAGCGCCGGACGGCCATAGCCGCTCTGGATGCTGTTGAGCCGGGTGCCCGTGCGGGAGTACACCACGCAGCTGTCGCCGCCCAGCTCCACAAAGCCGCCCGTCATGGGCAGCACCCGGGTGGGCTCCATCACGCCGGTCTGCTGGGGCCAGCCGGGGCCCGGCATCAGGGCAATGCGGGTGGTGTCCACACAGTCCTTGACCAGCGCCACCGAGCTGCCCACCAGCCCGGTGGCAAACAGCACCACAGCCGTCAGCACCGCCACGATGAGCGCCGTGCGCCGCAGCCGCCGTGCCCGCACCCGGGCGCGGGCCTGCTCCAGATATTCGACCCGCCCGGCCGAAAGCGGCTCGTCACTCTCGGGGCGTTGGCCGCGATGGTTCTTTCTCATTTGGTTGTTCTCCTTGTCCTAAATGGCTTGCCCTCTCCGTCATTGCGATCGCAATGCCACCTCTCCCAAAGTGAGAGGCCTTGGCAATCCACGCAAACTTCATCTCTTTGCCAAGGGCTCCCCCTTTGGGGGAGCTGCCGAACAGCGTGAGGCTGAGAGGGCTAGCCACCTCTCAATCATACTCCACACTCTTCAAAAACAGTCCCTTGGCGGGCAGGGTGGGGCCCGCCTTGTGCCGGTCACGGCTGGCAAGGATGCCCGGGATGTCCTCGGGCTGCATCCGCCCGGCCCCTACTTCGCAGAGGGTCCCGGCCAGGATGCGCACCATGTTGTAGAGGTATCCATCCGCGGTGACGGTGATCTCTATTTCGTCCCCTTTGCGCTCCACTCCGCAGGCCGTGATGGTCCGCACCGTGTCACCGTGGGCGGCAGCGGAAGACCCCGCCGCGCACAGGGCCAGGAAATCGTGTTTGCCCACAAACCGCCGGGCTGCCGTGTTCATTTTGGCCGTGTCCAGCCGCCGGGGCACCCGGGTATAATACTTCTCGTCAAACGGCGAGTCGATGGGGCTGTTGTGGATGCGGTAGAGATACGTTTTGGTGTGGGCCGCGTACCGGGCATGGAAATCCTCCGGCACCACCCGCGCCGCCAGCACCCGGATATCCGGCGGCAGGTGCTGGTTGAGGGCCAGCGGCAGCTTTTCCACCGGGATGCGGGTGTCGGCGTGGAAATTGAGCATAAAGCCCAGCGCGTGGACGCCCGCGTCGGTGCGGCTGCACCCCTTGATATCCGGGCGGCAGCCCAGCACGGCCTCCAGCCCATCCTGAAAGGTCTGGGCCACGCTCCGCCCGTTGGGCTGCACCTGAAACCCGCAGTAGTTGGTGCCATCGTAGGCAAGGGTAAGTAAAAAGTTCTGCATGGAACTCCTTCCGTCACGGCTTT
>ERZ840407.526-NODE-526-length-26636-cov-2.646891_pt1 | contig 26636 bp, 17 predicted proteins | sample MGYA00519877_ERZ840407 | MGnify/ENA primary metagenome ERZ840407 (study PRJEB31850, sample SAMEA3708875) | human gut metagenome | biome: human gut; feature: human-associated habitat; material: faeces | place: China | collected 2014 ...
GAGGGGAGCCAAGATAGGAGTCACCGGGTGGTTTCGCCGGGGATGAGGGCTACGGGGATGACTTCTTCGGGAGTGGGTTGGGTGTCAACGTCCGAAGCGCTATCGTTCTTGGACGGAGAGGCGGGGCCACCGTCGGCGGCGATCTGTGAGTCCATGCGGACGGCGAGCGCGGCGGCGATGGCCGGGAAGTCCTGTCGAATCGCGGTCAGGCGTTTGCCGGCGGTTTCGGCCATGAGAGTGCCGTCATAGGCGATGACTTGCAGATCAGCAGGCATCTCGATACCCCGGCGCGAGGCTTCCTGCAATGCCACGGATGCCACCACATCGGAGCCGACGATGGCGTCGACATCGGGATACCGCTCGAAAATGGCGCATGCGGTGGCTGCGTGGGCGGCGATGTCGGCCACGGTGCCGGCTTCGACATAATCGCAGGCAATGCCGGCCTCAGCCAGCAGACGCTCGACGGTGAGATGGTAGCGAATCGTGGGGAAAGTGGTGCCTTCCGCGAACTGGGAACGCGGGCCACCAACGAGCACCACGTGGCGCGCGCCGGAATCGATGAGCCGGCGCGCAATCAGACGGCCTCCCTGTTCATGATCAGACCGGACGACCGGCACACCCTCACCGAGCGTGCGGTCGAAAGCGACAATTGGCCGATGGATGGAGGTCCAGTAGTCGGCCGGATGCTCGGTGTGGGCCGCCATGATGATGCCGTCCATCATGTGCCGCTGGAGCATGTCGATGTACTCGCTCTCGCCCTTGTCTGTATCGGCGGTGGAGCAGAGCAGGGTTTTGAGGTCGCGCGCGGCGAACTCGCGCTGCAGATGGGCGATGGTCGGCATGATCACGCCGATGGTGTTGGTGCGGTTTCGGTAGAGGTTGCGGGCCAGCTCGTTGGGAATGTAGTTGAGCTGGCGCATCGCGGACTCGACTTTGGCACGCATATCGGCCGAGACGTAGCCGGTGTTGTTGACCACCAACGAAACGGTGCTTAAGGACACCCCTGCCGCTTTGGCTACGTCGCGCATGCCGACCATGGTTTTGCTCCCCTGCGAGTACTGGACTGGATCACTGCTGACCAGTGTACTCGAACCGGTTTATTATTCGGCAGATTTGGTGGTGAGGGTGACGATTCCGGCCAGCAGCACCATGACGATGGCGGACGGGAAGAGCAGGTAATAGCCGAAGCTATGCTCGAAGGCGTTCACCAGTAGCGCGCCGATGATGGCGGCGAGCGCCAGACCGGCCGAGTTGGCGAGCGCATAAATGCCGAGGTCGTGGCCGGCTCGGCGCGGGTCGGGCAAAGAGTCCATCACCAGTTCAAGTCCGAGCGAATCATAGACGCCAAAGGCGAATCCGGAAATCAACGCAAACAGCAGCATGCCGTTTTCACGGGCAGTGCCGGTGGACCAGACGCCAAGGCCCCATGCGAGCGCCAAACCAGCGGCATACAGCAGGCAGGCACCGGCCACCACACGGGCCACGGGAATGTTCTTTTCCTCGATTCGCTCGGAAATCGGCCCGGCGGCCCAGGAGGCGAGCGCGGCACCGATCAATGTGGCCACAGCCATACCGGCAATGAGGAATCCGGCCGGAATGGTCAGCGGCGCGGACGTAAGTACCACGGCCTTGCCATAAACCCAGAAACGTACGAGATACCACAGAAACACACCGGTCAGCCCAACACCGGCCATCATGCACGTACGGGCGGCGAACACCCGGGAGAACTCGGGAGCGTGGGCCGGCGGGCGCAATTGGTCAAGTACCTGACTGCGGTCAAAAAGCTGGTTCGGCTGCTCAGCGCTAGAAGGCTCCTTGGGCAGAATCAATACGGTGGCAATACCGGACACTGCAAATAGCACGGCGGTGTAACTAAACGGCGCAAACGAATTGAACATCACACCAAGCGCACCCATGCACACGCCAAGCGCTTGGCCGAGCATCACACCGATGCCATGCCAGCGTTCGATGCGAGGGCGGAACTTGTCGGGCACCCGTTCGCTGATGGCGCTGGTCAACGGCACGGAAAGCATCGCATAGGCGAACTGTAGGAACACCCAGAAAATACAAAGCACAATGATGCCGATATTCTGCCCCAGAATCAGCGTGATCAGCGCGCACAGCAGACCTCCGCCAACCATCCACGGGGTACGACGGCCCAATGGCGTGCGTGTGCGGTCGGACAACACTGAAATCAGCGGCATCGCAAACATGGAGGCCACTACGCCGACAATCACCAACACGGCCAGGGGCATCGCCAATTCGGTGGCGACGGGCAACGGGCGGCCAGTGGCCGGATTGATGGCGATATGACCGGCAACAGCAGTGTCATAGCCGAACGTACGCGCAATCGCGTTGGGCATGGCAATGGTGTTCAACGCCACCCAAGGTGCGCCGACCAGAATTGAAGCAGCGAAGAAACCCCAGTTGAGTCGGGAGACCTGACCTGCGGTAGGGCGTTGGCCATTGACGGCGACCATGGGATCGCGCATGTCGAGGTAGGCGGACGACATATCCGGCGCGGGAGTGTCCACACTGGCGGCTGCAGCAGCGGCTGCCGAAGAACCGGCGGAAGCCAATCGCACAGCCTGGGCCTCAGGCTGGTCCGCAGAGGCTTCGGGCGGGCGGCGGCGATTCTTGATGGCCAGTCTGGCCACGGCGGCTTTGTCTTCGGGACTTAGGACCTTGTCCAAATCCGGGCGATCATCAATACCCGGACGCACATACGGTTCCAACATGATGCTGCTCTTTCTCTGTTCTGCTGCTCGTCTCGTCGATTCCGGCGGGATGCTTGGGCCGCGCCCGCAGGAGCATGACCTTCAACCCCGCATACGCAAAACCGCCCGGGCGCACTGGCTTCAGTGCACTGCGGGCGGTTTGCTCTCCATGAACCCAGCTTACGCCGGGCGCACTACTTGGAGCGCGCACAGCGGAGTGGCGTTTATGGGCCAACGGTTAGTCGATATCGGCAATCGGCGGGTTGGCGAGCAGATCGCGGGTTTCGTGGTCGCCGGCGGCATCGCTCCAGGCAAGGCTGGCAACCGGGGTGGTGTTGTCTGTGCCGAGGCCGCGTCCGGGCTCGAAGGTGAGGGCGGCCGTGGACGTGCCGTCGGCGGCGGTCCAGCGGAAGGTGATGGACGTGTCGCCATCGACCTCGTAGCTGAACTCGCCATCGAATGCAGGCAGTTCGTTGCGGAACTTGGCCAGGGCGTTCAGGGCCTTGACCACCGGGCGTTCGAGGTTTTCATCGATTTCGGCGGTGGAGTAGTAGTGGCGGTTGATGTCGCGGCCGTTGTTGGTTCGGCGCAGCAGTTCCATGTCGTTGCGGCCGGCGAGCGCGCCCACGTAGTAGACCTGCGGCACGCCCGGCAGGAAGAACTGCACGGCGCGGGCGGCCAAGTAGTGCTGGTCGTTGCAGCCGAGGGCCGAGTAGTACGTGGAGTTGACCTGATAGAGGTCGAGGTTGCTGGCGGCGGCACCGGTGGCGGCCTGGGATTCGCCGTGGGTGTTGGCGTGGATGGTGTTGACCAGATTATCGACGTCCTCGTCGGGCACGAGGCCCTTGAGGCTGCGGTCGAGCTGATCGGAGCCGATGTCGATCACGCCGATGCCGTCGTGCGTATCGAGCACGGTGACGGCGTTGTTCGGGCGGATCTCGGTCCAGTGGGCCACGGGTTCGACGTGACCGGTGAACAGCGAGTGCAGAAGCAGCGGCGGCAGGGCGAAATCGTAGACGCGGTCCACCTTGGAGGCGATTTCAACCTGCTTCTTGTAGTAGCTATGCACCTCAATGAGAATTTCGAGGCCTCGCTTGACGCCTTCCTCGCGTAGGCGGGAGATGAGCTTGAACGTCTTCGGAGTCATGAAGCAGCTGGTGCTGGCTTCCTTGGCGCCATAGCCGACGGCGTCGAGGCGGATGTAGCTGACGTGAGAGGCGGCCATCTGGTCGAAAATCGACATGAGGTATTCCCAGCCCTTGGCGGAATCAGTGTCGATGTCCACCTGCTGCGGGGTGAAGCTCACCCAGACCAAGCGCGTCTTGCCGGCGAACTTGTAGTGGGTGAACGGCAGGCCCGGACGCGGACGGTAGATGCCGGCCAGGTCCTCTTCGGTGGCGCCGTTCGGGAACACGGAGCTCATGGTCAGAAACATCGGGTAATACTCGGATTCCTCACCTTTTTCAAGCACATCTTGGAACTGCTTGGATTCCCAACTCATGTGGTTGACGATGGCGTCGACCATGATGTTGTGGGTCTTGGAGAGTTCGGCGACGTCGTCCCAGCTGCCGAGACGTTCGTCGACTTTGGTATGGTCGATCGGGTCGAAGCCTGCATCCGCACCATCGAACGGAGTGAAGAACGGCAGGATATGCACGCCGTCATACACGCCGTCGAAGCGGGTGCGCAGGATGTCGGTCATCGAGCTAAGAGTGCCATCGCCGAGGCGATCGGCGTATGTGATGAGTTGCACTTTGTTTTTCATGGGACCTCCCTTGGCTCATGGGCGCGGGTGCAATTTGCGTGCGCATCTGCCTGTTTGTTGTTTACGTATTTGCATACTCACGTATGTATCGAACCGGTTCGATATTACCTCGAAAGGGACGTCAATGTCCAGTCGCGCAGTGAAATGCGCGTGTCGAACCGATTAGATGCGGTGTTCTATGCAGCTTAGCCTGTCCGACTCCAATGTGTCCGATTGATAACGCCCGGTTTGTTGCGCATTTTGGTTGAGGCTTGAGTTGAGAGACATGGTCCGTCGTCCGGGTACGATTTCAGTCGCCAAACCAAATCAACCTATTTAGGAAGGCGACGGAACCATGCCGAATCAGATTCTACAGGTCGACGAGAACATGCTCGAGACGAAGCTGGACCGGTTGGTGTCGGAGAAGGTCGAACAGCTGTTGAACGCGATGCTGGACGCGGAGGCCGACGAGATCACGGGCGCGTGCAGGCGTTCGTATACGCTGGAATGCAAGACGAATGCGGCCAGACGCGCGCTCGAGGGCGAGCCCCTCGCCCGCGTGGCGCGCGACGCGGGTTGCACGCCGACGAGCGTGTACCAGTGGATGCGCCGCTACCGGAGCGAGGGGATACTGGGACTGATGGACAGGAGAAACGCGCCGATGCCGGCCGAACCGATGCCCGCGGCCGGCGATGACGTGGAAGAGCTGCGCCGGCAGGTGGAGGTCCTGCGGCTGGAGAACGCGGTGATGCGGGAGACGATCGATGTTTTAAAAGCCGACGACCCGCGCCTCGACCCGTCCATGCTGACGAACAGGGAGAGGACGCGGGTCGTCGACGCGATCAGGGGTGAATTCGGCCTGGCGGCCTGTCTGAAGGCCGTGGGGCTGAAACGCAGCACCTACTATTACGAGCGCGGCGCGATCGCCGCGGGCGACAGGTACGCCGTGCTGCGGGCCCGCGTCGCCGGCCTGTTCGAGCAGGGTGGGCGCGCATGGGGATACCGGACCATCCACCGCATGCTGCGCCTTGACGAGTCCGACCCGATCGTCGTCTCGGAGAAGGTCGTCAGGCGGATCATGCGCGAGGGGGCCATGCGGCCCGTGTACCTGAAGCGGCCGAAGCGGTGGAGCTCCTACGCCGGCGAGATCGGCGAGGCCCCGGCGAACCTCGTGGAGCGGGACTTCCACGCCGACGCGCCGAACATGCTGTGGGTCACGGACGTGACCCAGTTCACCATGGACGGGTACAAGTGCTGGCTTTCCCCGGTGGTCGACTGCTTCGACGGGATGGTGGTCTCCTGGACCTTGTCGCGCTCCCCGAACGCCGACATGGCGAACCGGATGCTCCTTGACGCGGTCGCCACGCTCAGGGACGGGGAACATCCAATCATCCATTCCGACCGCGGCTGCCACTACCGGTGGGACGAATGGATCCGCATCTGCGAGGAGCACGGGCTGATCCGGTCGATGAGCGCCAAGGGATGCAGCCCGGACAACGCGGCCGCCGAGGGGTTCTTCGGCAGGCTCAAGAACGAGTTATTCTACGGGCGGGACTGGAGGGGCGTGGGCTACGAGGAGTTCCGCGAACGCCTGGCCGCCTACCTGACCCACTACAATGAAACCAGGATCAAGAAGTCACTGGACTGGATGAGCCCCGTGCAATACCGCAGAAGTCTTGGACTGGCCGCCTGACCGTCCAAAAAAACATCCGCACCCCCTCCGTGCGATCATGGACGATGCGCTCCGCCTGCGCCATCGCATGATTCCGTACCTCCACACCATGAACTGGCGCGCATCCCGGACAGGCCTTCCCCTGGTGGAGCCCATGTATTGGGGATCGCCCGACATCGACGCCGCATACCACGTTCCCAACGAATACATGTTCGGCACCGAACTGCTGGCCGCGCCCATCACGGAACCGATGGATAAATCCTCCCGACGGGGCAAGGCCGACGTATGGCTGCCGCAGGGCGACTGGTTCGACTTCTTCACCGGGCGCCGGTATAGCGCGTCTTCGCCCAACGGACGGCGCATGACCGTCTGGCGTCCGCTCGACGGAATTCCCGTGTTCGCGAAGGCCGGCGGCATCGTGCCGATGCAGCCCCTGTCCGAGGGGGATTCCATCAACTCCGTCGACAACCCGCAGCATCTGGAGATCATCGTCTTCCCCGGAGCGGACGGCGACTTCACGCTGATGGAGGATTCGGGACATTACTCTCGGCAGATCACCCCGGCGACCACCGCGATCACCTATCGATGGCGCAAGGACGGCGCCACATCCGCACTCACGGTATCGCCAGCCCAGGGAGACGTTCACGCTCTGCCGGCCCGGAGAACATGGGATTTCCTGTTCCGAGGCATTACCGACAGCGACATATCCGTACAGGCCGACGGCGCATCCGTCGATTCGGATCGCCGGTATGATGCCGAAACCCTCACATTGCAGGTAACGGTCGCCGACGTATCCACCCGCAGCGAGATACGTGTCACCATCGGCGACACGACGATGGCCCCCGATCCCCGCATGGAAGACGTCTTCGACATCCTTCGGCATGCCGAAATGCGATATCTGACCAAGGAACAGGCTTATGCCGCCATAGCGGAGAACGGCATCGACGCATTGGCCACGATGGATTCACTCGAGCACGTCAGCGGGCCGGACATGGAAGATTGCTCCGATTCGCATATGCCGAGCGCCGTCCGTCAAGCGCTGACGGAGGTGCTGCTCCGATCCTAGCCCGCATGTCGCCTCTCCCGGAATACGCCACGGGAGAGGCGACAGCAGCCCGTCACAGACCCATGTCCAGGCGAACGCCGGGCCGTCAACACGTCGAGGCACGACGCACCAGATCGTAGGAGGTCACATACGTGCGGAACGGATCCGCCGACCCCTCGATGCGCGCGATCAGCATATCCACGGCATGTCGCGCGTAATCATCCACATGCGGGTCGATCGTCGTCAATCCGGGCATGCAGTACTCGGCATCCGGCACGTTGTCGAACCCAATGACCTGCATATCCTGCGGCACGCGCACGCCGCGCCGCTGCAGCTCATGAATCACCCCGATGGCGAGCGCGTCGTTCAGGCACATGACCGCATCCGGACGCGGCGCATCCGGATCGTCCAACAGCCCCGCCACCGCATCGCGGCCGCCGGACTGCACCCAATCCGCGTTACGGACCAGCCGCCAATCGACCTGCAGGCCACGCTCCTCATGGGCCAACACATAGCCGCGGGTACGCATCGTGCTGGTGGTTTCGGGCCGCGACTCGCGGTCGGCATCCGGGCATGCGTTCTCCGCGGTGCCGCCGATCAACGCGATCCTACGGCATCCCGAATCCAGCAGCGCCCCCACCGCGGTGCGTACGGCCTCCACGTTCGGCATCGTGACCCAATCGGCCAGTCCCTGCGTATCGTAATCGCCCACAATCACCAACGGATACGGCTGGTGCAGTATCGTGCGATCCGTGATCGGCGAGCCCATGAAGAAAATCCAGCCGTCCGCGGCCAGCTTCTTCGTCTCCGGGATCGCCTGCGCCAAGCCGCCGGCGCTGTTGTAGGTATCGGTGATCACCGCGTACCCGCGGGAACGTGCCGCCGCCACGATGCTGTCGGCGAGATAGGGCATGAACGGCTGGCAGAAATCGGTGATGGCCAGTCCGATGAGCTTCGTGCCGCCGGTTTTCATGGCGCGGGCGGACACGTTAACGCGGTATCCGAGGCGTTCGATGGCATCCTGGACACGCTGGCGCGTCTCCGGGCGCATACTGCCGGTGTTGTTCAGCACATTCGACACCGTTTTGATGGAGACGCCCGTCTCGCGCGCCACGTCGGTGATGGTCACCCGTTTCGCCACAGCACCCCTCTCGTCGCACCATCGGGCATGTTCCGCACGGTTCAGGCGGAACGCCCGTCTGATTCCAGCATAACGCGTTTTCCCCGGCCGGTCCGGTCCCTTCCGCCCGGCCCGGGAAGCAAGGGCCGTGCGATCCGTCCTTCTCCGGAACGGACCGCGCGGCCCATCGCGTCACTTGATGTGCAGGGCGGTCCAACTCACCGGCGGCAGGGAGACGCGGACCACGCCGGACTCGGCATCGTACATGGCCGACCCGTTGGCGTGCGGGGTCACACGGTTCTGGTCGTAGAGCGTATTCGCGGCGAACAGATCGTCGTCGTGCAGCGTCTGCGCCTCGACGGATGCCGGCTGCGCGCCGTCCTGCAGCCTGATCTCGAACTCGGCGGTCGCCTCGAGCGAACGGTTCACCGCAAACACGGCGAGCGAGCCGTCGGCGCAGCGCACGGCCACGGCGTTCACGCCGTCGACCTCGCCATAGCGCGGCGTATCCACGGTGCCGGCGGACAGCTTCGGCTCCAGCACGGTGCCGCCCTTGGCCAGGCGCGCGGTCACGGAGAACGGGTGGAACGTGGTCTGGCGCCAGGCCGGGCCGCCCGGCTCCGTCATGATCGGGGCGATGACATTGACCAGCTGCGCCAGGCTGGCGGCGCGCACGCGGTCGGCGTTCTTGAGCAGCGTGATCATCAGATCGCCGAACACCACGGCGTCGGCGGCGGTGTAGATGTCCTCCAGCAGACGCGGGGCCACCGGCCAGTTGCCGATGCCCTCGGGGGTCTTGCTCGGCTCCTCACCCTGGTACCAGACATTCCATTCATCGAACGAGATGTACACGTCGTGCGCGCTCTTCAGATGGGCCTTGGTGGCGTCGATGGTGGCGGCCACGTCCTTGATGAAGCCGTCCATATCCACGCCGGAGGCCAGGAAGCTGGCCATGTCGCGCGTGCCGTCCTCCTTGAAGAACGGCTGGTAGTAGGCGTGGCAGGAGACGAAGTTCACGTTCTCGTAGGTCTTCTCAAGAACGGTCTGCTCCCACTTGCCGAAGGTCGGCATGCCATGGGCGGAGGAGCCGCACACCACCAGTTCCACGTCCGGATCGATCTGGCGCATGCCGGCGGCCACGGAGGCGGCGAGCATGCCGTAGTCCTCGGCGGACTTGTGGCCGAGCTGCCACGGGCCGTCCATCTCGTTGCCCAGGCACCACATGCGGATATCGAACGGCTTGTCGGCGCCGTTGGCGCGGCGACGTTCCGACAGCTCGGTGCCGCCGGGCACGTTCGCGTACTCCAGCAGGTCCAGGGCCTCCTGCAGGCCGCGCGTGCCCAGGTTGACGGCCTCCATCAGCTCGTTGCCGCCGGTGGCCTCAAGCCATTCGGCCATCTCGTGCAGGCCGAATTCGTTGGTTTCGGTGGAATGCCAGGCCAGATCGAGTCGACGGGGACGTTCCTGCTTGGGGCCGATGCCGTCCTCCCAGCGGTAGCCGGACACGAAGTTGCCGCCCGGGTAGCGGATGGTGGTGGCGCCGAGTTCCTTGACCAGGTCGATGACGTCCTTGCGGAAGCCGTGCTCGTCGGCGGTCGGGTGGTCGGGCTCGTAGATGCCGGTGTACACGCAACGGCCAAGGTGCTCGACGAACGAACCGAACAGACGATTGTTGACCGGAGCGACCTCAAAATCGTCATCGACGACGAGACGTGCGGTCAGATGGTCCTGCTGGGGCATGGGATTCCTTTCTACATATCTGCATGCACTCTGCATACGTGACACGTATCCATACAACGATGTACCGCGGAGGCGCGGGCGGCCGGGGACATCCGTGTGACAGCCACCAGTGTAGTACAACCTTGTACTGACTGCCGGAAGGCGTGTCGCAGAGACGGCTGAGACCTTTTGGCGCACCACTGCAGCAAAAAAGATCCCAAGAAGTCGAATTACAGTCCCATCCGACGCATAGCCACCGTGAACATACGGCAAAAGGCATCAACCACGTCACCCGTCCACCCGCTACATTCACAAGCAGTACCGCCCACTCTGCATCATTCGCATATGCAAAGGCCGCGAACCGTACGATGACGGTTCGCGGCCCCCTGACATGCCATTAGGCCACCCGGCTCGCACCGGCTGTTCGGCCTGCCGGCTCAGCCCTCGCGCTTGGGCGCCTGGCTGGCCACGCGGGTCAGGCGCGGCAGGCGGCGCGTGGACACGAACAGTGGCTGCACCTCGACCAGCGGGTTGTACGGCGCCAGGCCGAACCACTTGACCGGGGAACCGGCCACGCGGCGGATCGCGTACTTGATCTGCAGCGAGAGGGCGCCACGGCCGGAGACCTTCGACTCGGGCATCAGCGCCTTGTGGATCACCACGTAGCGGATGGTGCCGATGCCGGGATCGGCGTCAAGCTTCGGGTAGATCGACTGCTGGTTCGGCAGCTCGCCGGTCTTCTCCAGATCGTGCATGATCTGATGCAGGTAGGCCGGGATGGACTGCGAGACCTTGAAGCCGAGGCGGATGCGCACACGGAACAGGTAGTCGGTACCGAAGCTCTCGACCGAATACTCACGGGTGAACGGCTCGTCGGTGGTCTCGACGGCCACCGCCCACCATGCGCGGGCGCGCTTGGGGTGGTCGGCGAAGATCGAGAAGAAGATGTCCGTATCGAGACGCTTCAGGTCCGGATCGCTGGTCAGGTAGACGATGTTGTCCGCGAACCGGTGGATGCGGCTATCGCCGTGCAGCTTGTCCAGCGCGGGGAGGAAGTCCTTCGGCATCATGTGCCGACGCTGCGAGCGCTCCAGCTTGGTGCCCTCGTTCCACGTGTACATGATCATGAGGATCGCCAGCGTGAGCAGCAGCGTGAACCAGCCGCCGTGCAGGAACTTGGCCATCGAGGCGGCGAAGAACAGGACCTGGATCGCCAGGAACACGATGGTGAACACAACGGTGCCGAACTTGTTGCTGCGGTGCCACAGGTAGATGCCCAGCAGGATCGTGGTGGTGATCATCGTGATGGTCAGTGCCAAGCCGTAGGCCGCCGAGATATGTTCCGAATCGCGGAACAGCAGCAGCACGGCCAGCGTGGCCACGCACAGCACCACGTTGACGACCGGAATGTACAGCTGGCCGCGGGTACGGGCAGGGTAACGGACCTGCAGATGCGGCATCCAGTTGAGGCCGGTGGCCTCGGAGACCATGGTGAACGCGCCCGTAATCAGCGCCTGGGAGGCGATGATGCCGGCGGTGACCGACAGCACGACGGCCACATAGCGCACGTTCGGATCCATCATCTGGAAGAACGGGTTGATCCCCTCGGCGTCGGCCAGTTCGGGGTTGTTCTGGTTGCGCAGCATCCACGCGCCCTGGCCGAAGTAGTTGAGCACCAGCGCCACCTTGATGAACGGCCAGGTGAAGTAGATGTTGCCGCGGCCCACGTGGCCCATATCCGAGTACAGCGCCTCGGCGCCGGTGGTCGAAAGGAACACGGTGCCCATCAGCGCCAGACCGGTGGCGTTATTCGGACTGAACAGGAACTTGATGCCGTAGTACGGGTTGAGTGCGGCGAGCACGGACCAGTCGTTGCCGATGGCTACCACGCCGACGATCGCCAGGAACGCGAACCAGACCATCACCACCGAGCCGAAGACCTTGCCGATCGATTCGGTGCCGCGCGACTGCACGGCGAACAGGATCACGATGATCACCGCGGTGATCATCATCGTCAGATCCTTGTTCTCGGTGAACAGATGCTCCAACGCCGGCAGCGTCTTCAGGCCTTCGACGGCGGACGAGATCGACACGGCCGGCGTCAGCACCGAGTCCGCCAGGAAGGCCGCGCCGCCGAGAATGGCCGGTATGACGAGCCATGCGCCGTATTTGCGAATCAACGAGTACAGAGCAAAGATGATTCTGCAGAAACGGACATCCAAACATCCCAATTCACATCACACATGACCGATTCTCCAGAATCGGACACACAGAACACATTTTTCGGAACTCAGACGTCCGATTCGGCAGAATCGGACACATGTGCACAAGTCGGATGATGAGCACGACTATCGACGGGCGTTCGCCGGTTGTGGACGCCGCTGAAATCGATGCGATCCACACCGGGCACACGCATGAAGACGCACAGTATCAACGCGTGGTATCGCCTGGCACCAGTGTCATGGGAATAAGCACGTTCGGCTCGAACGGCTTGGGGATGTTCTTGCGTGAAGCGTTAGCCGCGGCCACTTCCTCATTGGCAATCGCCTGCACGATATGGTCGGCCGCCGACTGTGCGATCGCCGAGAAATCCTGCGCGACCGCGGTCAGCTTCATGCCGGCCAAATCAGTCAAATACGTACCATCGTAGGCAACGATCTGCAGCTCGTCAGGAATGGAAATTCCACGGCCCAACGCTTCGCGCACGCAGAACGATGCACCAATATCGGAACTGACCACGGCATCGACGCCGTCGGTCGTCACCTTGTCGAGCGCATTGCTGACCGCACGATGATAGCCGGCAAAATCCATCACTTCGCCAGCTTCAACATACTCGTATTTCACGCCTGCGGAGGTCAATTCCTGTTCCAACGTGAGGTAGTAGCGCACCGTCGGGAACGTGGTCTTTCCCAAATCGAACGGTCCTTCCTCGACTTCTCCGCGCGCAGCCAAATCGAAGAATTGATCTCGCGGACCGCCAATCATCACCACATGTTTGGCACCATTGCGGATCAGCATCTGCGCAATCAATCGCCCACCCTGCTCGTGGTCGGATCCGATTGACGAAATACCGTCTCCAAGCACACGGTCGAACGCGACGATCGGGCGATGAATCGACGTCCAATAATCGCCGGGATGCGAAGTGTGCGCACACATGACGATGCCGTCCATCATGTGCCGACGCAACATGTCGACATACTGGATTTCGCCGTCCGCCTCATCTGCGGTAGAGCACAGCATAGTGCGTAATCCTTGCGCGGCGAGCGCATGCTGCAGATGTGCGGTAAACGTCGCAAAGAACGGGTGGCGGATGGTGGGCACGATGACGCCGACCAGATTCGTGCAATCATGATACAGATTGCGGGCAAGCTCGTTCGGCACATAATTGAGGGCTTGCATGGCTTTGCGCACACGTTCGCGCATGTCATCAGACACGTACCCGTTGCCGTTCACCACCAGCGAGACGGTGCTCAGAGACACCCCGGCCTTCTTCGCCACATCGCGCATGCCGACCATGATCGCACCTTCCCCGTCATCACTGTTCTATCGTTGTATGCTCACGTGCTTACCACGAAATATTACATTCATTTACATTCTCTCGAACCTGTTCGACAGTCCGGCAACGAAATACAGCTTCTTAGTGTCGACTCCTGCGGAGGCGAAGGCCTTCAGCAGCGGCTTGGTCTGGTCGAATGCAATCACCAGCGTTGCATCCGGACTGGCGGCCTTGATGGCGGTGGCGCTCAGATTTCTTTCACGTTACTCAGCGACCGTCCGTGTAACGTGAAAATTACGCCGGATTGGCAAGCAGCGCAATGCCGAAACCGGCGGCCACGCAAATGAGAGGCACCGCGACGGTTGCTATTCCATAGCCCAGAGCCAGCGTAAAACGACGCTGGCGAATCAATGAAACCACTTCGTTGAGCGCCGTGGAGAATGTTGAGAAACCACCGAGAAATCCGACAACGAACATCATGACCGTGTCCATATCCACCGATTGCGAATAGTAGGACATCATGGCGATGCCCGCGCATAGCGAGGCGACGCCGTTGATGACGAGCGTGGATAGCGGGAAGTTGCGGTTCGTTCTTCGATTCTCGCGGTTCCAGCCTCGTTGAATTGACACGTCGAGCACGTAACGGGCCATGGCTCCCAGACCGCCGAACAGACAGATCATCCACATCATCAGCGCACCTCCCCGGTAGTCGGGTCGGCGACAAGCGAAATCTCCGCAGTGATCGGTTTGGGCTCGAAGCTGGGTGGAAGCGGGTTGGCCGGCTGCTGGATTGGCTGCGACTGCTGCTGGGGCTGCTGGATTGGTTGCGACTGCTGAATCGGCTCGGGCAGCTGCCCCAAGTCTGAAGTATCCGGCTCGCGCAACAACGGCTGCGATGACTGTGTCAGCTGAGGAACGACCAGCGGAGGAATCTGCGGAACGTGGCCTGTCTGCATAGGCTGGATGGCAGTCGGCGGCACGGTTGGCGTTTCGACTCGCGGAACCTGTCCCGTCTGTGCAATCTGCTGGGCCGTCTGCGCGGCCTGCTGCGCCGCCTGCGCGGCTTCCATTGCGGCCTGCGCGGCAGAACGCGCCACGTCGGCCACTTTCACATGGCGTACGCCCTGCGTGTCCGATTCGGCGGAATCGGACACGGAAACAGCTGAAAACGCACCCCGAACCCGCTTTCGAGTACTCCGTGACAGCAGTGCCTGCATCAGAACCACGCCGGCGGCGGCAGTGAGCAAACCGCCTGCAAAATTTCCCGCAAGATAGCCAAGCGCACTGGCGATATGCCGCTCGTGCAGACCTTCCATCGTTTCCAGCATCACGCCGGACATCGTCGAAAGCCCGCCGAGCAAGCCGAGCCCAACGCCACGGCTGACAACCTGCCGCACCCGGCGACGCAGCCACGAAGCGGTCGCCATGAATTCGGTCAGCATCGCGAACAGGAAGCAGGCGACCATATTCGACACAAACGTGCCCACAACGAATGGCGTCCCGCTGACCGACGGCAGGAGCATATCCAACGCATGCCGACAGCCGACTCCAACAAATCCACCGACGAACACCACAACATACATCAGTCCGTCGGCGAGCGGATTGAACCGCGCCTGCATACGTTTCATCGGCGCCAGGGGAATCGTAGGCGGATCCATGGTGTTAGCGGCGGGCGCGGTTGCACCAGCATGCGTCACCTCAACAGTGTCGATTGCCTGCGTGATGGGATGCGAGTCCTCACCCGCAGTCACCACGTCTCCCGGCGATTGTTCTTGCGATTCCATTGCGCTCCCCCTGTACTGGCCTTCCGCGGACAGCGTTGTTCCGCCCATAGGCCATGCAACAACGAGCTGGGCCGCGGTTGCCGCCTTCCTAACGCATATGAGTTTACACGGAGCGCCAACGTATGCACCCTGGATGTCCGATTCCGCAGATTCGTACATCCAGAGTCCAGCCGAATTCAGCCAGGCTCAGTCAAGCCGGGCATCACACAGCCGCCGCATCGCAGGTCGCACCTCGCGCTCCTCCTCGCCACTGAACAGCACCACCAGATAGTCGCCGGCACGCAGCCGTGTATCGCCGCGCGGCACGATCTCGCTTTCGCCGCGACGCAGGCCGATGATCAGGCACCCAGACGGCCAACGCACGTCACGCACCCGCTTGCCGTCCGCAATCGCTCCCATTTCCAATGGCAGTTCCATAATGCCGCTGCCCACATGGCTTGCGATCGCCATCTGCATGCCTTGCGCGCGCACGTACCGCTCCAGCAACTCCCCATAAATCGGTTTGGTGCACAGTAAATCGGACACCAACAGCGCGATGAAAGCGACGGCCGCGACCGGCAGCATGTGCGTCAACGTTCCAGACATCTCCACAGCCAACAGAATCGACGTGATCGGCGTTTTCACGGACGCGGCGAGCGTGCCCGTCATCACGCACACCGCAAACACCGCCACTGCGTCGGATGGCAGATCACCGAATCGATGCAACACTTCACCGCAGATGCCGCCGGCCAACGAACCGACCGCAAGAATCGGCATGAAAATACCGCCAGGCGCGCCTGAGCCGAAACTCGTGGATGTGAACAGCATCTTCGCCACGAACAGCAGACACAGCATTCCCAAGCCGACGCGCGCATGTTCGGCGGTATCAATCAGATTCGAGCCGCCGCCGAGCACATCGGGCAACCAGATGCCGACAGGCAACGCGATCGCAATCGCAATCATCGGGCGGCTCCATGCCGGCAGTTTGCCGTACAGCGTCTGGAAGCCAAGCAACGAGCGGTTCATCAGCGAACCAACCAAACCGGCCACCAATCCCAACGGAATCAGCCACACATACTCTTCCAACGACAGCTGACCGATATCACCGAAATCCAAAACCGGACGCAGACCGAAACAGTATTTTGAGACGAAATCGGCGGTCAGCGATGCGGCGGTGGCACCCATCAGAATCGCAGGGGAAAAACTCCGATGCACCCCTTCCAAAGCGAACATCATGCCGGACAGCGGCGCGCTGAACGCGGCGGACAAGCCGGCCGCGGCACCGGCGGTGACCAGATAATGCTCCTGCATGTCCTCACGGCGGCGGCCGCGCAAACGGTGGGACACACACTGCGCGCCCGACGCACCAATCTGAATGGACGGCCCCTCACGGCCGAGCGACAGACCAAACAACGCGCCCAACAGTCCACCGACGAAACGGACTGGCAGAATCGTCTGCCAACGCATCTTCAAGCCGCATATCACCACGCCGTTGGTCTGCGGGATGCCGCTGCCACCAGCCATCGGCTCCTTGCCGACCATCCACGCGATCGCCAGCGCGGCCGCCACCGCGGCAACCGCCCACGGCGCAATCAGCCACGGGGTCTCGCGAATCCGCGCATATATCCAACGGGACGCATCCGTGCCGTATTCGATGCCGAGACGGTATACGACAACCAGCAATCCTGAAACCAGACCAATGACTATGCCGGCCGCCGCCATCTTCCACTTCAAGTGGTCGAATCGCGGAATCAGCCGGCGGATATCATGTGCCGCGTCGTTACCAGTCAAGCCGGGAAATTCGTTGCAGACGGTCAGTCGACCAGCGAATTGATCTGGATGACATGATCGCGCTGCGGACCGGTGCCGATCGCGGAGATACGGCAGCCGCTCAGCTCTTCAAAACGCTTGACGTAGGCCTGGCAGGTGGCAGGCAGCTCGTCGAAGGAGTGGCAGTTGGAGATGTCTTCATCCCAGCCGGGCATGGTCTCGTAAATCGGCTTGGCTGCGGCGAAAGCGGCCTGATCAGTCGGCATATCGTCGTGACGTTCGCCGTCCACGTCGTAAGCCACGCAGATCGGAATCTCCTTCAGGCCGGCGAGCACGTCGAGCTTGGTGAGCACGATGTCGGTCAGGCCGTTGACCTGGGAGGCGTACCGGTTGACGACTGCATCGAACCAGCCACAGCGACGCGGGCGGCCGGTGGTCACGCCGAATTCGTGGCCCTGCTGACGCAGCCATTCGCCGGACTCGTCCAGCAGTTCGGTGGGGAATGGGCCTTCGCCCACGCGAGTGACGTAGGCCTTGGAGACGCCGACTACGCGGGTGATCCTGGTGGGGCCCACGCCGGTGCCGGTGCAGGCGCCGCCGGCGGTCGGGTTGGAAGAGGTGACGAACGGGTAGGTGCCGTGGTCCACGTCAAGCATGGTGGCCTGAGCGCCTTCGAACAGTACGGTCTTGCCTTCGTCAAGCGCCTTGTTGAGAATCAGGCCGGTGTTGGCCACGTACGGCTTGAGGCGTTCGCCGAGCTTCAGCAGCTCCTCGGTGGTCTGGTCCACGTCAATCGGACGACGGTTGTAGAGCTTGACCAGCATCTGGTTCTTCTGGTGTAGGCTGGCCTCCACCTTGTCGTGCAGATGGTCGGCGTTGAACAGGTCATGCACGCGGATGCCGACACGGTTGATCTTGTCCGCGTAGGCCGGGCCGATGCCACGGCCGGTGGTGCCGATCTTGTGCTTGCCAAGGAAGCGTTCGGTCACCTTGTCGAGTGTGCGGTGGTAGGGCGCGATGATGTGTGCGGCCTCGCTCACCTTGAGGTGGGAGCAATCGATGCCGCGGGATTCCAGGCCGTCAATCTCCTCGAAGAGCACTTCCGGGTCCACGACCACGCCGTTGCCGATCACCGGGGTCAGGTTCGGGTTGATAATACCGGAAGGCAGCAGGTGCAGGGCGTACGACTCATCGCCGACCACCACGCTATGGCCCGCGTTGTTGCCGCCGTTGAAGCGCGCGACGTAATCGACCTTGGTGCCGATCAAATCGGTAGCCTTGCCTTTACCCTCGTCGCCCCACTGAGCACCAATAAGAACAATTCCAGGCATGATGCACCTCCGCATTCGCACGATTCCGCCGGAAACAGACTACCGTACACCCTCTACCCTGCGAAGTTTCGTCTCACGCAGGGCGAGGCTGGAGGTGCGACAACCCGGAATGGGTGACGAATTTCTACTCGTACGAGGCGATGCTGTGACCAATCGCACAGCGCACAGGTTGAAGAACGGAGCCTAGAGGGCATGCCTCGCGCGATAATGAAGCCATGACGATCGCAACACCGGAACGCTATGCCGAAATGCTCGAGGCCGCCCGCCGAGGCGGTTACGCCTATCCAGCCATCAACGTAACCAGCTCACAGACACTGAATGCTGCGTTGAAGGGCTTCGCAGACGCCGAGTCCGACGGCATCATCCAGATTTCCGTGGGAGGCGCGGCCTACGTCTCCGGCAGGGGGGTCAATGATCGCGTTACCGGCTCGCTGGCGCTGGCGGCTTTCGCACATGAAGTGGCTGCGAAATACCCGAACATCACCATCGCTCTGCACACCGATCACTGCGCCAAGCAGTATCTGGATGAGTGGGCGCGTCCTCTGCTCGCGCATGAGGCCGATCAGGTGGCACGAGGCCAGGAGCCTACATTCCAGTCGCATATGTGGGATGGCTCCACCGTGCCGCTCAAGGAAAATCTGGACATCGCCGAGGAACTGCTCGACAAGTCGCAGAAGGCGCACACCGTGCTCGAAATCGAAATCGGCGCGGTCGGCGGTGAGGAAGACGGTCACTCCGCCGAAATCAATGAAAAGCTGTATTCCACTCCGGAAGATGGCCTCGAAGTCGCCCGCCGACTGGGTTTGGGCGAACGTGGCCGGTACATGGCCGCTTTCACATTCGGCAATGTGCATGGTGCCTACAAGCCCGGCGTGGTCAAGCTGCGTCCGTCGCTACTCGGCGACATTCAGGCGCGTGTGGCGCGCGCGGTGGCCGAAGGCGAGTTGCCTAGCGCGGCCGGCATAGTCGATTTCCCCAACGGCAAGCCGTTTGAGCTGGTGTTCCACGGCGGCTCCGGTTCACGCCCGGAAGAAATCGCCGAAGCTGTAAGCTACGGCGTGATCAAGATGAACATCGACACCGATACCCAGTACGCCTTCACCCGTCCAATCGCCGACCACGTGTTCGAGAACTACGACAAGGTGCTGAAGATCGACGGCGAAGTGGGCGAGAAGAAGTTCTACGATCCGCGTTCTTGGGGCCGTAAGGCTGAGGATTCCATGTCCGCCCGCGTGGTCGAGGCTTGCCGGCAGCTGGGTTCCGCGGGCAAAGCGCTCAAATAGCGCGTAGTTTTGCGATCGTGCGCGACACTTTCCCGGAAATAATGAAAATCATTGAAAATCAATGGAGCGGACAACGGGAGTCGAACCCGCCTCTAAAGCTTGGGAAGCTTTCATTCTACCGATGAACTATGTCCGCATGCCTTACGGCTGCTGCACCTCACGTGACGAGCATGCTCAGCCAAACGAGGCACGAATAGTTATCCTAGCACGTCACCTGCCGACGCGCGTGGAGTAGGTGGGCGGAGCGATCGGCGTGCCGTTCATTTCGTTGGCCATCTGCATGAGACGCGCTATGCGCTCATCGGTCGGCGGGTGCGTGGAGAACAAGCGCGAGAAACCGACCGCGGAGAACGGGTTGGCGATCATCATTGCGGAGACGGACTGGGTGCCGGCGGTTTTGCGCATCGGCGCGGTCTGTGCGCCGTAGGAAATCTTGTTCAGCGCGGAAGCCAGGGCCTCGGGATCGCCGGTGAGCAAGCTGCCGTCTTCATCGGCGTCGTATTCGCGGGTGCGGGAGATGGCCATCTGGATCAAAGACGCGGCAATCGGCGCGAGAATCACGCTCAGCAATGCGCCGATCAGGCCGAGGCCACCGGAACTATCGCGGTCGTCTCGCGAGCCGCCACCGAAATACATCAGCGAATAGCCCAGATAGGAGATGACAGTGGCCATGGCAGAGGCGATGGCGGAAGTCAGGATGTCGTGGTTGTACACGTGCATAAGTTCGTGGCCCAGCACACCACGCAGTTCACGGGCGTTGAGAATCTGCAGGATGCCTTGGGTGCAGCAGACAGCCGCGTGCCGTTCGTTGCGTCCGGTGGCGAAGGCGTTCGGGCTCATGGTGGGGGCGATGTAGATGCGCGGCATCGGCTTGCCGGCCTTGGCGCTCAGTTCACGCACGATCTGGTAGATTTCCGGGGCTTCCTGTTCGCTGACTTCCCGCGCACCCATGGAGGCGATGGCGAGTTTGTCGGAGAACCAGTAGGTGCCGAACGTGGTAATCAGGCCGATGACGATATAGATGCTCAGGGTTTGCCGACTGCCGCCCGTGGCCCACCAAATCAGCATGATGATGGCCCACATCAGGGCAAACAGCAGCGTTGTCTTCAGGCCGTTGAAATGGCCGTGCACCCGTACTTTGGCATCCATAATGCACACACTAAAATCGCATGCTGAATGATTGCTGGATATGCGCCGCGAGAAATGTCCCATATTCGCCCGGCCCGTCCGGCCCCGAGCCCGGCCGCGTCCGCACGGGGCGCGGCCGGGTGGACGAATGCCGGACGAATGCCGGACGAATGCCGGACGGGCGTGGGCGGGCCGTCAGGCGTGGGCGAGCTCGCGCATCTGGTCGGGCTCGATGACCTTCTTGTGCTCGCGGCCTTCCTTGGCACCCTCGGCGCGCTCGAAAGCGTCGACCTTCTTCCAGCCGGCGAAGTCGATCGGGCGAATGCCGCGCTCGGCCAGCAGTCGGTCGATGGATTCGGGGTCGCGGTCGGCTGCCACACGGCCACCTTCAGCGGCCTTGGCCAGATCCTCGAGCATGTTGGTCCCGATGGCGAGCGCATCGGACTTGGTGGAGCCGATCAGGCCCACCGGGCCGCGCTTGGCCCAACCGGTGGCGTACAGGCGGTCGCGCACTTTGCCGCCGTCGGCCTCGGTGGTGATGCGGCCGTCGCCGTTGGCGTTGGCCAGGTGGGCGCCGTGCTCGTCGTAGGTGATACCGGGAGCTTCGGCGGGCTTGTAGCCGATGGCGTGGTAGACGGCCTCGACCGGGTAGTCGGTGAACTCGCCGGTGCGGTGCATCTTGCCGTCGGCACCGGTTTCGGTGCGCTCCACGCGGATGGCCTTGACCTTGCCGTCCTCGCCGAGGATCTCGGTGGGGGCGGAGTTGAAGTGCACGTAGTACTTGCGGTCGGCCGGGTTGCCTTCGAAGTCGACGTCGCCGTCATCTTCCATGTCTTCGGCCATCTCGCGGACGGCGAACAGCTCCTCGACCATCTGGCGGGTGAGCTTGTCCTTGCCGGCCACCTCGATGGTCTCGTCGTCCAGATCGAAGTCGTCCTCGTTGATGATGAGCTGCACGCCGGGCAGCTTCTCCATCTCGCGCAGTTCCTGCACGCTGAACTTGGCCTGGGCCACGCCACGGCGGATGAACAGGTGGAGCACCTTGGCCTTGTTCTGGCCGATGCCCTCGTACACGTTGTCCGGAATGTCGGTCTTGGCCTTGAGGTCGTCGGCGTTGCGCATGAGTTCGCGGGCCACGTCCATGGCCACGTTGCCGCCGCCGATCACGGCGACGTTCTCGGCCGTAAGCGGCCATTCGCGGGCACCGGTGGGGTAGCCGTCATACCATTCGACGAACTTGGCGGCGCCGTACACGCCTTCAAGGTCGGCACCGGGCAGGTTCAGCGGCTTGTCCTTGACCGCGCCGGTGGCGAACAGCACGGCGTCGTAACGGGCCAACAGGTCGTCAAGAGTCACGTCCTTGCCGAATTCCACGTCGCAGTAGAGGTGGATGTTCGGGTTGTCGAGCGTCTTCTCAAGCGCGGAGGCGATGAACTTGATGGACGGGTGGTCCGGGGCCACACCGTAACGCACCAGGCCGAACGGCACCGGCAGCTTCTCGAACAGGTCGATGCGCGCTTCGGTGCCGAGGCCAAGTTCTTCGCCCAGCTTCTTGAGCTGGCGCAGGAAGATATCGGATGAGTAGACGCCGGCCGGGCCAGCGCCGATTACAGCAATGCGGAGTTCAGTATTCACGGATTCAGTCACGCGCTCTAGCCTAACGCAAAGCCTTCCGTTGCGACAGAGGGAGAGTGGTGGGAATTCTGTGTATTAGGCCATAGTTTGTGCGTTTGGGAAACCTACGAGCACTGCTAATGTCAGATTATGGGTTTCCCTATTGGTCAAGTTATTGCCGTTCTCATTCCAAGAAGCATGCAAGGCGAATCAGGCCCTTACTCCGGATACGTTTATGCTGCAAGGCGGTTATCCACGCATTTACGACACGAGAATGCCGCTCAATCTGTTCTTCTCGAACTACATCGACACTTATATCGAACGTGATGTTTCCGAATATCTTGATGTACGCAATTTGGCTGACTTCCGCCGATTCTTGACTCTTTGCGCACTCAGTTCCGGAGCACTCATAAACTACACCAACATCGCCAATGAACTTGGTGTAAGTCCGCGAACCGTAAAGGCATGGATGTCGATTCTGGAATCAAGTTACATCGCATTCCATCTCATGCCGTTCTACACGAACGCACGCAAACAGGTGGTCAAAACGCCGAAACTCTATTTTTATGACACTGGCTTGCTGTGCCATCTCTTGGGCATTCGGACGGTCGAAGCACTGGTTGCGCACCCCAAGTTCGGCGATATATTTGAAAACCTCATCATTGCGGAAACCATGAAACAGCATTTGAACGCCAATCAGGAGCCACAATTATTCTTCTACCGCGATGCCAGCAAGGTCGAGGTGGATTTGTTGGATTTCACCGATCCGAATCATCGCCTGATGATCGAAATCAAATCCGGGCAAACCTACCATGACCGGTTCGCCCGGCACCTTACTTTAATTGGCAATGTTCTCGGCATACCGTGTGAGCAACAGTACGTAACCAGTCGGGTTGAGCAAAGTTACGTCTCACAAGGAATCCGCGTCACTTCCGCCCTCGATTGGCTGGAAGGCCGACGGTAAAGAGCCGCCGCAGAACAATAACAATACTGCACAACCGGCGAATCCCTCCTGAGTTCTAAATAGAAGCGCAACACCCGCTCTATGGTTGGAAGTGTTCAAGTCCACAACCGAAGAGAAAGTGCTGCGCTCGATATGAAAGCTTATTCCCACCTGTCGGCAGAGGAACGGATCCGGATCGACGAATTGCGCAACAGGGACGGGCTCGGCGTGCGCCAGATAGCCCTGAGGATCGGCCGCGACAAGGCCACGGTCAGCCGCGAGCTGAAACGCGGATTGTGGTTCGCGTCCAATGAGAACGACTCGTACCGGCCGTACCGGCCGAAACGCTTGAAGACGGGGCCGTGGACGTGCCGTCCGTTCTATTCGGCGATGACCGCGCAGCGCAAGGCCGAACAACGCGCGCGTGAACCGCGCAAGCCCAGGCGCATGGCGTACGACCCGCTGCTCGCATGGGTCATGACCGCGCTGCGCAAGGGATGGACGCCCGAACGCATCGAGGGACGGCTCGCGGTCGAGTTCCCCGACGACCCGCGCATGAGGGTCAGCCACGAGTGCCTCTACCAGTGGATCTACGCCAAGCCGCAGAGGATCCTGGATCTCAGGCAGTACCTGCCCAGAGGCAAGCGGCGCCGCACGCGCGCCAAGGGCAGGAGGTCGAAGGGGCCGCGCATCCCGATGCGCGTGCCCATCGCCCAGCGGCCCAAACGTGTCGACTCGCGGCATGAGTTCGGCCATTTCGAGTCCGACACCGTCATCGGCACGGCCCCCTCGAAACGGTGCATCGACACGCAGGTCGAACGCAAGAGCCGCCGCCTGTTCGCCCGCCTCATCCCCGACAAGAGCGCGCCGGCCACGGCGCGCGCCGAATACGACATCTACAAGGACATCCCCGCGCCCGCGCGCATCGACCGCACCTGGGACAACGGCACGGAGTCCTCCTGCCACCTGCTCGTGGACGAGGCCCTCGGCATGCTCACCTACCATGCGGACCCCTACTCCTCATACCAGCGCGGCACGAACGAGAACCGCAACGGACGCATCCGCCGCTACCTGCCCAAGAAAACCAGTTTCGACGGCCTGACGGACGAGGACCTGCAGGCCATCGTGGACGAGATCAACGACACCCCCATGAAGGTCCTGGACTGGGAAACGCCCAACGAGGTTTGGTATCGAGAGCTCGGCAAGGTACTCTCGAAGACAAGCCACCCAAAGACGAGCGTTGCACTTACAAATTGAATTCGGGCCTTGATGACACTGAAGATGTCACCTCCAACGGCTCTTTACGACCTCGATTGCATTCATTAGGTCATTTCTTCGTTCATTAGGTCGGAGGGTGCTGAAGCCATCCCTTGGAACGGCGGGGTTTCAAGGGCCGCTCCGACCAAGGACCGACCTAATAAACGTCAAACCGACCTAATGAATAACTCCGATACCGGATTATGAGCAACACAGCCGCAACGAAATGCGCCGCACAGGCTTAGCCCGAACATCGATTCGGGTTCAAGCCAGTGCGACGCAGATCAACTTCAGGTATAAGACCTGTATTCAATTATTGGGTTGTTATTAGCCTAGGGGCAATAGCCTCACGTCAGGCACGGCGCTTGCGCCAGATAACCAGACCGGCGCCAGCCGCGCCGAGCACAACTACGGCCGCAGCAACGGCAGCCACCGCACTACCCGTGGGGGCAGTGGTAGTAGCGTTCTTCTGCTGCTGGTCAGGCTTCTGGTTTTGCCCAGGCTTCTGCTGACCGGGCTTCTGCGGTTCAGGCTTTTCGCCGCTATCCTTCTTGGCGAGACCATCGTGTGCGGCAGTGAGTTTGTTGAGCGCAGCGGTCACCTGCGGTGCGGTTGCGGCCGGATCCTTGACTACCTGCTTTGCGGCAGCAAGTGCATCCGCATATGCCTTCCACGAATCAGCCGTGTAGTCGTTCTGGTTGAGCTTCTCACTCTCAACAGCGGCGATCTTGTCGGCAAGAGGCTTGCGCTCCTCATCGGTGGCAGGCGGAACCGGAGCCTCGGGCTTAGTTACCGTGACTTCGACGGACGCGGACTTGTTCTCGTCAACCGTGGAGGTGGCGGTGATGGTCGCCGTACCTTCGGCAACGGCGGTCACCTTGCCATCCTTGTCCACAGTAGCGACCTTCGCGTCGGAGGACTTCCAGGCCACGGTCTTGGCCGCATCACCGGTCACCTTCACCTCGGCCGACAACTGGGCAGTATCACCAGCGACCAGCGCCAGCTTGCCATCCTTGACACCATCACCGGAGACGGCAACGGAATCCACAGACGGAGTCGGGGTCGGGGTCACGGCTTCGCCCTTGCCGAGATTGATGTTGGCGTAGTCGGACTCATTTCCGGCGGCATCCTGCGCATAGAAGTGCACGTAAGTGTCGTGGTCAGCGGAGAGCTGCACCTTCACCTTGTCCTCGTCGGTGTAGGTGCCCCACATCGTGTTCTCGTTGGACTTCGGGTTGCTGGACGGGCCGGTGGAGTACAGCACACGGGTCACGCCGGAGCCTGCGGCACCGTCATCAGCGGTGAGAGAGACGACCACATCGTTGCCGTTCTTGCTCTCCTGCTTAGCGGTGACCACCGGCACGTTGGTGTCGACCTTGATGGTCTGGGAGACCTCGCGGCTGTTGTCGTTTTCATCGGTGGCACGGGCGGAAATGGTCACGGAACCCTGCGCGGTCACGCTGATCGGGCCCTTGCCACTGGTCCACTCGCCCTTGCCGATCTTGTACTCGATCGTCTTTATCGGCACGGTGGAGACGCCGCGCTGCGCGGTGATGGTGAACTTCGGGGCAGTGGTGTACCAGCCGGAGCCGGGGGCCGCGGAGTCGAAATCGATAGCAACAATCGGCTGGGCTTTCGGGTCGGAAGGCGCGACGACGAAGAACGTGCCTTCCGCCTTGATATTGCCGACACCCTCGATAGAGCCTTCCACGAAGCCGACCTGTTCGGCTTCAGCATACTCGGCGGCCGGGATACTGTCCCAAGTCACTTTGTGACCCGACTCGACCGAGCCGTCAGCGTAGGTCAGCGCCACGGTATCCTGCAATACCGGCTTGACACCGGGAGCGGTGATGGTGGAGACGTACTCCGCGTCGGTCACCTCGGTGTTGAGCTGGTCGTAGACACCAATAGTGGCCGTCGCCTGACCGGCCGCAACTTTGATGTTGTCATAGGTACCGGCAGCAGTAGTGCCCTTGACTTCGGCGGTAGTACCAGCTGTAGCATAAGCGTCGGCCGGAACGGTTTCCCAAGTCA